>Ga0068872_10000195_pt1 | contig 52321 bp, 72 predicted proteins | sample NOAtaG_7_FD_66441 | JGI IMG/M metagenome (GOLD analysis project Ga0068872, IMG submission 66441) | Freshwater lake microbial communities from Lake Erie, under a cyanobacterial bloom - NOAA_Erie_Diel1S_2200h metaG | ecosystem: Environmental > Aquatic > Freshwater > Lake | place: USA: Ohio, Lake...
GAATGGGGTATTGAAGGACGTACTAGGTGGCATCACCAAGGGTGATATGGATAAAAAAGTATTAGATTTTCGTGTCGCGTTGGATAATGAGAACTATATCAACGTTGCTAGAAACACATCTGTTAAAAACATCTCAGAATATGAAAAGGGTGCTGGTAAACAATTGGGTGAGTTTAAGAAGGGAACTCCCGCACACGTAAAGGCGTGTATTACATACAACCGAATGTTGCGTCATTTTAACATACAAAACAAGTATGAAAAAATTTCAGACGGTGAAAAGATTAAGTATGTGTATCTCAAAACAAATCCGTGGAATCTAGAAACCATTGCCGTAAAGGGATACAATGACCCGAAGGAAATTACGGATATCGCTTCGCAGTATATTGATTACGAGGCATTGTTTGTGAACGAATTAAAAACAAAACTAGAAGATTTTTACAGTGCATTAGGATGGGGACTTCTTCCTACTGATGTCAATCAAAAAGCAGATGAATTCTTTTCATTCTAAGAGGTTATTATGGAACGACCAAACAAGATTACGTTTTATAGAAATCAAAGAAATAAGTTAATCCCTGGGTGGAACGTTCGTTCTGCATCACCAAAAAGAACGTGGATGGACGAGTATAAGCATATGTACCGATGCCTTCCAATGACTATCGCAAATCAAAACGGATGGGTTATTGAATGTCCGTGTGACATCAGTGCTGTTTGGTTTGGTGGACAAGACAAACGTTCTATGCACTTTTGGTTGGACCCAGAATATAACGTATCAAATCAGTGGGTGAAGTGTCATTTTGTTGGCGGAGTTATCACGTTTGAATTTGATTTCTTAGTTAAAACAAACGAAAAAGTTAATATGTTGGTTCGTGGTGCACCGAATTTCTTTATTGATGGGGCACATCCTTTGGAGGGTGTAGTTGAAACAGATTGGTTAAACTACACATTTACAATGAACTGGCGTGTTACAGAAATAAATAAAATTGTAAAGTTTAAAAAGGGTGACCCCATCTGTTTCATTCAACCAATTCCACACAATTATGCGGAAACGTTTGATTTTGAAATCAAACATTTGGATGAAAATCCTGAGTTGTATGAAAAATTTCATACGTATAATAATTCACGTATGCAATTCAGTGCAGATAAAAAAGCTGGAAAGCATAACAAGGATTGGCAGCGGCATTATTTTAATGGAATGGAAGTAGGAAATAATACGGAAATCGGTGAGGACAGACACGCTATCAAATTAAACTTGGTTGATCCCAAAGATCAAAAATTGGTGTCCAATACTGTTATCGTAACTAACACCCAGTATAATCACAATCACACCGATACGTTTGTCAATGTAAATGAAGTGAAAAAGACAGCATACGAGTATGTACGAGACTGTATCAAAACCGATACAGCGCCAAGTCCAATTCATGGTATCGGGACGTTTGCTCTCTGTGATATTAAAAAAGGTGAAGAAGTATTTCCAAAATGGACGGGTGAAAGTGGTACATATGGTGTAACCCCAAAAGAATTTAATGCATTGCCAACATACGTGCAGAATATTATTCTGAAATCGTATGAAAATACCAAAGAAAATTTCTATTGGTTCAAGTTACATAAAGACGGTTGTTTTAACTTAGCTAATCCCTATGTGTATATGAACACCGCAGAAGAAAATGGTAACGTGGATTCCAACACAGGAAAAGCATTAAAAGATATTAGTTTGGGTGAAGAAATTTTGGGTACTTATAAATTAGAAAATACTAAACCTAAGTTAGAAGTTCTTAAATAGTATTTAATAAAGGACTTGACATTTTGTGGGATGTGTGATATATTTCATACATCCCCTATTCCTTGGAGATTAACATGCTATTCAAAACCAGTGTTATCATTGTGGGATTGTTCGCAATCTTCGTGTTGATTAGTGCAATATATGCCCATATCAGTTATGCTATTATGAAGATGGATTCGGAGAGGGATATTTCATGACATGGGACTGGTTATTCGGTGCAAAGTTGTTTCTGATTTCTTTAATCATTATGTTCATCCTCGACAGGGTTATCAAATGAAAATCGTCAAGTCAAGTGAATGGTTAATTTCCGAAAACAAGAATGGTGGTGAAAAGTTCTGGCGTTTACACATCGTCAAGGACGGTGCAGACTATTACACGCAGACTGAATGGTACCAGATTAGTAAGACTGGTCGTGAAACGAAACGTCAGACCTCCGAACCATACTTTGCTGCTCCCACGAACGTTGGTCGTGCAAATGAACGAAATTCCCAAGAGCAGGCAGACTTTGAGTATGATGCCGTTATCAAGAAGCAACGTGACAAGGGATTCCGTGCAAAGGGTGAACGGAAAGATGTTCGTCCAATGCCGATGCTCGCCCATAAGTTCTCTGACCATAAAGGAAAGGTGGAATTTCCTGTTTACGTTCAGCCCAAGTTGAACGGGATGCGAATGCTGTTCGATGGTGAGAACGGCTGGAGTCGGGGAAACAAGGAAGTCATTCCCGAAGTTATTCAGCACTTGAAGTTTGATGCAGGCGGGTTTATTCTTGATGGTGAGCTGATGTTGCCGAACAACGTACTGTTGCAGGAGAGTATGACGGCAATCAAGAAATATCGTCCAGAATTGTCACCAAATCTTTTATATCACGTATATGATATTGTGGATAGTGAACTTCCTTATGCGAAACGTCAGCAGATTATTCACGATATTCTCCACGATGCTCCCCCCAACGTTGTTCGTGTTCCTACGTGGGAAGCTTTCAATGAGGCGGATGTGTTGGTCTGGCATAAGTCATTCACTCGTGATGGGTTTGAAGGAACGATGATTCGAAATCCAGATATGCAGTATGAAATTGGAAAACGGTCATATTCACTACTTAAATTAAAGGATTTTATTGATGCTGAATATCGTATTGTTGATATTATTGACGGTGATGGAAGCGATAAGAATCTCGCCATATTTATTCTCGAAACCGATGATGGACAGCATTTTAATTGCCGTCCGGAAGGATCACAAGAAAATCGTAGAGAACTTTACAAGAACCGCTCTAAACTGATTGGTTTATATGTGACTGTGAGGTATCAAGAATTATCCAGAGATGGTATACCCATCTTCCCAGTGGGAGTCGGTATTAGAGAATTGGGAGACTTTTAAAATACAGGCGGTGCAGTCGGTCGGGACGACGGTAGTAAATTGGGCTCGCTACTCGTTATATCTTTTACTACGCTAGCCAAGGACTTAGGGAAACCTATGTGGGGTTCGAATCCCCCACCGCCACTATGAGGTGATTATGGCATTAGAAAACTATTTTGTAGAGCATATCAGTTTTTCGGAAACAGTTAGAAATTTTCTTCGTCGTTGGCATTATTCGGATTATGTGAATATACAAGAAAAAGAAACATTTGGATTATTTCGCGAAGGAACATTCCTGCCAGAATTGGTGGGTGTTTGCGTTTATACCCGTCCAGCAGGTGCTTCTGCGGCACAGAAATATTATCCCACCGATCCTGACAAATGTTTAGAACTTCGTAGATTATGTTTAATTGATGACACGCCAAAGAACGCTGAAAGTTTTTTTGTAGGTAGGACATTAAAATGGTTACGAAAAAATAGTGAGTGGAAATTCGTAGTCAGCTATGCAGACGAACAGCAAGGACACAAAGGTATTATTTATAAAGCAGCAAACTTTAAATACGAAGGTATGACTGCGCCAGGAACTACATTGATGGTAGACGGAAAATCGTTCCACGTTCGCACACTTACTATGGTGGATAGACCATACGGGGTGGAAATCAATAACAGATACAAACGTGGTGACCCAGGCGTACAGGTAATAAAAACCAAACCAAAACACATCTATACCTACGCATTATGAACGATGATGAAAATAAAAATCCAAACGCATTAACGTATGGAATCACACCTAACGCACCAGCAACAATTCATCCAGTTGATGTTGATACTTGGAAAGCAGAAGTGTCTCCCACGTTTAAACATTATTTTAAAGAACGGTATGATGTTGTTGTACGGGATTATGAAAAGTTGGTACGAGAATATTCTATCAATAAAATGTTGTATGAAAGTTCAATAAGTTTTAAGCCGAATATTGGGGATACTTACTATCTATATAAGAAGCAAAATGGATCTGCTTTTATATCACTGGTAAATCCTGCTCAAGCGTTCTGGGGTGGATATGTCGGTACCTTTAAATTAAACGCCCAGTATGCATGGGAAGAGGTTTTATGACAATAGATTATAGTAGGGTTATCCAAGCACAACCCGATGGTTATGATGTAGAGGTGTTTAAACAAATTAAGTTGCAAAAGGGATTTGTTAAAAAAGAATTTCCATATAAGAAAGTTTCTGGTATGTATGTTCATTCTTTTAATCCATCTACATTACCCACCTCATTTGCCAATAACGATTCTCACTTAAATACATTGGCACAAATTGCTCCACGAGCAGTACCTACTATATGGAATACCATAACAAATTTAGTGGATGTATTCACTCCAATCGAACTTGCAGCCGATAGGAACGAATTCTCATGTCAGTTGGCGGCAGTTGAATATCCAAATTCTTGGATTGTTATGGCTCCTCTTCCTGGTGATGCAGTGGTTACGGTTCGAAACATGTATCACGAAATGATTCATTGGAAATTTACAGCACTAGGATTTGGAAAGGGATGTACACCAGAAGTATTCGATATGTTACATCACAATAATGAATTTGTCTTAAATCCAGTTGAAGAACTACATCACTCTATTGTGAATAGTTATGATGACACAGCACAAGCTGCTGTTGGACACAAAGCATCAGGCCGTCCCATTAGTGCGTCACTTCATGCATATGCCTCATTCTTAGGTGAAGCTGAAGTATCTCTACGTTTCGTACAACACGATTTTAAAGCACATTACCATTGGTTGGGTTACGCGAAGAAGTGGGGAGACAGATTGAACGAATCCTTGGAGGCTTTGATGTTAAAGGCACATACCACGGAAAAGGGAGCACAATTACTTCTTGGATTGTACCGATGGACTCGTGATTATCAAGAAGAATATAAAGACACACTTAAAACATTATCCAAATTAATGTAATGTATTCGTTGACCGCATCTCTTCCGTATCACTTATATGGTAAAGTTCGTCGTGAATTTATTACCAATGGAACGGACACTGGACTAGATAATTGTATTATTCATGCAGTCTCAGTTAGACCCACCCAAGCGTTGACATTTTCTGTGTTATTGGAAAATGGTGCACAATATCGTGGTGTACCCATTCACGGACTTGTTATTGGACAAGATACCACCAAACAAATACCTCCTGCAAAAAATTTACATACTCATCAAGTGTGGGGATGCTTCGGTGCAGAATTTGGTATTATAGATATGAAGTTTTCCAAAGGATTAAGTGCTGAGTGGGTGGATTCGCACGGTAACAAATTTTCCGGCCGTGGATTGGGATGGGCAATCGAATTTTATGATGATGGTTATTCCAACGCACCACAACAAGATAAAAGTTTTAATATGTTGGTGTCGGAAGAGGGGTATCTCGCAGCCATGCCAAACAATCGGGTACGATGGTGGGAAGATAGCTTCACTAATTGGAAATTACCAATAAAATTAAAAGTGAATCACAAAATATATTATGTAGAAAGTATAGGAATTAATCCAGAAGAAACTGCTTTTGTAAAGGAGTAAAGTATGGGAATGTTTGATTATATAAAATGTGAAATACAATTACCGGGATATTCCTTTATTACTAACGAAGAATTCCAAACAAAATCATTTGATAATGTTATGGAACGATATGTTATTACTGCAAAGGGTCAGATATATTGTGAGAAGTGGGATCATGAATGGGTAGCAGACGAAACATATTTTCTAAAAGGATATATGAAGAAAATAGAAGGTACTTATCGCAGGGACTACTTGACAGATTTGCACGGTGATATTAGATTTTACAATGGTATTCCGATAGACGGGAAAAAATACGATTACTTCGCACGATTTAGTTATGGTAAACTTGACAGATTGTGGATGCGGGAGTGGGATAGATGGTAAACGATGTAGTTTTTGAAAAAATTATTGAAGATAAAGAACGTACATTTGTTCTTACCAATTCTTGTACACCCAAATCTATATTTACGTGGAGTAATGTAGAAAGTTATATAAATGATAATTACCACAATTCCGATATTGTTATTATTGGTGATAATAAATCAAAAATAGAAACATACAGAAGTACAGAAACAAGTAGTACACCTACTAAAACTATAGCTTCTGAAATTTATGATGGTAAATCATTTATATTAAATGCAATGGAACGGTATACCAAAGGACTATTCTACGCATCAAATATATTTTCACAGATACAAAATAGATATGTCAGTACAAATATTTACGGTGGATTGAAAAATACTTCCAAGTCATTCCACGCACACGCAGATTCCCAATATGTGTTAATATTACAATTAGATGGAATTTCCGATTGGACAGTATACGCAGAAACTTGGAACGGAAATCCAAATGAAGTTATTTGTTTAAATGATGATTTATTAAAAAAAGATTTGGTGTACACTTTACATCCTGGGGATGTGTTGTATATTCCATACAGAAGGTATCATAAGTGTATTCCAAGAAGTAAACGATTGTCAGCAAGTATAAGTGCAGATTTTGGTACGGTACGCCCATCACATTACGGTGATTGGTTCGGTTTTAATTAAACAACAGAGGTTAAACGGTTATGGAAAAGACAAAGTTAGAAAAGTTCATTAGTAAGTATTCTCTTGGTGGTTCTTGTGAAAGTGTGTTGTGGAAGTCGGACGGTAATGATATCACCGTAAAGTGTATTTCCGACGACAAGAATGTACTTGGTATCGTCACGGTTAAGGACGCCAAGCTGGACGAAGGTGACTATGGTATCTTTGATACTAAGCAGTTGTCATCAATGCTATCAGTTCTTGGTGAAGCTGTTACGATTACCACTAAGAAGGTCGGTGATAGAGTTTCTGCTATCCACCTCACCGATAGTAACGCAAAGGTTGATTACGTATTGGCGGATTCCGCAGTTATCCCCGCTGCGCCTGATTTGAAGCAACTCCCCGCATTTGATATTGAAATCAAGCTGGACCAGAAGGTGATGAATACCTTCTTGAAGGCTCGAGGTGCATTGTCCGATGTAGAAACTTTTACCGTCCTTAGTGATGGTGATTCTGCACAGATTGTTCTTGGATATTCTGATATGAATACCAATCGTATCACTCTTGATGTAGAAACTACAAAGAATGCAAAAATTACTCCCATCAATTTCTCTGCACGATACTTCAAGGAAATCATCGCTGCCAATAAGGAAGCAGCTAGTGGTGTCTTGAAGGTTAGTAGTAAGGGATTGGCATATGTCAAGTTTGGTGTCACTGATTACAACACCGACTACTACCTCGTTCAGATTCAGACAGCTTCCTAATGTCATTCTTTGAGTTCAACGATACTCCAAAGCAAGCACAGTATACACCCCCTTCTGCGAAGAAACCGCCGAAGGGTGGTGTTGTCTTGAACACCAGTGCCACTGATTTTTTCAGTGGTGAAGGTACATCGTTTGATTTTGACATAGAAAAAAATAAGTTTGTTCAACATATGGGTATGTTGAAAAATCAATCGGTGCAAGAAAATACGTTGTATAAGAAGTGGAAAGAACTAACAACGGATTTTAATAATACAAAAGATATTCAGCTTGCACAAATTGTTGAAGCCAAAATATGGCGGCCAACAGATATTCTCAACAAAGATTTAACTGTTGAAGAAATCAATAAATTAGATCCAGAAGTTGTTATTGTTGAACCCGATAATACTTCGTTATTTAGTGATTGGAAATATCTTCGTGTTATGTGTTCTACGTTTGAGTTTACGGCAAATCCAGGTCGTCTTGTTCGTATTCTTATTCGTGACAAGAACTCTGGTAAGTACCTTGGCGTTTGTGCATTGGGTTCTGATGTTGCCTCTGTTGGTGTTCGTGATAAATGGATTGGATGGACTAAGGAGAATAAATTTGAAGATGGATTACTCAACTCAACATCAATCGGAACCACCATCGTACCAACACAACCGTTTGGGTATAATTTCCTTGGTGGTAAATTGGTTGCATCGTTGTTGGCAACGAAGTCTGTCCGTGATTACTGGAATTCTAAATTTGGAAACATCCTTGTGGGATTAACCACCACATCGTTGTATGGTTCACACAGTATGTACCAACGAATTCCATTCTGGAAAGAATTAGGAGTTACCGCCGGTAAGATTGCATTGAAACCAGACGATGATATTTTCCAAGAGTGGGCAAACTATCTAAAAGTTAATCATTCGGAAGGATTTGATAAAGCAACAATTCCGTATGTCGCAGATATTACACAAGAAGGTGAAGAATGGGTATGTGCGGACGAGTTTATCCGTATCACTGCAACCACCAAAGAAGAATTGATTGCTAAATTAGAAGCAGACAATTATTCTGTTCATACATCTGGTGAAGTATACGATAAAAAATCACGACACAAATTCCCACCAACGGGACCAAAGCAACAGACGATGTTATTGTTGTTTAAGATATTAGGTATTAAAGCAAGTGATTATGAGCATGGATTTCAACGTGGTGTATACTTCGCACCTGTCTATGAAAATACTCGTGAATTTCTTCGTGGAGAAATCAACGAAGATAAACTAATATTATCACAGAAGTTGACAAATGATGTTGAGAGTGTTATGTTATGGTGGAGAGATAAAGCAATCAAAAGATATTTGAATCTATTTGATAATAACCGTTTAAATGGTGAAACATTATATTATCGTAAAATGGTTCAGATGACTTGGGATGAAACCAAGAACACTTACTTGAATGAGGTTGGAAGATAATGATTGATAATACAATCTGGGCAGAACGCTACCGGCCTGATACGTTGGAGAATTACATTGGTAACGAACACGTAAAGAACAAATTAACTCAATTTATCGCAGAGCAAGATGTACCGCATCTACTCTTCTGCGGTACAGCTGGTACTGGTAAGACTACCGCAGCAAAGATTCTGGTCAAGAATATTGATTGTGATTACTTGTTTATCAATGCATCGGATGAAAACTCCGTAGATACGATTCGTACTAAGATTAAGAACTTCGCAGCAACAATGAGTTTTAAACCCTTGAAGATTATCGTACTCGACGAGGCGGATTACATTACCCCACAGGCACAGGCAGCACTTCGTAACTTGATGGAAGTGTTCAGTAAGAATACTCGTTTCATCTTGACCTGTAATTATGTGGAACGTATTATTGATCCTCTGATTAGTAGAGCACAAGTATTCAAGTTGACCCCACCATCTAAAAAAGAGGTGGCAGTTCACTTAATGAAAATTTTGGAGAAGGAACATGTTGGATTTGATAAGTCTGTTATCGCAACCCTGGTTAACGCATATTACCCAGACATTCGCCGGATTATTAATACTTCGCAAAATCAAACAAGTGGCGGTAGACTGGAACTCAACGTTGAGGAAGTAATCGCTGGGGATTACAAGTTGAAGGTGTTAGATGTCTTGATGAGTAATCTTCCATTGAAAGATAAGGTTAATGAAATAAGACAGATTGTGGCAGATAGTAATGTAAAGGATTTTGCTGAACTGTATAGATTACTCTTTGATAAGGTAACTGATTACGCACCGGCAAAAGTACCACATACTATCCGAGAAATCGCAGAGGGACAGTATCGTGATAGTTTTGTAGTAGATAAGGAAATTAATTTTGTAGCAGCGTTGTATAACATTTTAAATGGTTGAGGAATTATGTCAAAGAATAACCGATTTGGTGGACCACCACCGCAACAGCCGCAGTTGAATGTGGATTTGTCAAAGGCAGACGATGTTTCCTGCGAACGTTGTGGTAATTACACCTTTGAACAAGTGATGTTGATGAAGCGGATGTCTGCACTTATTTCACCAACTGGTAAGGAAGCAATTGTACCTATTCCTACCTTTTCGTGTAATGCATGTGGTCATATTAATAAGTCATTTCTTCCTGTAATTCCCAAGGGAATGGAAGAGGAAGCAGCAACCGAAGTGGAAAAGGCTCCGAGCAAGCCCTCACTCATTTTAGAGAAGTAATATGTCAAAAACTACTAACGCAGTAGCACCAATTGTATCGGCACCAGCAGCACCAGTAACAACTATGCGAGATGCTGGAATTTATTACTTGTGTGATGAGTTTAATACCAATGTAGCAAAAGATGTCGTTACGTGGATACTAGATTCAAACATTCAGAAAAGTAAGAAGCATGACCATCTTACATTGATGATTACCAGTTATGGTGGTGACTTGTCAGCTGCATTCGCTATTATTGACGTAATGCGAGGTAGTGCAATCCCTGTTCGTACGATTGGTCTTGGATGTATCGCATCGGCTGGGTTGTTAACATTCATTTCTGGTGAGAAGGGACATCGTATCATTACGCCGAATACGAGTATTCTCTCACATCAGTGGTCGTGGGGACAGGTAGGTAAGGAGCACGAACTCATCGCAACGATGCGTGAGTTTGAGTTGACTACGATTCGTATGATTAATCATTACAAGAAGTGTACTGGATTGGCAGAAAAGGTTGTTCGTGAACGACTTCTTCCACCGCAGGATGTGTGGTTAGCTCCGCAGGAAGCGTTGAAATATAAAATCTGTGATAAGGTACAGGACATCAAGTAATATATGGAACAAACGTTTGTTGATAAGTCCCGTGTCTCAGTTAGAGAAATTAGTAAAGCTGTGGCACGGGATTTTATCGAAAAGCACCATTACACACATAAGTTCAGTTCCACACGATATGCCCTAGGGATTTTTTATCGTGAGGAAACTGAACATATGTTCTTTGCCGGTGAAAACGAACAGTTGATTGGTTGTATGACTTATGGGCATCCTGTAAGTAATAGAACGGTTGATAGTATTGTAGACGGATTAGAACTAGACGAAGTATTAGAACTCACCAGATTGGTTATTCTTGATGGGTATGGAAAGAATATTGAAAGTTATTCTATTGCACAATCCTTCCACTGGATGAGAGATAATGATTCACGAGTAAAAGTATTGGTCAGTTACGCAGACCCAGAACAATCACACACGGGTGGTATTTACCGAGCAACGAATTGGATATATCAGGGATGTGGATATTCCAAGTTGATGCCTGATTTCTCACTTCTCTTAGAGGAAGGAGGATTGTGGATACACTCACGAACAGTGGGGGCAAAGTTTGGTAATAAATCCGTGGAGAATCTAGCAAAACGAATTGGTCGTACGTTTTGGAGAAAAGAGGAAACAGCCAAACATCGGTATATTTATTTTCTCTGTGACAAGAAGGAAAAGAAGCGTATGATGAAAAACTTAAAAATTCCAGTCATACCATATAACGATATTAAAGAATACGTACAGTTGATTCAAAAGGTCACTGTTACCGATGGAGTTGTGGAAAACATCGAAGTTATTCAAGGTGTAGATAATGGGTGGAAACCTCAGAAAGTAGAATTGAAGGAGAATGTATGAGAGTAGCTATTGTTTCGACCCCACGTACGTGTTCAAGTATGTTGGGAACACTTTTCTCTACAAAGTTTAATTTAACAGATTATTCGGAATTGTTTTCCGAAGGTCCGATTGTAAAATCCGTGGAAGAAAAATTAGACATGATGACGAACACGGATGATTTTTCTGTTAAGATTACCAGTACCACATTGACAAGTTATAAAAATATATTAGATTACCAGACATTTCCGTGGCATGCATTTGATAGAATTGTTTTGGCCGAAAGATTGGATATCACGCAACAAGCTGCAAGTTGGTTACTATTGTCGTATGCACAGGAAAATGGTAATGGTGAACACGCAGCACTGGTAGAGTTTTTAACTGAGCAATTGGAAACACCCGAAAATATTCCACTTGACAGAAGTTTATTAAAGTATATTTTGGAAACTATTCTATATTATTACGATGTAATTAAACCACATTTATTAAAGTCTGGATTACACGTTAGTATGGTTGACCACGAAATGATGCAGAAACCATCTACGGAATATCTACCAGAGTTAAATGAACGTTTGGGGATTGATTTTACACAAGAAGATGTTGACAAAATTTCAAATCCAACGTATATTGATTATACACCCTTCATTGAAGCCCACAAACTTCGTGATGTAATAGAAGAAATTAAACGAGAGCTAACCAATGCCACCGAAGAAGAAACAAGCACAGACGAAGGAAACGAATCAATCGAAAACGAAGGGACTGTTTGACCACATAGAGCAAATTTATGTTGGGCAGAATCCAGACTATTTTGATACATTGTCCGATGCTGATAAGAAATCATACAGTGTGTATATGGTCAATAAATTTCTGAGTATGAATCCGCATCAATCTCCGTTCGTGAACGAGATGCAGAAATACACATTACCAAATGATATACACTACGCCTTCTTCAGCCGAGTTATTCCGAAAGGGCGACAGTTTAATAAGTACATTAAGAGTAAAAAGGAGTCGGTATATGAGTCGTGGATGGTTGACTTGGTTAGGAAACATTATGACATTAGCGCAGCAGAAGCTACAGACTACCTCGAAATCTACTACAAGCACAACAAAGAAGAATTACGAAAGTTGTGTCAAATGTACGGAACGGAAGAAAAAGTAATCAAGAAGGCTAAACTATGACAACAACAGAGGAAATTATAAAAATGGTTAACCTGAGTTGGGCCAGATATTTTCGTGGAATTGCTGGGCATGTAAAACAAAAGTCAAAAGACAAGTATACACAAATCGGTGCGGTGATTGTTGGTAAAGATAATGAAATTGTTTCTACTGGATACAATTCGTTTCCTCGTGGTATTAACGATGATGTTCTTGAACGGCAAGAACGTCCTGAGAAGTATTTTTGGTTTGAACACGCAGAACGAAATGCGATATACAACGCAGCACGAATTGGTGTATCTACAACAGGGTGTACAATGTATCTTACGTGTGGAATGCCGTGTGCAGATTGTGCACGTGGAATTATAAACGCCGGCATTAAGAAAATTTATATTGAGCATTTTAGTCAAGATGGAGCAAAGGGTCCAATATGGGAAGAAAGTATTAAACGAAGTATGATTATGTTCAGTGAAGCAGGTGTAGAGGTACTTTATTATGAGTAATGGAAAAGGTGACTCCCCAAGACCATTAAGTGTAGATCAAAAAACATTCGCAAATAACTGGGAACGTGCCTTCGGTACACCCATCTGTGAGTATAGTGGACTCCCACACACAGCAAGTTATGATGATGTTGATAAAGAATACACAGAACTACTTGCCTCTGGATTATTCTGGGAATTATTTCCTGGGTTAACTGGTGATTGGAGCCAAGACCAAGCAAGATGGAAACTGGCCATACTTAGCAAAGAATCACAATTAACGGGATTATATGACACATTACGGGAAGAAAAAGGGAACGACTAACACTGGATGTTGGTATTCTATACTTCAAGAAAATAATATGTTTCACATAAGTGTTGGTAAAGGTGATTTCGTAATATACGAAGGTTTTGAAAATCCACCAAGCATAGAATTTTTAGATAATAATATATTATTACTGGAACAGGAGTTATATAATAGATTTCCAATAGGTTCAAAAATAGATATTATTGCATAACCCACTTGACTTTGAGTGGGTTTTTTGTTATATTTTAAATGTATCTACCCACGAGGAAACTATGTCATTTGTGAAATATAAAGGATATACCAGAGAAGATGCACTTGCAAGTGTTGGTGCTGGGTGGGCTGGCCTAATTAATCGTGTATACGATGTACTGGAATCTATTAAAGGTACGGTAAAGATTGTACAGGTCAAGGAAAAGTTTGGAGGACTTCGTATCTACACAGATTATGGTAATGATGAACTTGATCAAGTAATTCGTGAAGTGGGATATGAAAGTGTTAAAATTTGTGAAACCTGCGGCAAACCTGGTGAAGTACGAGGTAAAGGTTGGTATTATACATCGTGTGTTGAACACGCAAAACCTGGTGACCTTACACACGGAAATGACGATGCCGAAGAAGAAAACTAAATCAGAAAAAGAACTTAACTTGAAGTTCACAGGTAAAATGAGTATCCTTATTGAGTTAGAAGGACATGGACCACTTGAATTTCGAGTGAATGATTTACAAGTGGTGAAGGATGCTGTACAAGTTATACTAGACCACACAAACAATAAAACGCCCGTAAACTCTTACGATAAACGTGAACAGAAAACTATGCAGAAACTCTTGGATGGTATCGAATGAATAAGATTAGCTACTCGCAGTATTCGTTGTGGGCAAACTGTCCACTCTCGTGGAAGTTGAAGTACGTTGATGGTGTCCGATTTGATGACGCATCAATTAACACCGTGTTCGGTACTGCCATGCACGAAGTTATCCAAGAATGGTTGGAGACTACGGTATATGCGGGTAAGGACAATCTTGCAAAGAGTGTGGACCTCAGTGAACCCCTCAAAACAAAGTTCATTACATTGTTCCAAGAAAACACTACGGTTGATGCAAACGGGAATAAAGTATTCTTGTGTGATAAGAAAACCCTAATGGAGTTTTACAATCAAGGGTGTGAGATTCTGTCGTATGTACAGCAACATCGTAATAAGATTTTCCCGTCAAAAGACACCGTACTTGCGGGTATTGAATATCCTATTGAAACGGAAGTTCGTCCTGGTGTGACCTTTATTGGGTATGTGGATATCATTACCAAGAATGAAAAGACGGGCAAGGTTACAATTATTGATTTGAAAACCTCACGGTCTGGATGGACGCAGGCACAGAAGAGTGACCATATTAAACTGAATCAGATTTTGTTGTACAAGAAGTTCATCTCTGAAAAGTTTAATACTCCACTCGAAATGATTGGGACGGAGTTTATTATTCTCAAGCGTATTATTAGTGAGAACAGTCCATATCCCATTCCTCGTGTGAGCACCTTCGAACCGTCTAACGGAAAACCTTCGGTTAACCGTGCATGGGGACATATTGAAAAGTTCTTGAATGAGTGTTTTGATGGTGAAGGAAACTATCGTACGGATTTGATTACCGCGACACCAAGTAAAGATAGTTGTAAGTATTGTGTGTATAACGATAAGGAAACGTATTGTTCTGAATCATTTTACAAAATCAAAAAAGCAAAGGTGTTGAATGGATAATCCAATGGTCAATTATAGTAAAATTATCGCAGATACCGCGAGTAATCACTTTAATGTTCGAGATGAATACAAGACCAATACCTATGAACAGAATGTTGCTATAACGCTTAGTGAACAACGTAGGTTCTCCGTGGGATGTATCAATATTACGGGTGAACTCAATATCGGAATGATGATTCGGTCTGCGTGTCTATTGGGTGCAGAGAACTTCTATATCTTTGGACGAAAGAAATTCGATAAGCGGTCCACAGTAGGGGCTGAGAAATATATTAATATCGTCCAGTATACGTTTGATGACCCGATACACGCGGATACCGAAATCAACGAACGATTGGAGTATTTGCTGAAATGGAATAGTGTGATACTCTGTGAACACGGTGGTCGAGAGATTGGTTCATATCGGACTAAGCAACTCTACAAAGAGGAAGTAGACCGTCCGTTGTTTGTGTTCGGAAGTGAAAGTCACGGACTTCCAGAAGTAGTGGTGAACAACGAACATTTTTATAAAGTCAGTATTCCGCAACGCGGAGTCCTCAGGTCGTTCAACGTCAGTGCCGCAATGAATATTATCGTATGGGATTATGTCAAGGAGATGTATCTATGAGGTTGGGAGTAATCGCCGGAAACTTTGACATCATACATCCTGGTTATATGAAGATGTTCAAGGAGTGTAAGGCAAACTGTGATAAGTTTATGGTATTCCTTCATACAGACCCTACTATTGAACGACCAGAAAAGATTAAGCCTATTTTATCGGTAGAGGAACGCACAGAGATATTACAAGGTATTAGATATATTGATGAAATAGTACCTTATAATACAGAACACGATTTGTGGAGGCTATTGATTTTATACAATCCTTCTATTAGATTTCTTGGTGAAGATTATAAAGACAAGAATTATACTGGTAAGGGATTTTGTCCTGTCTATTGGATTAACCGTGACCACGGTTGGTCAACAACCAAATTTAAAAAACTAATTGCGGATACAATATGATGACGAAGAAGGATATCCTACGGAACATGCATTGGAACTGATTAAGACCTGGCCGTGGCAGGATACCGATGGATGTTTCAATTTCATTCGGCAGATGTGGCAGTGGAATAAGATTATGTGGTTGACGAAGTGGCCTGACAAAGCGTTGTTTGCAGGAGCAAGTCTTGAAGAGTTTATTACTTTTATTGAAGAGTGTGGTGGCACCGTGTATCTACCAAAGGAGAAAAACAATGGAAAAGCGTGACCGATTTCTACTGGAACAGAAAATTATGCAGTGTTGGAATGTGACGGATGATATGGATACGATTTCTGAGTATATTGCAGACAGTGATATTTCACCAGTACATCAAGACCAGTTGTTGAATATGTTGTTTGGGATGCGTACACTATATAATCAGAAGTTTAATAGTACGATGAATTTGTTCAGTGAACTCGTCCGAAATGGAGATATTAAATCCGATGTATGAAAAATATAAATACAATGAACTGACTTTGACGGCATCAAGTTACAATCGAAAAATCAGTATTGAAATTCCTATGGATAGTACTTCAAATGAAGTGTTCGAGGCATTTAAAACCTTGATGGTGGGACTGACATTTGACGAAGATGCATTTAATGATGCAGTAGTAAATTACTTTTATGAAAATGAGTTAAACAAAGATGAATGAAGTTAAGTTTATAAATAAACCCTGGGGAAGTGAAACCATTTGGGCACATACGGAACATTATGTAGGAAAAATTTTAAATATTCGCGGTGGTGAATCTTTGAGTATTCAATATCATCACCACAAAGACGAAACTATGTATGTGTTGTCTGGTAAAGGTATTGTTAAATTTTATACAATGGAAGAAAACGTACCCGTGTTGACAGCAGTATATGTTATGAATCCAGGAGATTCAATTCATATCCCACCAACACAAGTTCATTCCGTTGAAGCGTTTGAAGATATGCAAGTATTAGAAGCATCTACAAATCATTTGGATGATTTGGTACGAATAAAAGACAGATACGGACGGTAATTATGATTTTACTATTAGGTGATATTCACGGTGATTACAAAGTAATGGAGAGAGCTATTGATTTAGCTGGACAAGTCGGTGCCGCTGCCATTATTCAAGTCGGTGATTTTTGTTTGTTCCGTGGACATGGAATGGATAATGAAGAGCAATTTAAAAATGTATTGAATAGGTCATCAGTTCCCGTGTATTTTATTGATGGTAACCACGATGATTGCACCCGTTGGATTAGTTACACGGAAGTCTCACAAGTATATCCAGACATTCCATTCTATTATATTCCTCGTGGAACAGTAATGGAGTTGGATGGTCGGACCATCGCATTTATGGGTGGTGCAGCATCCATTGACAAAAAGTGGAGATTGGCGGACGGAATGCATTGGGATGAAAACGAACTTATCAGTGATGAACAATATACTCGTATGCTGAATAATGCAGAGGGTAAGACTATTGATATGTTTATTACGCATTGCCCACCCAACAGTGTTATCGAAGAACATTTTGATAACTCCGCAAAACTTCAATTTGATGTGGGATTGGATTGGGAAGATCCGACGCAGAAGCAGATTGAAACTTTATGGCATGCACTGGGAACACCTATGGTTTATTCAGGACATATGCATAGGGTTGTTAAGGGAATGACATATAGAATTTTGGATATAAACGAACTTTTGGCAGTTTGACCACTATTTATAGAAGGTTATAGAAAAGGTCAAACATGAGAAAAGATAAATATTCATATACTACCGTGCAAATTACGAAAGAAATAAATCAACACATTCGTGAGTTTTGTAAACTTAACGGGTTTGTTGCAAGTACCATTACAGAAAAGTTATGGTCTAATTTTATTTCTTCTAGTATGTCCGGTAGTATCACTTTATAAGAGAATTATATGGCTATACCAACAAAACAAGATATATATTTTGCGGCTGGAGCCGGGGATGTAGCCGAATTTAATTCTGGCAAATACAGCCGTATAGTAATTACACCAGAACGTGCAGAGGAAACTCGTAAATTAAATAATTTACCAGCCAACGTATTAAGTACCGCAACAACTTCGGGTGGTTGGGTGTTCATTAATCCAGACTATGTTGATGCAGAGGAACTATTCAATGCATACAGAAGTGGATTGTTCACTGGTGATTATGATGAAATCGCTCCAGGTGGTGTATACCTACGATTGTTGCCTGACAAGGGTATTGGTGCCAATTTCTATCCACCACAATCGTTTACACCTGCACAAGAAATACCACAACCCGTAACGGATACTACTCCGGTAACGGTTACACCACCACAAACACCTACGTTAACACAGGCAACGGGTCAATTATTCAGAACAAATAACGAATTGAATGATATGATTGAAACGCATTTAAATGCGAAATTCGTTCCACAAGCACAACGTACCCGTGAAGATTCTACGGCAAAAAAAGGTAACAGAATATTTGCAGAAGATGTCGGTACACCAATTTATGAATATCTTGATGGTCCGTATTGGCGTAGAATTGTAGCGTACGTAGAATCACAAGTTGCTCCTGTACGTGCATTAGCACAACAAGCCCTTGCAACGGCTCAAGCTGCAGCGGCTTCCGCAGCTGCAGCGGCACAATCAGCACAAGCAGCGTTGGATAGGGCTATGACCCCAGGTCCACCAGGTCCACCAGGACCTGCCGGTGCAGCAGGGACGCCTGGTGCTGATGGAGCAGCTGGGCATTTAGATACCGTTGTTGTTCAACACGCGGATACCACACACAACGACACAACACACGCAGATACATCACACAACGATACGGTGCATAATGATACACAGGTGCAACACACCGACACACAGCATACGGATACACCAGTTCATAATGACACATATGTACCACACTCAGACATTCCTCATTCCGATACGGAAATAATTCCACACACAGATACCTACATACAACACGGAGATAGTGGTGGTGGCGGTGGAGGTGGTGGTGGCAGTGAAATTATAGCATTTTAAAATAAAAATATTATAGGAGTTTAGATGAAACACGGTTATATTCCAAAAGAACAACGTAAGAAGATTTTATTCCTCTCAGACGATATGCGAGTAACATCAGGTGTTGGTGTTATGTCCCGTGAAATAATTGAAGGAACTTCGCATAGATTTAATTGGGTACAGGTAGGTGCAGCGGTTTCTCATCCTGAGGCCGGTAAAATGATTGATATGTCCGACGCAATTAATAATGAAGTTGGATTGACTGACGCTAGTGTTAAGATTGTTCCCTATAATGGATACGGTGACAGTAGATTGATTCGTCAGTTAATAGAATTAGAAAAGCCAGATGCTATTCTCCATTTCACAGACCCAAGATATTGGATTTGGTTATATCAGATTGAGCATGAGATTCGTCAAAAGATTCCTATGTTCTTCTACGCTATTTGGGATGACCTTCCGTATCCATTCTATAATGAAAATTATTATCGTTCCGATGATTGGATTGGATGTATTAGTAAACAAACCTACAATATCGTAAAGCACGTATCAAGAAAGGAACCACGTGCTCCGTGGTCACTATCCTACATTCCACATGGAATTGATACAAAGAAGTTCCATCCACTACCAGAAGATGACAAAGAACTCTTGGAAGTTCGTGAACGATTGTTTAACGGTCAAGACGTTAAATATGTAGTGTTCTACAATAGTAGAAATATTCGTAGAAAGATGACATCGGATATTCTGTTGGCATTTAACACGTTTATGAAAAAGCTACCAGAAGAAGAACGTTCAAAGTGCCGTCTTGTATTACATACACAACCCGTTGATGAACACGGTACTGACTTACCTGTGGTGATTCGTGACGTAATGCCAGAATTAGAAAAGTATGTTATTTTCTCAAACGAACGCATCGAATCGAAGCATATCAACATTCTGTATAACATCGCAGACGTTACCATTAATATGTCTAGTAACGAAGGTTTTGGTTTGGGTACGTGTGAAAGTCTAGTTGCTGGTACACCAATCATTGTTAATGTCACGGGTGGATTACAAGACCAGTGTGGATTCACAAATGATGAAGGTGAGTACCTTGACCCTGAACGTGATTTCAATTATGATTGGGGTAGTAATCACGATGGACGTTTCAAGAATCACGGTGAATGGGCATTCCCATTATTTCCAGTAAGTCGTTCTTTACAAGGTTCTCCGTTGACCCCGTACATTTTTGATGACCGTTGTTCGTGGGAAGAAGCAGCGGAGAAGATAATGGAAGTGTATAAGATGTCGCGTGAGGAACGTAAACGCCGTGGTGAGTTGGGTCGTCAATACGCACTTGGAGCTGGACAATTTACGGCAGAACGTATGTGTGAATTATTTATTGAACATATGGAAAATGCGTGGGATAATTGGACCCCACGGGAACGTTTTACTTTGGTGAAGGCATAATATGACAGGCAAACCGTTATGTATAGTTAGAGCACCATGCCAGACTCGTTCTGGTTATGGTGATATGAGTAGAGACATTATCCGTCACATCATTGAATGGGATAAGTTTGATGTGAAGGTGCACAGTGTACCGTGGGGTGATACTCCTATGAATGCACTGGATGAAACTAATCCAAAGGACAAAATGATTTTGGATAGAATCATTCGTGGTGGACAATTACCACAACCATCATTGTATGTTACAATTACCATCCCAACAGAATTTGAACCGTTAGGAAAGTACAATATCGGTATAACCGCCGGCATTGAAACCACCGTGGCTTCTGCTGAATGGATACAAGCATGTAATAAAATGGATTTAGTACTGACTATTTCCGAACACTCAAAGAATGTTTTTCATTTCTCAAAGTACTCACAGCAAAATCAACAAGGTAATATCATTGGTGAACTAGCAGTCACCAAACCAATTGAAGTATTACACAATTGTATTGACAATAACATATTTAAAAAAATCGAATATGATTTTAATTTAGAGCCAAAAATACGAGAAACATTGGATAGCATTCCAGAGAAATTCTGTTATCTTTTCGTTGGTCACTGGCTCCGTGGTGAATTTGGAGAGGACCGTAAGAATGTTGCACTGTTGGTGAAAATATTCCTCGAAACATTCCGACAAGTTCCAGAAAAAGAAAAGCCTGCGCTTATTTTAAAAACTAGTAGTGCTGGATTTTCTATCTTGGACAGAGAAGATATATTAAAGAAAATAGAACAAATCAAGAAATCTGTTACTTTGAACGTTGGACAGAGCATGCCGAATATTTATTTATTGCATGGTGAGTTAACAGACAAAGAAATGAATTCTTTATATAACCACTCAAAGGTAAAAGCACACGTAAGTTTAACCAAGGGTGAAGGGTTTGGTAGACCATTACTTGAAGCATCAATTAGTGGCAAACCCGTAATCGCATCTGGATGGAGTGGTCAACTTGATTTCTTGGACAAAGACAATTCATTACTAATTGGTGGTGAACTCAAACCTATCCACGAAAGTTCTGTGTGGGACGGTGTATTGATTCGGGAGTCTACGTGGTTCGCTCCTGATATGAACCAATCAGCAAACGCAATGTACGCCGTATTTAAGAATTACAGTAATTTTAAAAAGAAGGCACAGTTGTTAGCAAAACAAAATGTTAAGAAGTTCTCGTATCAAACTATTTTTAACAGAACAGTTGAGTTGTTAGACAAATATGTTCCACAATTTTCCGTTGAAACTAAATTGGTTCTTCCAACATTAAAGAAGATTAACTAATGGCAATAGAAGGGTATAAAGGTACATTAGGTGTTCGTACTTTCGTTTCTCAAAAAGATTTGACTACTGGCAAAGTGGTGCAGTTTACCTACGATAATGAGCAGAAATATGCACTCGTACTCAATCCCAATTGGGAAGGTAAAATGCACGCTTTGTCACTGGGTTCTCTAACACCAGAAAAACTTGGTCAAATATTTAAATTGATTGGTGATGAAACTGATACTCAGGTAATTTACGACCGTTTCAAAAACTCAAATTTCGTTGGTGACAGACCCTATCGAACCTATTTATTAACGAAGATATCTACGTTACGTGAAGTATTCATTAAGAAAACTGTGTTAAAGACAGAAGAAAAAGTAACGGAGAATATGTATGGGGAATAATGTTATAACAGAACACCCATTAACGGAATCAAAACAAGATAGAATAAACTTAAAAAGATATATACCAGAAAAAGAATGGTGGACTGTTTGGTACTACATCTGTACTGGTAAGCACGTAGCAGTAGCAAAAGAATAAAACTAATACAATAGGAAGGGTTACATGACAGAAGAAGGTAACGTTAGTAAAAAACCACTGAGCACAGCGGATAAAGTCGCTGTGGTACTCGGTGGTTGTGGTTTTATAGGCCACCATCTCGCACGACGATTACAGAAAGAAGGTTACTGGGTTCGTGTGGCAGATATTAAACTTCCAGAACATTGTGATGTAAACACATTTGCAGACGATGTTGTACACGGAGATTTATCGGATTATCAAACATGCTTGAACGCATTAAGTTTGGGCCGTACCGATGTCGAAGTATATCAATTAGCTGCTGATATGGGTGGAGCATCATACATCTTTACTGGTGAGCATGACGCAAATGTAATGACCAACTCGGCGTTAATCAATTTAAATACATTGAAAGCAATGGTGACGTTGGGATTAAAACGAGTATTCTATTCGTCATCGGCGTGTATCTATCCAGAGCATAACCAGTTAGACCCAGATAATCCAAACTGTGAAGAAAGTTCAGCATATCCAGCAAACCCAGATAGTGAATATGGATGGGAAAAATTATTCAGTGAACGATTGTATATGTCGTACAAGCGTAACTTCGGCATAGAACCACGCATTGCTCGTTTCCATAATGTATATGGTGTAGAAGGGACATGGGAAGGTGGGCGTGAAAAGGCACCCGCTGCGATGTGCAGAAAGATTGCGCAGACACCAGAAGGTGGTTCAATTGATATGTTTGGTGACGGAAAGCAAACCCGTTCATTCCTTTATGTAGATGAATGTGTCGAAGGCATCTTACGGTTAACCCATTCAGATTTTACTGGTCCTGTTAATATCGGTTCGGAAGAAATGATTTCAATTAACGATTTTGCTTATATGATTATGGGAATCGCTGGTAAGAAGTTAACTATTAATCATATTCCAGGTCCGTTAGGGGTTCGTGGACGTTCCTCTGACAATCGGTTAATTCGTCAACACCTCAATTGGGAGCCAAATTCTCCATTGGTTGACGGCATTACCAAAACATATCACTGGATTAACGAACAGGTTACCTCTATATGATTACGCATGTCGGTATAGGAAACTCTGGGAGATTTGGTAACCAAATGTTTCAAATGGCTGCACTCATTGGTATCGCAGAAAAGAACGGATATGATGTAAAAATTCCAATAGAAAATACTGGTGATAACTTCGTATTTTATGATTTGGCAAAGCAGCAAGCAGAACCAACTGGTATGGAACTTCGTAGACCATTTCTTATTCCCGACAGTTACTTTGCACCAATGGCAGAAATTTCAGATGTTGTCAAGCAACGATATCAAGAACAATTCTTTCATTTTAATGGTGCAGCATTAGATATCCCAGATAATATTGATATTGCTGGGTTCTTTCAAAGTGAAAAATATTTCAAACATGCAGAACAAAAAGTCCGTGAAGTATTTACCTTTCGTCCAGAAATTCGACAGCAAGCTGAATTAGAACTGGCAAAGGTAAAGGATGATGCACCACGAGTATCTATCCACGTTCGTCGTGGAGATTATGTGGCAAACTCTGCAAACCATACGGTCACTGGAATGGAATACTATGCGGAGGCTATCAACAAGTTCTTTTCGAAAGAACCTTATCGGTTTGTAGTATTCTCCGATGATCCAGAATGGTGTAAGGAAATGTTCGAAGGTGGATATATTGTAGATATCAATAACTCATATGTAGAAATGTGTATGATGAGTATGTGTGACCATCACATCATTGCAAATAGTTCGTTTAGTTGGTGGGGAGCATGGTTAAATCCAAACCCCAAGAAGATTGTAACCGCACCGTCACAGTGGTTCGGACCAAACCTTCGTCATAACAGTATTATAGACCTTCTACCAAGTGAGTGGTTTTGGATATGAGACTAAAAGAATTTTACTACCAAATGGAAGATATTCCTGATATTGGTTTGTCTGACAAAGGAGATAGGCATCCGTTACATAAGCATTTTTATATTGATACGTACGATGCATTATTCTCTGCATGGAAAGACGAACCTGTTCAATTGATGGAATTGGGTATTGCATCTGGTGCAAGTCTGTTGATGTGGTCGCAGTATTTTACAAAGGGTATAATTACCGGACTTGATATTGTAGAACCTGTACGAAAGGATTATCTTTCAACGTTACCTAATGTTAATATGATATTTGGTGACGCATACAATGAAGATAATGGTAACTATCTAGTACAGAACTTACCGAAGCAAGATGTGTTTATTGAAGATGGTGCACATGATATTGATAACCAAGTCAAAGCAATATTAAAATACCACGCACTTGTAAAACCAGGTGGATATTATATCTGTGAGGATATGTACTTACCAAATCTATTTGATTATTTAACTCGTGGTGTATATATGATACCCGACCGTAACTATGCAGTAACCATACTAGATCAACACATGCGTCCGAACGGACTCGCAGATGATGTGATGATTATAATACAGTTCTTTAATTAATATGAAAATAGCACTTTGTTTATCTGGTCAACCTCGTGGATTGCCTTTGTCATTAAAAATGTTAAAGGCAAACCTCGTTGGTATAGAAGATATGGATATCTTCTTACACGCATGGTTTGACCCAAATACTATTGGTCAACCATACGATAGTGCGCAAGCACATCAACAAGGTAGAGTAGGATTGGTTCATCCACAAACGGAAGAGATGTTACTCAGTCTTAATCCAAAAGATTATATCTTTGAACCACAGAAGGAATTTCCATTCGCACGTAGGTTCACATCACCACCAGAAGCAAATCAAGAACGTATGGCTAGTATCTTCTATTCAATCTATACAGCGAATATGTTGAAGAAGCGATACGAACTGTTAAATGGATTTGAATATGATTTGGTGATTCGTGCAAGATATGATTTGTGGTACGAGAATCCTATCAATGTAATGGATTATTTGGAACAATCACGAACACATATCGTCACCGCGGATAAGTTTCAGGGGATTCGTAATGACCCAAACTTTCATCAAGGTGGATATACGATGACGGATATATTCGCATTCTCCACATCAAAGAATATGGATGTGTTCTGTGACACATATCCACAATTTTCCTTTATTCATTCACAGATTCAGATTCCATATGGTGAAAACTATATCGGATATCGTGTACGAGTAATGGGTGGAATTGAAGCATACTGTGCTCCGTTCAACTACGAAATCATGCATCGTGTAGTAAATATCAACAATATAGAAGAATTGGAAAAGCAGTACGCATGAAGATAGGAGTGTGTTTATCTGGACATTATAGAAATTTTGATTATAATTACGATTCTTGGGATAAATTATTATTCTCAAAACACGACTGTGATGTATTTTTACATACGTGGGATGTGATGGGAAATCGTAAAAAATCAGATGATGTAAATGTTGTAGAGAACCGAGACAAATTAATACATACAGAAACAGAGTTAAAACAAAAATATAATCTTACCGATGTAGTAATACAACCTTACGAAGAACCTTTACAAGAATTTTTAGATAAAAGTAAGAGAGTTAGAAAACTACGAAACGAGGCAGGTGTATCACAAAACAGTATAGATTGGACAACTCGACGAGTAACGCATCTATACTCTATGTGGTACAAAGCATTAAAGTGTTTTGAGTTATTAGAGTCACACAGTACAGATTATGACTTGGTAATAAAATGTAGACCGGATATTAAATTAAAAGACAGTTTTAATTTAGACGATATAGATTTGGAATGTATTAATTGGCCGTGGTATAATTCAACAAAGGAACACTACTCAGAACCACACGATTACTATGCGGTGGGTAATTTTGATAATATGAAAGTATACAATAACTTGTATAATCATATAGAAGAGATGGAATCTGTACTAGAACTAGAAAAACCAACACGTTCGGCAGGGAATAACGTAGAGATACCAGGTGTAGATAGGTTTTTGAATCCACATACATTATTATTTTTTTACGTAAAACATATGGGACTACCATACAATACAGTAATAAATCATTTAGAATTGACGCGAGGATAGGATGAGAACAGATTTTACACCAGATAACGTTGAACTTTGGATTTCCAACTGGCGAAGAAAGGAGTTGATGGATGGATTTGCACGTGAATGGTTAAATACATTTGACTTTGAACGAGTCAACATCATTACCAATCATTCATCAGTCACCATTGATGACTTCGCAGATGATATTAAATCTCGTGTTAAGATTTGGAATAATGTGATGAGACACGATTACGCAATCGGTCCTATGGTTGAAAACTACAATCAAGCATATGTTCACACTTTTCTTTCCGGTAAAAAATATTGTATAACTGCTCACGACAATATGATTATTAAGGATGGGTGGGTTGACATTATCAAGCAAACCGATTATGATTTATATATGGCCCCACAAGGTGACCAAGTTACCTTAATGACATTGGAAGGATTACGATTTTTCGGATGGTGGGATGAACGATACGCTACAAACGGAAACCACGAACTGGATTTCAGTACACGAGCATTACGTAGAGATTTAGGACACAACAGAGCATCGTTGGTTGATTATCACGCATGGCATAATTGGCCCGAACAAATAAACGTAGAGGGTCAAATAGTTAGTCCGATTTGTAAAACTGGACACGCTGAATATGGAGATGGATTCCCATATCTTAGGTGGAATGATGTAGGGTTGGATAAATACTGGACACGAGCAAGTAAGCATGTAGTTCCGCAGTGCGGAGCAAAAACACAAAAGTTTGAGAAGCTGACTTGGAATGATAGAAAGTGGAGAGGACAGTCACCAAACACGTTTGAAAACTTCGTAAACGGGCCAACCGAAGAAGAGATTGATTGGTATCCGTGGTTAGACATAAATTCATTAGACTTCGACATTTGTAAAATCGTATAAGGGGAAAGGTAAATGTTATCAGAAAAAATTAAAACAGTATTAGAAGATATCCGCAACGGAAAACCAATCATCGTCGTAGATAGTTACGATAGAGAAAATGAAGGTGACTTGATGATTGCAGCGGAAAAAGCAACACCAGAAACACTGGCTTTTATCGCAAAGGAAGCACGAGGTATCATGTGTATTCCTACACCAAAGTTTATGTTAGATCGTTTAGAAATTCCTATGAGTCCATCTAACAATAACGATAAGTTTTCGACTCCATTCACCGTCAGTATTGACGCACGTGATGGTGTCACTACTGGTGTAAGTGTAGAAGATCGTATGGTCACGATTGGATTGGTACTAGATGAAAATACCAAACCAGAACAACTTGCATACCCAGGTCACTTGTTTCCACTCCGTCCCCGTCCTGGTTTGTTGAAGGAACGGCAGGGTCATACCGAAGCATCTGTTCAACTTGCTATGATGGCTGGAACGAAACCAGTTGCAATCATCTGTGAGATTATGAATGATGATGGTAGTATGGCACGAGTCCCAGACCTCATTCCCTACGCAGAACGATGGGCATTGAATACGATTTCTATTGATGAAGTCATTGAATATTGTAACGAAACAGGATGGGAACCACCATTCCAAGTGGGATGATTTATGGAAAAATTAGTCACACGAGCATACAATAGATTTGAAGTAGATGAAACGCGAGGAGTTGTTCGGAAATTAAGTTCCACCGAACGACTCCGTGATGAGATATTATATTATGTAAAATTACAAAAGTATCATCCATCACAAGCAGTATTTTTTCCAAGATTACTCGATCACGTAGAACCGTTAATAGCAGACTTTTGGATGGATTTGGAATTGTATAGTTATCCAAACGTTGGTAATTATTTGTTTGGTGACAAAATTATGCCGTCGTGGTCTGAATTTTTCCTTAATTTACGAAACATTCTTGTGTCGTGGTCTAACATCAGTCCACGAGTTAAGTGGACTGACGAAGAAATTCGTAATGCAGCGTACGATATGTACATCACAAAAACAGAACGTGAGTACCGTAATTTTTATTCTGGGTGGCACGATAAGTTTGATTCGTTGTTTATTGACCAAGTTCGTGCACATTCAGTATACATTAACAATAAACAATACTCCATGTTCGAAGTAGTCTGGCCACAGATTAAGAATTACATCGAACAAAATATGTTAACTTTTACTCCATCACTTATACACGGTGATTGTTGTTTTAGTAATATTTTATATGGTGAAGATAAAAATATTATTCGTTTCATAGATCCTCGTGGTTCATTTGGTAAACTTGGAAATTACGGTGATATTCGATACGATATAGCTAAACTATATCATTCATTGGATGGAACGTATGAAGCATTTATTACTGATAAGTTTAAGGTTACAGCAAATGGCAATGCGTATCAATTGGACATTAAGAATGACGGTGAACTTGATTGGGCATTGAATGAGTTTGAATATATTTTCTTTCCAATGTTTAATAAGAAGGAAATAAAAATTATCCAAGGCTGCATCTTTATTGGGATGTGTGCTCGTCATTATGATAGTCTGGAAAGACAACGAGCAATGTACCTCACAGGTATAAGATTATTAAACGAGGCATTGGAATTATGAACGTCTTAGTGTTAATGGCTGGTAGGGGTCAACGTTTTGTAAACGAAGGATACAAAGACCCCAAACCATTAATTCAAATAAATGGTAAGACAATCTTACAATGGACAACGGAATCATGTCCATATATTCGTCACGATGGAAAGGGACAGTCGAGTAACATTCATTTATATTTTGCAGTTTTGCAAGAACATTTGGATGCTGGATTGGATAAATTTTTATATTCCATTTACGGTCGTAACATAGAAATCATTCCGTTTAAAGAAATTACTTCGGGAAGTTTAGACACCGCAAGACAAGCAGCATCTCGTATGTGGCACAAAACTGATGACTTATTGGTTCTTGATTCCGATAACAAATATAATCATAATGGTGTTGATGATTTTATTCGTGGTATTAAATTTAAGAGTAATGCAGTCGCAGTAGCATGCTTTGATAATCCAGACAAATCACTACCCAATAAATGGTCGAACGTTATAATTGAAGATGGAAAGGCTGTGGGTATTCGTGAGAAGAATGATTCGTGGGTTCACTATCCTACGATGATTGGTATATTCTACTTTGGTCAAACACAATTCTTTACAAACTATGCAAAGTTTATTATGGAATTTAACAAACCAGTTGAGTTTAATGGAAACGCAGAGTATTATATGAGTATGGTGGCCTCGTATAATGTGAGTATAGGGATTCCAGTATATGTACATACCGTTACTGATGTTGTACCTCTTGGTACACCAGCAGATGTAAAAGCCTTTGAGGGTACATTATGATATTTTGTTTTGATATAGATAATACTATCTGTGAAAATAAAACTGGTGATATGACCTACGCAGATGTCAAGCCGTTTCCAGAAGCATTAGAAACGTTACGATGGTTAAAAGAAGAAGGGCACACCATTATTCTTCATACGGCACGACATATGAAAACTGGTGGTGGGAATCAAGGAAGGGTATTAAAGTTACAAGGTAAAGTATTGTTTGATTGGTTAGAAAAATGGGATATTCCATATGATGAAATTTGGTGGAGTAAACCTCACGCCGATTTAATAATAGATGATGCGGTACACAGACATACAGATTGGGAAACCTCAATCTTAGCAATAAAAGATAGAATAAACAAAGGACCAAGAACCGTGGAGAATCCATAATGTCACAACCAACATTCTTTTTTGACACAGCAGACACCGACTATATCCGTAAGATTTGGGACAAGTTGGGTAAGTATATTGACGGTAGTTCCGTAATTGGTATTACTACCAATCCAAACGCATTGGCAAAGGTCAACTGCGATACATTGGATAAATTTGAAACACTTGTTCCACAGATGACCTCACTTGTTGGAGAACTTCGTGGTGAAGGTCCAGAAGGATTAGTATATGTACAAGTCCCTAATTCAGTTATGGAAGAAGAAGATATTATTCGATGGGCACAATATGTTGACCAGTTCAACGGTAATGGTGCAGCTATGGCATTGAAGATTCCACATTTCAGTTATGTACTTCGAATCGCCGACGCACCAGAACTTCGTAAGTTATATCTAAATGTAACAGGTGTTTCTGATGCAAATACCATCATTAAGTCTTTGAGTTATCAAAGTGTGTTCTTCGCTAGTATCATTCCAGGACGTATGGAAGAAGTTGGAATTGATGCAGATGCACACTTGGAATATTTGGCAAACCAACAAATCCAACGTCACCAAAACATTATCGCTGGTAGTATGAGAACACTTGATGGATTAAAGAGATCTATTTACTATCACACCGTACCAACAATCGGTAGTCGTGTTTGGGATTTAATTGATGCAGAAAATCGTTGGGAGGAATTTGCTTCATACTGGAATTATACATACTCGGTGGTTGACTTCCCACAAGCAGATTATACTCCATTAGTAACTGACAAGAATCTTGATTTGAGTAAGCAGTTCTTCAATCAAATGGACCAGTTGGGTCAATCACTACATGAAGAATTCATGCGTACCAAGTCGGCAGAATCATTGGGTGAGCACGCAGACATACAGTTTACTACTTCAACAGTTGCTTGATTAAATGAATATTATTATTCCAATGGCTGGTGAGGGGACTCGTGTAAAAAGCACGGTCCCCAAACCACTGGTAGAAGTATTACCAGGTAAAGTTATGATTGAAATGGCATTGGAATCGTTGAACATAGATGGCCATTATTGTTTCATTGTTCGTAGATACAACAATCAAGATTGGAATGTGGCTCTTCGTGATGCGATTCGTAAAACCGTTGGTCAGGCTGTTGTAGTAGAAATTGATTATCTTACCGATGGTCCAGCCATTTCGGCGTTACATGCTCCACAATTATTTTTTGGAGAAACTGATTTATTAGTTACCAACTGTGACCAAATCATGCATTGGGACGCCGATAAGTTTATTGAGTTTACCAAAACCACCGATGCTATTGGTGCGGTGGTGACCTACGAAACTAACACGCCTAAAAATAGTTACGCGTTGGTGGCTAATGTAGAACACAAATATCCAAAATTCACAATGGTAAAAGAAAAGGAAGTGATTAGTAACTATTCACTGAATGGTATTCACTGGTGGAAGTATGGCAAAGATTTCGCATCTTCGGTGAATACTATGAAACAAGTGAAAGACACTGTTAATGGTGAATATTATATTGGTCCCTCATACAACTATCTGGACGGAACTAAACGAGTATACGATATAACTCCGTCCGAACACTATGCAGTAGGAACCTTGGAAGATATTGAACGATACAGAGCATTATATGGAAATAAAAAGAATTGAAGATATGACTCGTGGATGGTTTATTGGAAACTTTACACCATCCGTATTGATGACCAGTGATTTTGAAGTCGGATATCTTCGTCATAAAAAAGGTGAAATCTGGGGTAAGCATTATCACAAGAGGGCTATAGAAATTAACTATTTAATTCGTGGCAAGATGCGAATACAAGGACAGCTATTGACAACAGGAGATATATTTACTATATTTCCGTATGAAATAGCAGACCCAGAATTTTTAGAAGATTGTGAATTAATTGTTGTTAAATTACCGTCCGTCATAGGCGACAAATACGAGGTCACAGACAAACAATGAGCGTAAATATTTTTACAAGAGATATTGATTTATCCAAATATTTTATAGTTAAGTACTTCCTTGCAGGTAAAACTTCACTACGAGATGCCGCGTGGAATTTGGCAATTGGTCAAAGCATCGGTAATCCAAACAATCGTAGTGTATGGGAAACTGACCAGATGTTTCGTGACCACAGTTGTTTTGTTCTCGCTGATGAAAATGAATTAAAGTCGAAGTTTTCCGGTGAAGTTGATATCGCATTTCCACTAGAAAATCTAGACTTAGAAGAAGATGGTATCTCACAAATCCTCTGCCACATCGCCGGTGGTCAAGTAGACATTCTGGAAATTGAGCAATGTCATGTGCTGGACGTAACACTACCTGCACATATTGAACAACAGTTTACATTGAAACCAGCATATGGTATTGATGGATTCCGTAAGTTTAATGGTGTCGAAGGCAAACCATTCTTCGGTGGTATTATCAAACCCAAGGTTGGAATGAGTCCAGAAGTATTGTTAGAAGCCGTGAAGGAAATGGTATATGGTGGTGTAAACTTTATTAAAGAAGATGAACTCCTTGGTAGTCCGGCACATTGTCCGTTGACAAAGAGAGTTCCACTTATCACCAACTGGTTGGCGAATAACGCCCCGAATGTAATGTACACATTCTGTATTAATGGTGACAGTCCGTACGCACTACAACGAGCACAATTCGTTTCGGATGAAGGTGGATTGGGTGTTCATATTAATGTGTGGAGTGGGTTGGGTGCATATCGTGCAATCCGTAAACAGAATCCTAATCTGTGGATTCACTTTCAGAAGTCTGGGGATAAATTCTTCACTGACCGTCGTGCTCCGAATCATATCTACTGGCCCGTTATCTGTAAGATTGCAGGATGGTCTGGTGCAGACTCTATCCACGCAGGTATGATTGGTGGGTATATGAATCAAGATGACACAGAACTACAAGACGCCTTGAAGGTGTTGTGGAACTACAATGTTATCCCCGCACTCAGTTGTGGAATGCATCCTGGATTGGTGCAGCACATTAACGGATTACTTGATAGTCATAACTGGATGGCAAATGTTGGTGGTGCAATGCATGGACATCCAATGGGTACACTCGCCGGTGGATTGGCAATGCGTCAAGCAATTGATGGTAACCACGGAGCAGAATATGACGCAGCTGTTAAAAAGTGGGGATACAAAGCAGTCAACGCTGATTTACAATACAGAATTTTCTAAGAGAATACTATGAATTTACTTGACAGAACGAATGATATTTTATCAAAGGTAACCAAGTTACCCACAGATATTTATGGACTAAAATATCTTCCCTCTCTGGAACCTAGCATTTCCAATGATACCGATTGGTTAGGTGACTTTGATGCTTCACCCAATGTACATTTTTCGTCACTTAATCACGAAGCATTAAAATATGCATTTAATAAATTACCCCACCAACCTAAATTAATAGTTGAAATTGGTGTAGATGAATGTGGTGGTGTTTCCTCCACGAACACATTACTCAGTATCAAACCAACAGACTGCATGTATGTTGGAATGGATCTTAAACCCAAAACATATTTGAATAGTATAGAAAATAATATATTTACAATTCAAGGTGATTCCGCCAACTATGAAAGCTTGTATCAATTGATGGAATGGTACGGTCATGAACAAATTGACTTTATGTTCGTGGACGGATGGCATTCTGTCAATCAAGTAATCAAAGAATGGAAGTATTGGGAAAAGATGATTCCAAATGGAGTGATGGCATTCCACGATACAAACTACCACCCAGGTCCAGTGGCATTGTTAGATGCAATTGACACAGATATTTTCTCAGTTGAATGGTTTGGTCGTGGAGAAGCTGATTGGGGAGTGGGTGTGGTTCAGAGAATAAAGGTATGACCAAAGGTTTAATTTCTATTTTTGTATTACCACACGAAATTGATAATTTACATCTAACTTTATATAATCTTCGTCGTAACGCGGAATGGATACCAGAGGATGTGGAATACACATTTGATATCACATTATGTTTAAGTGATGAAATGATTGATTGGTCAACTTCAAAACTACCACAAGTTTATTTTGCTAATAAATTCTCTGATATAGTAAGTTCGTTATGTACCTGGGAATCATCAGATAGTACATTTAGAATAGAATACAAATCAGAAATACTTGGCTGTGTTTCGCAACGACGACATACATTAAAATATGTAGATGATTACGATTTTACTTTGTGGATGGACAATGATTTATTCTTCGGTGACAGATTTCTTGGATACCTTGGTAATGCAGTAAAAGCCATAAAAAATAGTGGAGTGGATTACTATGTAGTAACTCCACAGATAACACGACAGTGGGACACTACGTGGGATGTGTTGGTACATGACGATTTATTGTCCAGAGAATTAAATGATAATCTAACAGCAAATGTATTTGATCTGGGATTACGAGATACTGGGGTTGCGGTTCGACCAATCAATACATTTAAAGCTGCTGGTGGGTGGGGAACCGTTATCAGTAATAAACTGTTGAAAGTAACAGGAATACCCGAATCATTCGGTCACTACGGATTGGAAGATACCTATGTATTAACTTGTGCACAAATGTTACGAGAATCCAAAAAACTTCCTGTGCAGCAGTATGTATTGGACGGTATATTAGTTTGTGAGAATCATCAACAAAACAACAAATACCTAAATGATTTAGTGTCCAGTATTGATCGTAAAGATGAGTTTAGACAAATTGCAACACAACACTTTCCAAAAGAATTAGAACGGTTTTATAATGAAAATATTTTACAGAATAAGTGAGTCCAGTAATTCACAACATGCACAACAACGAACGTGGCAGGTGAAGTTACCAAACGCCACTAAACAACGGTGTTTGTTGAATACATTGAATTGTTTCCCCACGGCGGAGATTACGATATTCGTGGATTCCATCACCGATGAAACGTGGAAATGGTTAAATGAATTATCGGATGCAACGGAACGAGTTAATCTCGTCAAGATACAGGCTGGGTCCGATGCTAAGTCTATGCGAGTATTGTTAGACGAAGTGCAAAAGATTACAAATGATGAAGAAATTGTTTTGTTTCAAGAAGATGATTATTTATATCTTCCTGGTTCCGAACATAAAATTATTGAGGCATTGAATTATGCACACTACGCAACTGGATACTTACATCCTGATAAGTTTTGGGATCCCTCTCGTGGTGGGAATCCGTATACTCCTATGGAAAATGTATCGGAACCTACGCAAGTTATTAAGACGAAGGACCATTTTTGGATGATAACAAATTCTACAACCAATACGTTCGCAACAACTGTTGGTACCATAAAGAACGATATGGATGTATGGATGTGGGGAACGGAAGATTTAATTAATACAAAAGATTTTGCAATCTTTCTTAAACTTCGTGAAAAAGGTCGTGCATTAGTACAACCACTACCGTCATTAGCAACACATTGTTTAAAAGGATATGAAGCACCCACGGTTGGTCTTTCAATTGACTCGTGGGAAGATATTTGATACTTGACGTAGAGCAGTCACGATGTTATACTTATTAATGAACCTTTAACAATTACTTTACAATGAAACAAACTGTATTAATCACTGGTGTTGCTGGACTTCTAGGATCACGATTGGCTGATTGGATTATCGAAAACCAACCCGATGTAGACGTTATTGGTATTGACGATTTTAGTGGTGGGTATAAAGAAAATATTAATCCAAAGGTAAAGTTTTATAATATTGATTTGGGCACGCAGAACTGTGGATATGTTTTCGATGCACATCAAATTGATATCGTGTATCACTTTGCAGCATACGCAGCGGAAGCGTTGTCCCCATTCATCAGACAGTATAATTACACCAATAATCTTCTCGCAACTGCGGGAGTTATCAACCAGTGTATTAAGCACAGTGTAAAGAGATTGGTATTCACTTCTTCGATGGGTGTGTATGGATTTGGTGCTGGTGAACCACCATTCCACGAAGATATGGCACGTGCACCTATTGATTCGTATGGTATTGCGAAGGCAGCGTGTGAAATGGATATTGAAACCGCCGGTGTCCAGCATGGATTAGATTGGTGTATTATCCGACCACACAACGTATTCGGTGCGAACCAGAATATTTGGGACAGCTATCGTAATGTGTTAGGTATCTGGATGTATAAGAAGCTAACCAATCAACCATTAACTATCTTCGGTGATGGTAATCAGGTTCGTGCATTTAGCTGTATTGATGATTCTCTTGAACCTTTGTGGAGAGCAGGAACCGACCCGAAGGCATCCAAGCAAATTATTAACTTGGGTGGTATCAAGGAATATAGTATCAACGAAGCAGCAGACACATTGATTGATGTGATGGGTGGTGGTGAAATCAAACATCTTCCCCCACGACACGAAGTGAAATATGCATATCCTACTTGGCAGAAGTCTGTTGATGTTCTTGGATTCGAACACAAGACAGACTTATATGAAGGATTGAAGAAGATGTGGGAATGGGCACGAGTACAACCAGAACGTCCACGACAAGTGTGGAGTAAGTATGAAGTAGAAAAAGGTATTTATCCCTTCTGGAAAACCGATGTACTAGTGCAGGAAGCCAAGACAGCTAAACTTAAAAACTAATATGATTTCGGTTATTATTCCCTCGTATCGTAATCCAAAATATTTGGATTTGTGTTTACATTCATTGTTACGGGGACAACATAATGGTAACGAAATAATTGTTATCTTGGATGGATATGCAGAAGAAAGTGAATACGTAATAAACAAACACAAAGGTATTGACGTTATCACTCTTCCAGAAAATAAAGGGATGCAACACGCATTAAACATGGGTGTGTGGAATGCAAACAACGAAAAGATATTCATCATCAACGATGATAATGTGTTCGCACCAAATTGGGATAAGAAATTGGAGTCGCAGTACGACCCAAATGAAATCTTAACAGTCAATCAAATAGAACCTACTGGTCCTGGAATGTTTAACTTTCCGGTAATGGATTGTGGACAAACGGTTGAAACATTTGATATGGAAAAGTTCATTGATGAAGAACGGAGATTGTCTACCAATAAGAAAACACCAGATGGAAATATATTTCCATTCTTGATAAACAAGAAATGGTATATGGCAGTTGGTGGATTTGACACCTTTTACAATTCTCCAAATCTTTGTGATTGGGATTTCTTCGCAAAGTTAGAATTGATACCTGGTCTTACCAGATCACGTACACATTTCTTACATTCGTATCATTTTGGTTCTGTATCAACAAAGAAGAATTCGGAAGCACAGAAGTTCAGAGAAAGAGAACAATTCGCAATGCAACAATATTACTATAAGTGGGGTGTTCCTCCACACAATGGTCTTAACAATACAAAATTCCCAAACGGGGATTCGTCTACTATAAGAGGGTTACATGCAAATTGAGTCACATCGTATTACAGGCAACTTAACAGTGTATAAAAAACCCGATATAGTTGCACAGATTGAACGAGAATATCCAGAGATGACCAAAGAATACTGGAATATTATGATGGAGCAATACGAAACGTTTTGTGTCAAACAGTCCAACTATGGACCAAGTAATATTTCTGTTGGGACTTCGTTATCAACACCTGATGATGTTCAGTTGTCGTTAACTGGTTTGTGGTTTCGTATGAATGATAAGATTCAACGGTTGAAGCAGTTGGTCGTATTAGGTAAGAAGGACAATGTAGGAGAGGCGATAGACGACACCTTTCAAGACCTATCGGTTTACGGGGTTATCTGTCAGTTGGTCAAGCGTGGTAAGTGGGCAAAATAACTTTATAATATTTAGGAGATTGTACGATGCCAAAGTGGCAAGGTGATGTTGTGTTTGATGACGATGATGAATTCTATGATGACGAACTTGACTATTATGAGGAAGAGTTCGGGTTGGAAGATAACTACGAGGGGTTTGAGAAAATCCGTCACCCCAGACGTTCGGAAGAAGAACACAAGGGTGGAAAAAAGAAGAACAGTTTGAAACATCAGAAACGTCCAGATAAGGAATAACTTCGTACCTATCAACTATTTATATCAGTATATTTAACCACGTTATATTATGAAAGAATTATTAAAAGAATTTATAACTGATATATTATCGTTGTCGGAAGCAGTTCCCGCAACTCATAACCCAGGCGATGTTTGGAGAACCAAAGGTGGATTTGGTGCTAAAAATCAAGTGGGAAATACAGATTATTTTAAAGATAAAAAGACAGCAGATGTATTTGCCAGAGGTAGACAAAAATCTGCTCCCAAACAAGAACCTGTTGGCAAACCAACCACCCCACAAAAGAAATCGGTATCAGCAACAAAACCTTCTACACCACGAGTATCTGGAAAAGGGACAGTCAATGTTGCACAATCCATAGGGAAGTTACCTGGTGGTAAGGGTGTGTATGATGCTATTATTGGTGTGACTGATAAGGGTAGTGCTGGGGCCGGAACACCTGAGTCACGAGCTGCTGAAGCATCAGTTGTACTAGTTTCCAACACGTTATTGCAGGGACGTAAATCCTTCAAGGGTGACATGGACGCGTATCTACGTAATAACGATGCATTGATAGATGAAATGATATCACAATTATCATCAATGAAAGGGTCGAAACTTACACAAGATTGGACAAAAAGTGTCAAAGCCCAAATCGTGGCAACTCTGTCACAAACAGAAAAGCAATATGGTCGTATAGATTCATTAGTCTGGGATAATGCAGAAGGTCGTGCAAACATGGGATTACCAAAAGGTAAGGACATGAATGACCGATCTGATTTGTATATACGAACTGTATCTGGTGATGTGATTGGTGTTTCGTTAAAGAAGAGTGGAAATATATTTTTGGCAAACCAAGGGTATGCCAAAATTATCGGTACCATTGAAACATTTACCGACGACACAAAAGCAAAAACCAAAATTCAAGCGTTGAAAAAACTACACAAACAAGAAGCTGACAAGGCGTTTGTTGCACTTTCAAAATTCTTAAAAGCAAATCAAAAGGAAGTACGTAGTGCGTTGTCAACATTTAATCGTACTGGTATTAAGAGTTTGAGTAGTCCTAAGTATGATGCTTATTTTAATCCAAACGGTACTCTCAATAAACAGTTTTTAAGTAGAGCAACTTCTGGTGAGAAATTAGCCTCCAACGAATTTAAAGCTTTATTAAAATCGTTGGAAGGTATAAAAAAGAATTATCCATCAATAAAAAAGGTGATGGATTCTATTAGAAATGTAGATAACATAGCCACAAAACAATTTTTAAATACAATAGAATCTGACAGAGCTGTACGTGAAGCTACTACCAGATATCTGTTGGATGCATTGGATATTCCTCAGATGTTGTCTGATACGCCAACCGAAGGTGTTGATAAGGTAGTGACTGTGTACGGTGAAGGAAATATTGACAGTGACGGGAATCCAATCCCCATGTATGTCAACGACAAATCATTAAGAGACACATTCGGTATTAGTAAAACGGTGAGTTCGGAAGATGCATTGAAAGAATTACGTACACGATTCATTATTGATCCAGAATCAGATAAACGTGTTGGTATGATTCGTTTACGCATCACCAATAAAACTCCACCACCAAACTATTATTATCCAACTATTGCAACGTTGGCATTGCGAGCACGAGGCTTGAGTACTGCCGCGGCATTTGAATTATATCAGCATGAATCTTGGACGTATACACTGGCAAGTAAAAGTCCTAACCCAGCGGATTGGACACCACAGCAACGTAAAAAACATGCAGAAAGTACTATTAAATTCTTAGAATTGCAATCAAAAAATCCTTCACTTACCAAACAAGAAAGAATGGAAATGCAAAAGGATATTGACTTTTATACAAAGATACGATAAATTATGGAAACACGAGAAGAAATTTTAAAGAGAGTTCCACCTGGTGATAGGTGGCGTGAAACTAATGGTGACGGGACGCGTATATTTCCTACACTCACTGCCGCATTAGAATATATGTTCCAAAAGACCAAATGTAAACAATACTTCTTTGATGCGGGTGAAGGGAAGATATATATGGTCAGACAAGAGAAAGACCCCGAACCAGAAATTCCAACATTTAGCATTTACGGTGATCATTAATGAAAGTCAAATTGGTTTCGTACACAACTCCGTGTGTCGAAGAGTTAGGTCCAGACAGTGACCTTACTGATTTAATAGCATTTTGTGCTCGTGTAAGTAATCCGAGCAACCAAACAAATACCGACACAACAGATAAACTTATTAGTTATCTGATTAAACATAAACATTGGTCACCATTTGAGATGGCCAATCTTACACTTGAAATTGAAACAACCCGTGACATTGCCCGACAGATTCTCAGGCATCGTAGTTTCACGTTTCAAGAATTCAGTCAACGATACGCTTCGGTAGAATCATTGGATATGAAACCATGTCTACGGGAAGCACGTTTACAAGACGTTAAGAATCGTCAGGCAAGTATAGTAACCACGGATTCTTCACTACAATCACAGTGGCAACGAAAGCAGCTTGAAGCATGGGATGCAGCGTTGGACGCCTATGTATGGGCGTTGGATAAAGGTATCGCCAAGGAAGTGGCACGTGCCGTTCTTCCGGAAGGACTTACAATGTCACGTATGTATGTGAATGGAACGATTCGTAGTTGGATTCATTATATTGATATCAGAAGTGATGAAGCAACGCAGAAAGAACATCGGGAAATTGCTATAGCATGTGCCGAAGCCATTGGTAAATTATTTCCATTGATTACTAATTTTACACACTAATGCTCACCTTACTCTTTAATATTTTTGGTTGGTCGTTATTTACCTTCGTTGCCATAGTTTGTTTAATGGTGTGTCTGACCGCAATGATATTAATAGAAATTTCCAGTTTTATATATAAATTATGGCGAAAAAACAGGTAGGTAGTTCCAACACGGGTAGAAAGTCTATACCCTTATTGAAATCTGAAATAGAAGAGGCACAACGAAACACCAACAGTAACCGACAGGCTGCGAAATGGTTGGGTGTCAGTGAACCTCGTTACCGACGTTACGCCAAGATATATAATTTGTATGACCAGCATTCAAATCCTCTTGGATTAGGTACCACCAAGGGATTTGCAAAGAATCCGAAAAGTATTCCACTACGAGACATATTTGCCAACAAGCATACGGATTATAGTATGATACGATTAAAATATCGTATGGTAGCTCGTCATATGTTAAATGAACAATGTGGTCTGTGTGGATTTAATGAGAAACGATTGTCAGATGGTAAATCCCCGTTGATGTTAACTTTCAAAGACAAGATGGGAGATTTTTCAAGAGATAACCTACATCTGTTATGTTATAATTGTATGTTTTTGACTACCGGCGCACCGTGGGTGGCCCACCAGAAGTATGTGGAAACTAGTTTAACTGACCCAGAACACGCCAAGAAACAAAAGGATGACGGACCTAAGCCAACAGATTCTATGGATCCTGTGGAGGATGCCGAAATAGAGGAAACGGTCAACCAACATCAGTCCGACATCCGTAATCTCCAAGACGAAATATTGCGTGAATTGGGGAGATGAATTTTAAAATTTTATTTTACTATTTATAATACCCTTTCACAATTAAACTTGGAGAAACACGATGTCCGAAAACGAAATGTTACGGGAATTCGTGCAAGAATCAACTCCTCGTCAAGTTTCTCATCGGGACTCTACACGGAATGACCTCCGTGAATGGAATGTCCAGATGTATTATGAGGCGATGGGAATGGATTTCGGGCATGATGACGACTATGTAGAAGAAAAACAATAAAGGTATTTATGGCGAGTTACACAATATATCATCCAGCACATAAGGGACATAATCCAAGTCCAGTTGGTATCAACACATATTTCACCGAACTTCTGGCGTATGAATTAAAAACTGTACTGTTTGATATGGGACACGAAGCAAATATTACCTATATTAATTTGTGTGCAGACAATAAGGTGTTATACATTCCAGAAGTGGATATTAATGTAAGTTCAAATGGACCGTATATACCTGACTCCCTATGGTTTATAATAGTTAACGACGAAACAAAAAATTTTGTTATTGTAGATTTACAAGACGCTCCATCTGTGACGCGGTATCTACAAACACTTCCAGGTTATGTCATGTCGTTACTTGGTCAGTATTCGCTGGAACGTTATCATCACGAAAATCCGTGGTTAGATTTTACGAAATTACTACCATTTGTTTATTTCCCATATTATCCAAATGTTGTTGAATCTATGATTGAAGAAATTCAAGATATTAGAAATTCATCTCAATTGGACGATAGAGTATTTTTCTTTGGAAATAATCGTGATGATTATTTACACGATGGGGTTAAAATTAGAGAAGTAATATCCGCACTGGAATACAAATATCCCGATGAGGTTTGTGTTGGTAGTACAGAGAAAAAACTTCCAATGCAAGACTTTTTTAGAAAAGCAGCGACGCATACAATTAATCTAGGACTACCAGGACATCAGTGGTGTTCCCGTGAACATGAATTGTGGACATTGGGACTTCCCGTTATGTTATATGAACACACGCATCATCTGGCTATTGACTTAATACCCAACTATCATTATATTGCCGTACCTGTTGGTTCACGGCTGTCTATTGGTATGGCTTCCAATCCAATGAGAGCAGCCGACCAGATAATTAAAGCACACAGAGAATGGATTAAACCTAGTAATAAATGGCGACTAAATAATATTGCTTATAATGGACAACGTAGAATATTAGAACAAGCATCGCCAAAGACAGTTATTCCGAAATTAATAGACCTCATACAGTTGGGTAATTGGTAATTATGCAGATTATAAAAACAGACATTGAACGTCCAAACTTTACTAATATTTCTTTTAAACAAGAATATGAAAAAGACGCGGATAAATACAGAAAATTAATGTCTAATATCGTTGGCGTATTCAACCACATTGAATATCTTTCGGTAATTGAAGGAACTCGTGATGCACATTTATTATTTATTCGACCCGCCGATGTTGAACAAAAACGTGCAGAATTTCGTAAATATGGATTGGAGATTGTTTTACTAAACAAAGAAGCAGACAATATGAGTGGTAACTACGGTAATCACTCACTTCCGTGGGATGGACAGGCACAATTTGTATGGCGTTCTATTGTAACCAAACCAGAATTGGTTTCCAAGTGGAATGACATCTGGAAAACTCGTGAACGTGATGTATTTATGGGAGAATATCTCATTGGTCGTGGATTAGGATACCCACATTGTTGTTCAGAGCATTTTACGGAAGTGTGGATGCGACGAGGTGGTATTGATACAACGTGGCAACAAGCAGCCTGTACAATTACCAATACATCCGATTATGTTGAAGCAGAAAATATTCTTGGTGAATATAATGCTATCGAATTACCTGAAACAACACCAATCTGGGCTAGTAATCTTCTTCGATGGGCTGGGTTAAAGTTAGTTACACATTTACCGTGTTCATTTAATTGTACCGAATCTAAACGAATTGCATTGGAAAATCTTGGTATTGCAACGAAATATGGATATGGATACGAATATAATATGTTATGTAAGATGTTGGATTGGGAAATAACGTGGACCGCGGAATATGGTGTAGCCACAATTGATACACCAGTATTTACCATACATACGTTAACTGATGTAACGGCAACACCTTACAAGGTAATTAAAAAAGGTAATAAACAATGTATATTTGTTAAATAGTATTTATTACAATATTAATCAAAACGTAATGATGTCCCCCTTTCCTTTTCGGTGAGGGGGATATATCTTTATAGTATACCCTAAACGAAAGGTGATTATGTCAAGATACTACGACACATATGAACAAGAAACTCTGTGGACACTTAACACGCGGACAGGTGTTAAGAAGAAGCAGGCTACTAATTACAGTTCGTATTGGATGGATTTTGATGATGATGAGTACACCACATCTACAATCAAAGATGACTTTATAAATCCAGAGCGTATTGTCAAGCTTGCCTCTGTTCGTCGAGCTATTGCTAATTTTGTTCGTATTCTCACCAACGATGAAACGATTGAAGTGGCTTTTTCTTCCGGCAAGGATTCGTATACCGATGGTAAGCGTGTTGTAATTGCTGCTGAAGATGATTCGAAACATTTCGATTCTATGGTGGGTCTTGCACTACACGAGGGGTCACATTGTCTCCTTTCGGATTTCAATATGTTGGAACATTTGATTACTGAGAAGAATTGGGAGCAGTGCTACATTGCGTTGAGTCCTGAACTCCGTGGTCTGCTTCATCCCGATTATCAGATTGATTATAATCGTAACGATATCGGCCTCAACAAAATTCGTTTGCAGGTGCTGGCGATGCAGAAGATGTTGGGTGTTATTATGAACGTAATCGAAGATCGTCGTATTGATTCGTATGTGTATAAGAACGCATCGGGGTATCGTCCTTATTACGATGCGATGTATACCAAGTATTTCTTTAATACCGAAGTTACCAAAAACTTGAAGCACAATCCATCGTGGCGTACTCCTACGTTTCAGAATTACACGAACTGGTTGATTAATATTTTTCATCCGAACTTTGACCGCAATGCACTGCCCGGGCTGTCTAAGATGGTCGGTATGATTGATTTGAAGAATATCCGCCGATTTGATATTACTAAGCGGATGCCAGAACGTTTTGCTGAGTGGAGTTTTTCGTTCACCAATTCTCCTTGGCAAAACTGGTATATCAATGGTGGTAGTAAATCATATTCGGGCGGCCCTTCGTATATTACGTTGTTGGATTACGAAACCCTCCCACCGTTGTGGACTGTTGCCAATGATGTACTGTATGAAATTATGAAGCACATTGGCGATTATGAACAGCAGATGCAAAAGGCTAACTCGGATACGTCCACACAAACTGTGCAGATTCAGATGGATGGTGTGCAGTTTGATATGAATTTGGATGGCTTGGAAAATCTTGATATTGGCAACACGCAGTCATCGGTTGTTCCTGGTAAGTTCAATGAGAAGAAGGCGTTGGATGCGATGAAGAAGATGGAGCAGGTAATGCGTGGTCAGAATCGTCGTAAGAAGTTGAAGGCGAAGGAACGGGCTGACATTCAGCATCTCGAATCCGCAGATGCGAAGATTGTTGAGGCTGGTGATAAGATTGTCGGTATGTTCCCGTGTCTTGTTACACGTAAAATTAATAAACAAATTATGCAGTCGGAGTTCTTCCCATTTTCGCATGTTACGCATCATAAGGGTGAAAAGGTTCTGTACTCTACTGAACGTAACAAGAATGCAGTGGTATCTGGTGTTCGTATGGGTCAGGTTCTTGTGCATAGGTTGCAGGTTCGTAACGATCCTGTTGTAACAACATTTACCCGTCAGGATCACGGTCGTATTGACCGCCGTATCCTCGCTCAGCTGGGTATGGATATTGAGAGTGTGTTCAAGCGAACCACGGTTGAAAACTTTAAGCCTGCGATGCTCCATCTGTCTCTGGACGCGTCTGGTTCTATGAGTGGCAGGAAGTGGGAACAGTGTATTACCGTGGCTACTGCATTGTCCTATGTCGCTAGTAAAATTCGTAATATTGAAGTTGTTGTTACGATTCGTGGTGATAGTGAAATTCCTATGGTCGCTGTGGTGCATGACAGTCGAGTTGATAATTTCCAAAAGGTTCGTAACCTCTTTCCTTCTCTGTGTCCGACAGGTTCTACTCCTGAGGGATTGTGCTTCAACGCAACGCTAGACCTTATTACGGAATGCTCTGGTGAATACGATACGTACTTCATTAACTTTTCGGATGGTGAACCTGGTACATCTGTTCGTCGTGGTGGTGAATATCGTAGTTATGGTGGTGAGGAAGCATTCAATCATACACGGCGACAGGTACAAGCGATGCGTGATGCTGGTGTCAAGGTTATGTCGTATTTCATTTCTGAGTACGTAACTAGCAGACCCCACAGCTATTCGCATATCGCTTTCAAAAAGATGTATGGTGAAAACGCTGTGTTTGTGAATGTGCAGAATGTAACTGAGGTACTTCGTACTATGAATAACCTTCTACTCAAAAAGTCCTAATGACACATATCAGTTGGCCACACGGCAATGAGACATTGGCGGAGCATCTAAATCGTTTCTCGAAATATTTGTATCGAAAACGGAAACACGATTCAGGGAATTTGGGTGCAATGATGTATGGGTTGTATTTACATTACAACACACAAACCGGTGAAGTCAGTGAGTTATATGCCGATTTGAATAAACCGTGGAAAGTTCGAAAGAATAATTACTGTATTGGTGAACTGGAACAACTCGCCAAAGGATTGATTGACAGAGTACAAAATAGTTTAAATATAACGGCAGAAAAATAAAAAATCCCCCGTCAGAGTTGGCGGGGGATTTTCTTTACATTTGTACTATTTATATACTGGACTTTCTCTGGGTAATATACATGTCAATACAATATAAAATAGACCAACTTCCATCATTATTACCAAACGCATTGGATAATATGAATGAAAAGGGTAAGGATGGATGGGAATTATTACATTTGTACAATAATCTTGGTGTGTTCAAATCTTCACAAGGTGGAACACTGAGCAGTGGTTCAGTAGACCCGTTGTATGATGCATTCGGTCGTCAACGTGTAGCAATCCCATTTACTCTCAATGACTACAAACACATTTATTCCATTGACAAAAATTTCGTAGATTTTACATCAAGTGCAGCGTCCTTAACTTTCAATGTGAACAGAGCATCGGTCACACTAAAAACCAGTTTAACATCCGGTAGCCGAGCGATACATCAAACAAAAATGTATCACAATTATTTACCTGGAAAAAGCCAGACTATTCTCAGTAGTTTTATATTCGGTACCGCAGAACCTGGTGTAGTAAAACGTACGGGTTATTTTGATGATTTTAATGGTATTTTCGTAGAACAGGACCAAACTGGAAGTTTACAATTTGTTATTCGTTCATCTACCAATGGAACTGGGTCAATAGTAGAAAATCGTGTTAAACAAGAAAATTGGAATGTTAATAATTTATTATCTGGTCCGTTTACGTTTGATGTTACCAAAACACAACTATTCTACACCGACTTTCAATGGTTAGGTGTTGGTCGTGTTCGTTGTGGATTTGTACACAAAGGTATTACCGTAATCTGTCACACCTTTGACCACTCAAACACAACAGACGTAGTATATATGGCAAATCCAAACCTTCCAGTACGATGTGAAATTGTGAATACATCCGCACCTGCCGCAACAGGTAGTATGGAGCAGATTTGTTCTACCGTGTTGAGTGATGGTGGATACGAAGAACAAGGTATCAGTTTTGCATTTGGTAGCCCTGCGTTACGTCCAGTATCATCTGGATCTACATTACCAGTGATGGCAATCCGTTTAAAGAATTCATATAGTGGTGTACCAAATCGTGCATTCGTTAGAGTTACCGCCGCGAGTGCATTTACTGAGGACCAAACCTGCCAATACAAATTAGTTAAACTGCCACAATCCTCGTCACTAACAGGTGGTAGTTGGGTGTCTTTTGATCCTAACTCGGTGGTAGAATACAATGTCACTGCAACAGCCTATACTGGTGGTCAAGAACTTTCTGGTGGATTTATTTTCGCAGGTGGTGTTGGTGGTGGAAACAATGTGGCAGGTCAACAACAAACCCCTGTGGTCAACCAAAAAGTAAATTTCATCTCACAAAATATTCCTAGTAATGATAGCGAAATTTATATACTCGCTATGAAGAATATGACAGGAACCAGTACCGATGTTGGGTGTACCTTATCATGGACAGAAGTATATTAATAAATACTATTTAATACAATTGTAACATTAATGGAATCCTAATGTACGGGGACTTGTCTTATGATGAGTCCCCGTATTATATTACAGAGTATGAAGTTCACGACCAACTACACTCTCTGAGGAATTATGACCACTCTTGTAAAGGTTCTGGATAATCTCACGGCAATTGACCAGCATGGCAATGACATGACTGTTGATATTCCACTCCACGCTCGAAAGCGAGCCAACGCAAACGGTACTGCACTCCGTATGTTGAACACCAAGACTGGTCGTACGCAGTGGCGTGATACTGATATGGCAGACTACGATGCTCTCCGCAAGACTGCGGTTCCCTCCAAGAAGGTAGAGAATGTGAAAAATGAACTGGAAAATGATGTGGTAGAGTTTTTGAAGAACTGTGAAACTCTCAAGCCCTCGCATCTGATTATGGATTCGTTGAAGTGGCGATATCTGATGCGTTCGGTACTTCGTGGTAAGAACATTATGATGACTGGTCCTTCTGGTTGTGGTAAGACTCTCGCCGCACAGACTATCGCAAACGTGCTGGATGGCCGGCGGTTCTACTACTTCAACCTCGGCGCTACACAGGATCCCCGCTCCACGCTTATCGGTAATACCCATTTCAGCAAGGACAAGGGTACGTTCGTGGCTGAGGCTCTGTTCGTCAAGGCAATTCAGGATGACAACGCCATCATTCTTCTTGACGAGCTGACGCGTGGACACGCTGACGCCTGGAACATTCTGATGACGGTTCTTGATGAGAACCAGCGTTACCTTCGCATTGATGAGATGCCAGACACGCCGACGATTAAGGTGGCGAGGGGTGTAACGTTTATCGCTACGGCAAATATCGGTAGTGAGTACACCGCCACCCGTGTCCTTGACCGAGCGATGATGGACCGATTTGCTTCGGTGGTCGAGATGGAACCGCTTAACAGGGACGATGAACTTTCTCTTCTCACGATGACGTATCCAGAGGTTAATCCCGATGCGCTTCGTGCAATCGCAGAGATTGCAGACCACACTCGTACGCAGGTTCGTAGCGAAGATCCAAAGGTTACTACTTCTATCTCATCACGTATGACGGTAGAGATGGCTGGTCTGTTGAATGATGGGTTCACTCTCGCAGAGGCTGCTGAGGCGTGTGTCTATCCCTTCTTCTCTCCCGCTGGTGGTAATGATTCGGAACGCACGTACATGCGGCAAGTGGTGCAGAAGTACTTTGTGAACCCCAACATTACCGCTAGTGTACCGTGGGAGCAAGCTGACTTCGTTTCTAACGTTTAAGGGAAACGTGATAGTGGGTACGCCTGTTACTACGGTAACGGGCGTATTCCCGTTCGTTTGAGTATATGTATTGAAGTACAATGTAATGAGGTTATTATGAATCCAAAGTATAATGTCACCATTCCTACCTTTATAAAAAATAAAATCCTAGATTTTGCATTACACTCTGGATTGGAATATTTTAAATATAACATGGACCCCCGAGCGGATGCTGCCAAGTGTAGCAGACGCTTTTGTATGCTTACCAAATATCCAGAACTGGAACTGTCACAAATAGTATCCGCGTATAGAGAAATTGTATACGAGCAAATCGGTGTCTCTAATATTTTACCAGAACCACAGTTTGGAAATTTTATCGGTGTCAACTTAACAGGTGGTAGTGTGCATGAACACCAAGACAGTCGTGACAGTAATGGGAATATTCATTTACGATTTAATTTCATGATACAGAAACCAGATATCGGTGGTAATCCAATTATTGATGGAAAAGAATATTGGGTTGATGAAGGTGAATGTTGGATGAACTACGCATCGGAATGGTTGCACGGTTCTACCCCTGTTGTTGGTAACCGACCAAGGGTGGTATTAAGTTTAGGCGCATGTGTGCCGGAACATATTGTTAAAGAAAAAATTTCAAAGAAAATTGGATGGATGCATCCGGAGGGTAGATAAATGTTATTTCACGATATTGATTACAGTCGTATCTTACAACCACAAGAAGATGGTTACGACATAGATGTATTCACGAAGATTAAAAAGAACAATGGATATGTTCCTGTTGAGTATCCGTCGTCTATGACAAAGTTTCATGGAAAGGTTGCAATCGTTCCTCGTTCTGAACAAGATTATCAGACGATTAAAACCTTAGACTTTGAATCGTTCGCTAACATTTATCAGCAAGTGTGGCCGTTGGGATATAATAATGTCCGTGGATTGGTAGATGTAATCGTTCCTAATCTTGAAGTGGGTCAGAATTATAGTGGTCAACACGATGGTAATGAATTTGGTCATCCTGGGGCATGGGCAATTATGACTTCAATTGACCAGTACAATCCCGTTGCTGCGTTAGCTAATCTTGTGCACGAACTGATGCACTGGAAGTTAGTTGCGTTGGGATTTGGTACGGGAGCAAACACATTCTTTCCTACCACAGAAGAGTTTATCCTCAATCACGAAAGTGAATTGTGTTGGTCTATTGTAAACAGTTACGCCAACACGGCACAACCTGCGGTGGGTAACAAACCTACCAATCGTCCTGTGTCTGCCTCACTACACGCCTACCTATCATTTCTCGGGGTGGCACATACACATATTCATAATCTAAAATATGAACCAGACAATGGTGAGTCACGATACAAAGCTCAACTATGGGGGTCACGATTCGATAAGTGTCTTGATGAATTGTGGAAGGTGGGTAAGTTTACCCCGCAGGGTCAGCGATTAATGTTGGGTGTGAGTAAGTGGACTGCTGATTTCTTTTATGATGCAAAACAAATAAAGCATTTATTGTAATATGATAACCGTACTAATTGCCGCCACCGCGGTCACATATGTTTTCCTTATCGGATATATTATTCGTGACACTGAAATTCAAAAATACAAATATGTAAAAGCAATAAGTAATTCAGAACGCTGTATATCTTGTAATACAATAATAGCTATTAATAAATCAACACCAATAGAAGAACGATTGTATTATATACAGGGGTCTGGTCAGCTATGTAGAGATTGTCACGAAGAAGTATATCCTAAATAAATCATATTTAATGTTCTCTTGACAAAGACTTAACAATGTAGTATATTTCAGGTAACCCTAACCGTAAGGAGAAACAAATGCCCAAGGCGCCAGTGTTTAACCGTGGTGAGCAGGTTATTATTAGTGAACCCGTGGATGATTTCTATGAGGGTAAGACAGGGGTAATCACTGAGGATGAGTATCGTGATTATATTGGTCAGTATGTATACTATGTTCGATTGGATAACGATGGGTATGAAATGGAGTTTACCGCTGACGAACTTATGCTCGACGAGGATAATTAAGTGAACGATGACAATATGGACGAACTGTGGGGACTGTTTGTATTTGGGTTTGGTCTGTTACTGATGGGTATTGGTAAGTGGTTTAAACGCCGTCACAAGGATTAATTATGGGTAAAACGTGGAAAGATAAAAACAAGTGGTCAAAGAAGCAAAACGATAAATCTGATAAGAAAGGTCAGAAAGATTACAAAGAAGTGTATACCCATAAGAAGCCAAAGATTACCAAGTTTGAATGGTACGATGTAGATGGAAATCTATGAATATAATCATAGAGGTCGGTGATACATATAAACACACCTATTAATAGAGAATGTTATGTGGGCAATTGCTTGGTTAGTATCAATAGGAATTGGTTATTGGTTAGTATACTATCAATACCAACTCTGTAAGAAAGCGGAGCAAAAAGAGAATGGACAAACAATATCGTGAAATGATTAATACCCGACGATTGTATAAGTTCGAGGGCGAGTTCTTTTACCAACCGGAATATAAACCATTTATTAAACAATTACCTATTACTAGACTCCGTACCTTGGGTCAACTCATCTGGGATAATGAGTCAAATGGAAAGTATTTAATTCCTGAAATACGATTTGGTAAAGGCATATATCATACACAAGCACGTGGGAAAAACTTTTATTATTCCTGGTGTGATCGTCAAACCATAGAGCTAGCGCCTACCCAACGAGATATGATAACCCTTATACATGAAATGGTCCACGCATTAGGATATGATTATCATGATAGTAGGTTCGTGGGGAAGTACATCTATCTCTTAAAGAAATATGCAGGCATATCTAAAAAAGAACTTATATTAGGTATGAAAGAATATAGTGTGGCATTACCCGTAAAGTATAGGAAGAGCTATCGGTCACACCAACAATAAATAATATAGATACAAGAGAGGTATAGACAAGCATCATGATAATGGTCATGATGTTTTTGTCTTTACATCCTATATTATACCAGAAAATACCTCATATCGTACCCTATATAGGAAAGGTCCGTTTTATCATTTTCTACGGTCGTTTTATCATTTTTGTGG
>Ga0068872_10000199_pt1 | contig 51547 bp, 41 predicted proteins | sample NOAtaG_7_FD_66441 | JGI IMG/M metagenome (GOLD analysis project Ga0068872, IMG submission 66441) | Freshwater lake microbial communities from Lake Erie, under a cyanobacterial bloom - NOAA_Erie_Diel1S_2200h metaG | ecosystem: Environmental > Aquatic > Freshwater > Lake | place: USA: Ohio, Lake...
TAGCAAATGTTCCAAAATAAATATCAATTCCATCCTGGCAACCTTGCTCCTCACCTGTTCCACCGCCTGTTTTACCCATGGTTCCAATTCCATGTGCATCGTCAACAAACATTCTGAACATATATTTTTTCTTCAGGTCAACTATCTCCTTTAACTTCCCTTGATCGCCGCGCATACCAAAAACACCCTCAGTGATCAGTAAGATTCCACCGCCTGTTGTTTCTGCAATTTTTGTAGCACGTTGTAATTGCTTTTCACAATCTGCAACATCATTATGTTTAAACACAAAACGTTTCCCCATGTGTAAACGCATACCGTCTAATATACAAGCATGACTTTCGGCATCGTAAACGATCACATCATGACGGTCAACTAATGCATCAATAGCGCTTACCATGGCTTGGTAACCAAAATTACAAAGTATGGTATCTTCCTTTTTTACAAAGGCAGAAAGCTCTTTTTCTAAACGCTCATGAAGATCAGAATTTCCACTCATCATACGCGCTCCCATTGGAGCCGCTAAACCATACTGCGCAGCAGCATCTGCGTCAGCCTTACGAACCTCAGGATGGTTAGCCAATCCCAAATAATTGTTCAAGCTCCAATTCAATAATTTCTTTCCTCTAAAGATCATATGAGGACCAATATCGCCCTCTAATTTTGGGAATGTAAAATATCCGTGAGATTCCTTCGCATGTTCGCCTATGGGCCCCATGTTATCCGTAACTTTTTTGAAAATATCCTTCATGTGGTTTGTTGTGTAATATGAATGTCAAAAGTACGCTTTTTCCGCGTAAACTCAAAGAAACAAAGGCTTTCATTAACCTTAATTTGTTATTAATTTGGGATAATTATACACATTTAAGTCCTTGCTTTTCCGAACTTTAAGCATCCAATGGACGACAGTTATTGTATATATAATGGGCACTTAATTAGCATTTACGAACCTGCTATTTCATTTACGAACCGAGCATTCAGATATGGCGATGCCTTATTTGAAACCATTCGTTTTGCAAAGGGAAAAATAATGTTCTTGAGTGATCATGTGACACGTTTAAAATTAGGCATGACGGTTTTACGAATGAATGTTCCGGCCGAATTTAAAACAGATAACATCAATGCGTTGATCACTGAGTTATTGGTTCAAAATAATATTAAAACAGACGCGCGGATTCGTTTAACTGTATTGCGTAACGAAGGCGGATTTTATGCACCGGAAACAAACGACATTTCATTTTTAATAGAAACTGAGCCTTTAAAACAGAGCGGATACGAACTCAATCAAAAAGGCCTATGGGTTGATGTATATGCCGATATACGAAAGCAGATCAATAAACTCTCTAATATAAAAAGTACAAATGCGCTGTACTATGTAATGGCAGGACTAGCGAAGCAAAGCATGAATTTGGATGAATGCTTACTGATAAACGAGAACAGTAATATTTGCGAATCGATAAGCTCCAATGTATTTGTGGTGAAAAATGGGACATTGTTTACACCGCCACTAAACGAAGGGTGTGTGGCAGGGATCATGCGTAAACATATTTTGAACATTGCTCATCAACATAAGATCCTTTATTTTGAAAATCAGGTAACGATGAACACGATCATGAATGGCGATGAGATGTTCCTCACAAATTCAATAAAAGGTGTTCAGTGGGTTGGCCAGTTTAAACACAAATATTACACCAATAAAACAGCCTTGTTTTTTACAGAAAAATTGAACGCCTTAATTGGCGCTTGATTAATTTACTGACAATCAAAACCTTACGATAAAACCTTTCCGAATTCACTGCCTCGCAAACCCCTTAATTATCAGGGCTTCAGAGCATTTTTTTCTTTTGTGGAACCAAAAAACTTACTATCTTTGCATCCCTTATAAAAAAATAAAAATGGATAAACATTATGAGACGGTCTTCATTTTAACTCCCGTTTTGTCTGATGAACAGGCAAAGGAGGCCGCGAAAAAATTCAAGAAAACTATTACCGACTTAGGTGGTAAAGTTATTAATGAGGAGAACTGGGGCCTAAAGAAACTAGCGTACCCAATACAAAAGAAAACAACAGGATTTTATCATTTGATGGAATTTAACTCTAGCAGTATTGATATTGTTAGCCAGTTAGAAGTTGCCTACAAACGTGATGAACGTGTTTTACGTTTCTTAACTGTAGTATTAGATAAACACGCTATTGCTTACAGCGAAAAACGCAGAGGAAGAATTGCTGACGGAAAAACTAAAAAGAAAGAGAACGCCAGCGCGTAATTAACCTAAAAAACATTAAATCATGGCAACATCAAAAGAAATAAGATATCTAAACCCTCCATCAGTTGAGGCTAAGAAGAAAAAATACTGCCGTTTCAAAAAGAGCGGTATTAAATACATTGATTACAAAGACCCTGACTTTTTATTGAAGTTTGTGAATGAGCAAGGTAAGTTATTACCTCGCCGTTTAACAGGTACTTCATTAAAATATCAACGTAAGGTTGCACAGGCTGTAAAGCGTGCGCGTCATTTATCGTTAATGCCTTATGTAGCGGATCTATTAAAATAAAAGGAGGTATACAATGGAAATTATATTAAAACAAGACGTTAAAGGATTAGGCTACAAGTTTGATCTTGTTACTGTGAAGAACGGTTATGGCCGCAACTTCCTTATTCCGCAAGGCATTGCTAGCTTAGCAACTGAGAGTGCTAAAAAACAGCACGCTGAAACTATGAAGCAACGTTCTTTCAAAGAAGAGAAGCTTCGTAAAGAAGCGGCTGCAAATGCAGAAAAACTTGCAGGTGTTAGCATCAAAGTTGGAGCTAAAGCTGGTGAGAACGGAAAGATCTTTGGATCGGTTACAAACATTCAATTAGCGGATGCTTTAACAAAAGCAGGTTACGCTATCGAACGTAAGAACATCGAGATCTCAGGTGATGGTATCAAACAATTAGGAAACTACACTGCTAAAGTTCGTTTATACAAAGAAGTTTCTGCAACTATCAACTTTGAAGTTGTAGCAGAATAATAACTTTTACATTCATTAAAAAACCCATCACAAACGTGATGGGTTTTTTATTTTCCTCCCCCGCCGCTTAAGCGGCACCCCCCTCAAGAGGGGGATGGGAAAAACTCCTCGCTACTTCTTGTTAAGCAAATAATCCTTTTCCTTCTCGATCTCTATACGACCGAAATCCGAGATCTCCATTTCTTCTTTAAGATCTTTGTAACCATTGGCGTTTACCAGGATGCTATACTTCCCCGCTGGTAAACTCATTACAAAGCGTCCGGTTTTATGATGCGGAACAAAAGTAAATTCCTGATTGGTTGTTTTGTTAGTAGCGATGATAGAAGAAATAATTTCTTTTGGTTGATGTTCTGGAAGAGAATCACCCAACCATAATTGTCCAATTAAGATGCGTATGATCTGATCAGTTTCGTTGAATTTAATGCGATAAATATCTAAGTCACCATATCCACCCGGTCTGAACGCGCTAATATACCCTACCCTATTATCAGGTGTAACGCAAATACTGCGATCATCGTCGGTTGAATTAATTGGGTAACCTAAATTCTCGGGTTTTGAGAAGGAATTATCTTCCGGGTTCCAAACAGTTTTAAATAGATCGTAACCACCCATGCTGTTGTGGCCTTCGCTAGCAAAATATAAGGTTTGACAATCTTCAGATAAAAAAGGAAAATCTTCGTTGTATTCTGTATTAATAGTTGGCGGTAATTTTTGTGCAGGCGCCCACTTTCCGCTAGGAAGCCTTCTTACCATGAATAGATCATTATTTCCTTCTTGGAATTTATCACGACGCGTAAAAAAGAAAACACTACCGTCTTCGCTAAATGATCCGGAAGTTTCAATTTTTTCGTTGATGATAGGATCGATCAATTTTAATTTCTGATAAGGAAAATTCGCCCCTGCCGCTGGCGTTGCACCCGCTTTAACATCGGGTTTTGTAGTAGTAGTGTATAGATCTCCGTATTTATCTATGTGATCTATATAAATAACTAATTCAGAGGCATCTTTTTTTAATCCAACTATTTGCTCGTCAAAACCGGTATTAATTAACTTTCCTGCATTCACAGGCTTTATCCATTTTCCATTTCCGTCCTCTATCTTTGAAAAATACACATCACTGCTACGGTATCCATCCATCTCCACTTTTTTACCTCCAACATTCTCTTTCCTACGAGAAGTAAATCCCAAAAAGGTCTCGGTGTTATTTATAAATGGATAGTAGTCCGGCTCATCGCTATTGATTTCCTGACCCAAATTTTGAAAGGTAACGTTCACAGGATTATTCATGTAAACACGTGCATTGGCAATTTGCTTTAAAAAATACCTGATCTCCGCTTCCTTCTTTGGTTTTAACTCCAGATATTTATTATACGCACCTTCTGCTTTCTCTAATTGATTAGTTAAGTGATATGCCTTTCCTAATTCCTTCCAAGCTTCATCATACTTATCATTCTTATTAACTAATTTTTCTAAATGCTGAACAGCTTCAGCTCTATTGATGCGTGTATACAACAAACACTTAGCTAGTTTATAGCGCATTTGATCGTTGTCGGGATATTTTTTTAATTCTTTGCGATAAATGGGGATGGCCATCAAATAGTTCTTGTGCTGAAAATGCTCGTTGGCATCATCTTCACCTAACTTTGATAAATTTTTTGTTTGAGAATGACCTAGACTGATGACTAAAAAAAGCATCATCACAAATATAGATCTCATACGCATTTGGTCCATAATCAACTCCTTAAATATAACAACAAAATTGAATTTTGGGAACTTATTTAATCGAAAAAAATGTGAATTGTTTATAATTCATCTCCCTTCAGAACAGGCCGTTATCTAAGAGCCTAAATAAAAAAGGCCCGCTTTAACGGGCCTTTTAGATATTTAGTTATTTACTTTTCTTTAAAGATCACTTTCATTTCTACCCTACGGTTCTTTTGCCTGCCTTCTGCAGTGGCATTATCTCCAATTGGAACTGTTTGACCGAACCACTCCACATTGATATTATCGGCAGGAACACCTTTTTTAACGAGGTATGCTTTTACAGCTTTACTTCGCTTCTCAGACAAGGTCATGTTCTTGTCGGCATCACCTTGGTTGTCGGTATGTCCGCTCAAAGTCAGTTTCCAATCATCTTTGTGTTCTTTACAAAGTTTTGCAAGATCATTTAAAGAAGGGAATGACACAGGTTTAATGATATCCTTAGCAGAAGCAAACTCTAAACTTGAGAATGCTTTTTCTAAGATCTTCTTCTCGCGCTCTTTCATTGGAGGCGGAGGAGGACAACCTTTAAGTTCTTTTAAACCCGGAGTTGTAGGACAAGCATCATCTTTATCATACACACCATCGCCATCAGTATCCGGCCAAGGACAACCTTTATTTCCGCGAGGACCAAATGTATCAGGACAAGCATCTTCCTTATCTAAGATACTATCACCATCGCGATCAGGGCAGCCTTTGTATTCTTTAGGACCAAACACATCAATACAATTATCGTATTTGTCAGGAGTTCCGTCGCCATCGCGATCAGGGCAACCCATGAATTCCTTTATACCAGCCTCATCCGGGCACTCATCTTCTTTATCAATGATCTTATCACCATCGCGATCAGGACAACCTTTAAACTCAAGAGGTCCTTTATCATCCGGACAAGCATCTTCTGCATCTGTAATTCCATCACCATCTTTATCAGGGCAACCTTGTAATTCTTTTATACCCGGCACTTCAGGACATTTATCATCCTTATCTTGAATATGGTCACCGTCTTTATCAGGACAGCCAAGAAACTCCCAAACGCCCGGAACTTCTTTACAAAGATCTTTCTTATCAGAGATACCATCCTTATCTCTATCTCTTGGATGACCTGCAGGAATTGGCATTCTAAGCGCAGCATAAAAACTTGCCCCGTAAATATCTTTAAAAAATAAGCCGGGCATATTATTGGTACCAACAACTAATGGCCCTAATCTCACCATTGTTCCTAGAGTAATTGCTTCACCTCTTCGAGCCGTTAAAGTACTATAGTTGATAGGTAGCGTTAAGCCAAACCATTTGTGATCAAAACGAGGCGCCAATGAAATAGTTGTATAATCATGAACGCGGGCTGTTTTGTTTTTTTGCAAATTACAAATGTTCGCATTTAAACTTACATAAAATGGTTTCCATAAATGCTGATCAACACCTAAATTGATTGCGGTTGGTAGCGACATTTTAAATGTGGTTTCTGTTGGGCGAGAAACAAACATATTACTCATGAGTGAATCAAATCCATCAACGCTATTCACATCAACAGCCTTTAAATTCCATAATGACACATCAGCAATAAAATCATTGGCGATCAATCCTTTCTTAAATCGAATTCCTCCAATGTCGTTTATAGCAAAACTGATTTTAGTTTTGTATTTGTTTTGATCTCTGTACCACAAACCCTTTTCGCCATCCATATCAAATTTATGTTTTTCAAATTCAGGACGGAATTCATAAACCATTCCAATGTCAAAACCGAAGCCTGGATACGTTGCATTTCTTAGCATGTATTTGATCGCTTCTTGCGAATCGAATTCAGAGTCAGTTGCTCCACTTAAAAATGGGTCCAAATTATTACTGTGAGCATACTGTACCTCTGATTTAAAAAGACTCAAAGTATCGGACGTTAAAAAATTATAGTCAAGATTCTCAATGCGAATATACGCGGCGTCGATACCCTGCAAAAGTTTTGCAGTTGCTCCTGCTTTTAAGAAGTGTACCCCATCTTCTTTTAAAACACGTGCGTATGTTAAACCATATTCAGCCCAGCACATTTGCGCTACGTGTAAATTCTTATTATTCAAATTCGTTACCCACAAACTTGGGTAAACAAATTCCTCATACGCTAATTTTGCAAGATCAGGTGATATACCGTCAACGTTCGCATAATTTCTAATACTCCAGTTGAACGCTATAGAATTTTTGTGATTAATCGACACCATAAAGGAAGGTAAAGTAACCCTTAAGCCTGTATAAACGCTTTTATCCTTTGGTCCTGTTTTGGTAATGAAATTATTTTTATAATAGCCCGGTGAGTTTTTATCGGTATTGCTCCACTCAGTAAAAACGGTTTTTCCATCGGCATCTTTACCGCGCTTCAACGCACTTCTCTTAACCCCTACATAATTGTTATCTGCCACAAAATTCAGAGCAAATAAACTCATATCAAACGTGAGACGATTATCAGCAATATTAGCCGGATTACTGTAAACACCCAAAACCCCAGCATAATTGCTTGTTTGAAGCCCATGAAAGTCTTGAGATTTTGATGATAAAACAGTGGCAATAAATCCTAGTGTAAAGAGTATCTTTTTCATGCTTTTTTATTAGACAAACAAATATAAACTATTTTAGATTCACTTTCCCTTTATTTTCCTAAATTTGCAGCCTATTTTGGCGAGGAAATGATTGATAAACTGGAAGATATAAAACGTAGATACGAGGATACAGAACTAAAGCTTTCTGACCCTAAGATCATAAATGATATGAAGCTTTTTAAGAAGCTTAATATTGAATTTAGAGAATTGGGTAAAATTGTAGAGGTATACAAAGTTTACAAAAAAGTTTTGGATGATATTGAAAGTGCCAAGGAGATCTTAGCTACTGAAAAAGATAAAGACTTTTTGGAAATGGCTAAAGCTGAATTGGAAGAGAACAGAACTAAACAAGATCAGCTGGAAGAACAAATTCGATTAATGCTTATTCCGAATGATCCTGAAGATGCCAAAAACTGCGTAATGGAGTTACGCGCCGGAACCGGTGGTGACGAAGCGAGTATTTTTGCCGGCGATCTTTTTGAAATGTACATGCGTTATTGCGATAACAAAAAATTTAAAACCGAAATAATTGATAGTAACCCCGGCACTATGGGTGGTTATAAAGAAGTTGTGTTTAAAATAATTGGTCCTAACGCTTTTGGAACCATGAAATTTGAAAGCGGTGTTCATCGCGTACAACGTGTGCCTGCTACTGAAACACAAGGACGTGTACACACGAGTGCAGCAACAGTTGTAGTTTTACCTGAGGCGGAAGAGTTGGATGTAGACTTAAAAGATTCGGATATTGAAATGGCCACTGCTCGAAGTGGTGGTGCCGGTGGACAAAATGTAAACAAAGTAGAAAGTAAGGTTATTTTAACTCATAAGCCTAGCGGAATAGTTGTTACTTGTCAAACACAACGTAATCAATTGGGAAATCGCGAGAAAGCAATGGAAATGTTGCGTTCGAAATTATATGATATTGAGTTTCAAAAGCGAATGGAAGAAACAACCAAGCGCAGAAAAACAATGGTAAGTACCGGAGATAGAAGTGCGAAAATTAGAACTTATAATTATCCGCAGAATAGAATTACCGATCACCGCATCAACTTAACGCTTTATAATTTGGATGATTTCACTAACGGTGATATTCAAGAAATGATAGATAAACTTCAATTTGCTGAGAACGCTGAGCGAATGAAGGAAGGCGGGGTTTAATTTTTGATCCCAAAGTTATTTTAGCCACGGAGACACCAAGGCACGGAGCTAATAAACACTTTCGCAAGGAGTCAATAACTAATTCAACTTACTCTCTAAACTTGTTTGATACAAATTGGTAAACTCAGAGATCGAACCATAGTTAGTTCCATCAACAAAGAATGAATTACCTTTTACAACGCCAATTTGTACAAAAGGAGTTTTAGTTTCTAACATAGCTTTTTCAAAATTCGCATGATTCTTTAGATCAACGCTTACCACTATTCTACCTTGTGCTTCACCAAATAAAAACGCGTCAATACGAAGATCCTTTGTAGAATTTATATGTACGCCAAGGTTATTCGCAATACAGCCCTCTAGTAAATTTAAAAACAAACCACCATCACTGATATCGTTAGCGCTTTCAACTAATTTGGCGCGGATGATCTTTTGAATTGTTGATTGCACATCAAACTCCTCTTCCAAATTAAAATATGGAGCGGGCGTGTTCTTAAGTTTACAATAAGAAGAGGTATATTCTGAAGAAGCAATATCATTTTTTTGATGACCTAATACATAAATAAAATCGCCTTCCTTTTTGAAATTAATTCCGGTCTGTAAATTTTTGTCTTCTAAGATCCCTATCATTCCAATAGTTGGTGTAGGGAAAACAGGTCCTTCATAACTCGATTGATTATAAAAACTCACATTACCACCTGTAACCGGCGTTTGGAATTTTAAACAGGCTTTACTCATACCTTTTATAGCACTCACAAACTGCCAATACACTTCAGGATTATATGGATTTCCAAAGTTCAAACAATTGGTAACTGCACTAGGAATACCACCGCTGCAAGAAATATTACGGGCCGCTTCGCACACGGCGATCGCACAACCCGTTTCAGGATCTGCATTTACATAACGGCTATTGCAATCTACACTCATAGCTAATGCCTTTTTTGTTCCTTTCACATTTACAACAGCCGCTGCACTTGCATTATTTGTATTTCTGTTCACGGTTCCAACCATGCTATCGTACTGATTGTATACCCAACGCTTGCTTGCCAAATTTGGATGTCCTGCCAAATGAAGCATTATTGGTTTAATATCAGTAGGAACTTTTACATCTTCAATTTTAAACTTCTTTGATTCAGCAAAAGATGCAGGCTCTTTATATTCGCGTTTATAAACCGGAGCATCGCCACCTAACACCAAAGATTTTGCAGGAAGATCAGCCACTTGTTCGCCATTAAAGAAATATTTTAAACGCTCGCCTATGGTTACCACACCAATTTGAACGCAGTTAAGATCCCATTTATCAAAAATATCCAAGATCTCTTTTTCTCTTCCTTTTTTTACAACCACTAACATTCGCTCTTGCGACTCGCTCAATAAAAATTCAAAAGGATGCATTCCTGCCTGACGAGCCGGAACTTTATCTAACCAAATTTCCATACCATGCTCGCCTTTAGCGCTCATTTCGCTGGTGCTACAAGCAATTCCAGCGGCACCCATATCTTGCATTCCAATTACGGCGCCTGTTTTTATAATTTCTAAAGTTGCTTCTAGTAATAATTTTTCTTGAAAGGGATCTCCAACCTGTACTGCCGGAAGATCTTTAGCGCTGTCTTCAGTAAGATCCTTACTTGCAAAAGCTGCTCCGCCCATTCCATCTCTACCGGTTGCAGAACCAACAATAAATACCGGATTTCCTTCTCCATATGAAATAGCACTTACCATTTCTCCTTTTTTCATAATACCCACACTCATGGCATTTACTAAAGGATTGACATTAAAGCTATCATCAAAAAATACTTCTCCGCCAACAGTAGGAATACCAAATGCATTTCCGTAGTCGCCAATGCCTTTTACAACACCTTTGATCAACCATTTTGTTTTTTCGCTATTTATATCACCAAAACGTAAGGAGTTTAACTGTGCAATAGGACGAGCTCCCATTGTAAAAATATCGCGGTTAATTCCGCCAACACCTGTTGCTGCACCTTGGTAAGGCTCCAAAGCGCTTGGGTGATTATGACTTTCAATTTTAAAAGCGCACGCTAATTCATCACCAATATCAACTAATCCGGCATTCTCTTCTCCGGCCTTTGCCAACATATGCGGACCATCTTTAGGCAATGTTTTTAACCAAGTAATGCTATTTTTATAAGAGCAGTGTTCGCTCCACATAACTGAATACACAGAAAGCTCCGTAAAATTAGGCGTACGTCCTAATGTACTTTTTATTTTTTCGAATTCTTCGGGTAACAATCCTAATTGTTTGGCTTGCTCAAGGGTAGCAATTTGGTCGGCGTATTTAATAGTGGTCATAGTAAAAAGATGAAGCACAAAGTTAGTGATGTTAGCCTTTTTACAATAGCAAGTAATGAACAAAATAGCAACATAATGTTAGGATATTTTATGTATTTTTAGGCTGTGGTATCGCGTATTTTCATATTTGTTTTTCTAATATCAAGCGCTGTTAAAGCTCAGGTTGTTACTACCAATGATAGTGTAAGACTTCTTCAAAAAAGAGTTTTGTCGGTTGACCTTTTAAGTATTGGCGCTTCCATGCCTATTAGAGATTTTGGAGATCGGGAGAAATCCACCACAAGTGGTTTTGCACTACCGGGAATTAAATTTGACGCTGGATTTAATATTCAGTTATACAAACATCTTGGAATAAAATCTACATTGATGTGGCAAAACAATCAAATTGATGAAAACAAATATAAACAAGATCTTAAGTCAGAAAACGCCGTTAATTCGTATTCCATATCTTCAGGCGGATGGAATAATTTCAGTATTTTCATTGGCGCCTTCACAAATTTCAATGTTGGAAGTAGCTATCATATACAGCCTTACATTTTGGGTGGATTTAATTTAGGGTTTTCGCCAAAAGTTAATGTTACAGTTTCAGACTCTTTAGAAATGATCTCCACTATTTCTCAAAAAAGAGGACATGCTACCAATTTCTGCTATGGTGCAGGAATTGACTTTAAAGCCGATCTTGCTAATGACCTTCAATTTGTTGTAGGAATTAATGGCTTTTACTGCGAGCTTAAATTCAATGGGATCCGTGTAGAAAACACATACAAAAATTCGGTGTATGAATTCACTGCCTATCAAGCTGTTCAAACGCTGGGCTTCAAAGTAGGCATCACCAAGACCCTGCATTGATTTTTGTTTAAATCTTATTAAAACACCCTTTTTTCGATTGCAAAAAATTCTGAACTTTATATCGTGAAGCATTTTTTAGATGAATTGAATCCGGTGCAGAGAGCGGCAGCACAGGCTACAGAGGGACCAGTAATGATCATTGCCGGAGCAGGTTCCGGAAAAACAAGAGTTTTAACGTATCGCATTGCCCATATCATGGAGCGTGGCACCGATGCCTTTAATATTTTAGCATTAACTTTTACCAATAAAGCAGCGCGCGAAATGAAAGATCGTATCGCTAAAATTGTTGGAAGCAATGAAGCTAAGAATCTTTGGATGGGAACTTTCCATTCGGTGTTTGCGAAAATTTTACGTTTTGAGGCTGCGAAACTGGGTTACCCAAGCAATTTTACCATTTACGATACCGACGACAGTAAGAGCCAGATCAAAGAAATATTAAAGCAATTTAATTTAGATGAAAAAGTTTACAAACCATCTTTAGTACTCAATAGAATTTCTGACGCTAAAAACAAATTGATCTCAGCACAGCAATACATTAGTAATACAGTTTTTCAAACCGAAGACAGACAAAGCCAGAAACCTTTGATGGGACAAATTTACGAGGCCTATCAAAAAAGAAATTTCAAAGCAGGCGCTATGGATTTTGACGATCTGTTGTTTAATACAAATGTGCTTTTGCGTGATTTCCCTGATGTGCTTTTAAAATATCAGAACAAATTTAGATACATCTTGGTTGATGAGTATCAAGATACAAACTTTTCTCAATACGTTATTATTAAACAGCTTGCCGCGCGCTTTCAAAACATTTGCGTAGTTGGCGATGATGCGCAAAGTATTTATGCGTTTCGCGGAGCAAACATTCAAAACATCTTAAACTTCGAAAGAGATTACCCAGATCTAAAAACCTATAAACTTGAACAAAATTACCGAAGCACTAAGGTAATTGTTGAAGCGGCCAATCATATTATAGCCAATAATAAAGATCAATTTAAAAAAGTGGTGTTCACAGAGAATGATGAAGGCAACAAGATCAAAGTGATGAACGCCAATACAGACAGCGAAGAAGGGCAGAAAGTAGCCAACAGCATTTTTGCGGCAAAAAATAATCATCAGTATTTTAATAAGGATTTTGCAATTTTATATCGCACCAACGCACAGTCGCGCTCCATGGAAGAGGCCTTGCGCAGATTGAATATCCCTTATCGAATTTATGGAGGCATAAGCTTTTACCAACGCAAGGAGATCAAAGATATTCTAGCCTATTTTAGATTAACGATCAATAATAACGATGATACTAGCTTAGCGCGTATTATCAACTACCCATTGCGAGGTATAGGTCAGTCAACATTAGATAAAATTAATGTTGCCGCAGCAGAACACGAAATAAGCATGTTTACCGTTTGCGAAAATTTAAAGGATTTTAATTTAGGCATCAACGGAGGTATTGCAAGTAAAATTGGCGAGTTTGTTACAAAAATAAAATCATACACCTTACAGTTAGGTACAAAAGACGCTTATGATCTTGGAAACCACATTGCAGTAAATTGCGGATTGGTAAAAGAATTATATTCGGATAAAACCCCTGAAGGCGTAAGCAGGTACGAAAATATTCAAGAATTGCTGAATGGATTGAAAGATTTTGTTGAGCAAGAACGCACACCGCAAGAGAATGAGCTAAACGACCTTATAAAACAAAGTTTAGCCATTGAAGGCGACACTTTATTTGAACAAGACAAAGAATTGCGAACTTTAGATGAGTTTATGCAAGAAATAACCTTGCTTACAGATAGAGATACTGAGGATGATGATGAACGCGAGGCAGATAAAGTGACGATGATGACCATTCATGCGGCAAAAGGATTAGAGTTTAAAAACGTTTACATTGTTGGATTAGAAGAGAATTTATTTCCATCGCAATTAGCATTGAACAGCAGAACAGAATTGGAAGAAGAGCGTCGCTTATTTTATGTTGCTGTTACAAGAGCAGAAACACAGTGCACGTTAAGCTATGCAAACACACGCTACCGTTATGGGAACTTGATCTACTGCGAAGCGAGCAGATTTATTGATGAGATTGACAAGAAATTTTTAGAATTCGAAGTTGTTTCAGGCACCAAAGCATTTAATGATAATGTATTTGAAAAAATGCGCAATTCGTTTTTTGATAGTCCATCAAAAGAACTTCCAACAAAGGGTTCATCTTTTAAGGAAATTAAAAAAGGAATAGAGTTCAATCCTCCAAAAAAACTGATCAGTGTTAATTCTCGCTTAGGAAATGTTAATACGGGCAAACCTATAGATCTAAGTTTAAATAAAGACCTTAAAGTTGGCGATGTGATCTTACATGAAAAGTTTGGAAGAGGCTCTGTTCAAGGGATTGAAGGTAATTGGCCGGAAACAAAAGCCATCATTCAGTTTGAGAAATTTGGGCAAAAAAGTTTACTTTTAAAGTACGCTAAACTGCAAAAAGAATAGGATTTTTCTCCCGCGGAAAGCGCAGATTACCGCAGATCTTTAACGAACAATCTGTGAAAATCAGCGATATCTGCGGGAAACAAAAAAGTACTACTTTTACACAATACTAGCCCTAAACTCACGTTATTAGAACATTGAAAAAACACTTCTTATATTTTACTCTGTTTTTAAACGTTTTATCAATTAACGCTCAAGTTGGCGGTAATACCAATTTCAGATTCTTAGATCTTCCAATGACCAGTAGAGCTGCCGCTGTTGGTGGCAACAACATGAGCGTTTGGGGGAATGACATCAACTTGGTTCATTCTAACCCTGCCTTACTAAATAAGTACATGCATAAACAGATTGCAGGTAATTATTGCAATTTTGTAAGTAATTTAAATTTCGGATACCTTGCTTATGCGCATAACTTTGAAAAAGCTGGCATCTTTGGTGCATCCTTTAACTTCTACAACTATGGCAAATTTGATGGATATGACGAATTAGGAAATGAAACACGAACATTTAGAGCCAACGATTATTCACTCAACCTAAATTATGCAATTCATTTACCTGAAGACACATCGTTTAATTTAGGAGTAAGTTTAAAAACAATTTTATCACAATACGAATCTTTTACTGCCTTTGCAAATGTTATTGACCTTGGAGCAACTTATCATACAAAGAAGAACTTTGTGATTTCACTCGTTGCTAAAAATGTTGGTAGGGTTTGGAAAGAATACACGCCAACTTCAGCGATGAGCTTACCAAGCACTGTGCAATTAGGAATCAGTAAAAAGTTAAGCAAAGCACCAATTAGACTGATATTTGTGTACGACAATTTATTGAAGTGGAACATGAAGTATGTGAGCACAATTGACACTGCAGGACAAAGCAACCCGTTTGACACTAATAAAGAACCGGAAGACAGCACTCGATTTCAGAGATTCTCTAAACGATTTGGAAGTAACACTGATAATTTTTTCAGACACATGAGTTTTGGAACTGAGTTATTACTGTCGAAGAATTTTACAGTCATGTTAGGTTACAATTATCGTCGCCAAAGAGAATTTACACTACCTGAACGCCGAGGCGCCAATGGATTATCATTTGGCTTCCTTGTAAAGGTTAAAAAATTTCAGTTCAGCTACTCATTTAATAAAATGGCATTCGCCGGCAATAGTAGCATCTTGGGATTAACCTATAAGCTATAATTTTACCACAAATCGAACCTCGAGTCCTGATGATCAGCGACGAACCCTTTCAAAGGGCCTAATTTACCCTTTATCATTTTTTACATTTACCATCTTAAAATCTGCGCTCAAATTGCTATCTTAGTTCTCTCAATTTATACATCCTATGTTTATAAAAAGACTTCTTTTCGCTCTGCCTGCCATCGTATTATTAAACGCGTGTGGCGGCAATTCAGGTAAAAACGAAACCGATCAACCCAATAAAGATTCTGTTGTAAGAACAGAACCATTTCAATATCAAACCGAGCAAGTTGCAGATCTAAGGATTCTTCGTTATGAAGTGCCTGGATTTGACAAATTAAGTCTTCAACAAAAAACACTATTGTACTACTTATCTGAAGCGGCTTTGTGTGGACGTGACATGATGTATGATCAGAATTATAAATACAACCTAACCATACGTAAAACTCTAGAGAATATCGCAGGAACATACACCGGAGATAAAAGTGCAGCGGAGTATGACACATTCATGGAATACGCTAAACGTGTTTGGTTCAGTAATGGGATTCACCATCATTATAGTTCAGATAAGATCATACCGGAGATCACACAAGAATATTTTAACTCGCTAGTTAGAGCAAGCGATGTAAAAGGATTTCCAGTAAACCAAGGTGAAAATATAGATCAATTCCTAGCACGCATCACCCCTATTATGTTTGATCCTAAAATTTCATCCAAAAAAGTTAGCCTTGATTCTAAAGCTGATCTAGTAAGATCATCGGCAGTGAATTTTTATGAAAATGTAACTCAAAAAGAGGCTACCGATTTTTACAAAGATGTGAATAAAGACAATAAAGAAACGCCGGTGATGACAGGGCTTAATTCAAAACTGATAAAAATAAACGGGAAGATTGAAGAACATGTGTGGAAGATCGGAGGCATGTATTCGCCTGCAATTGAGAAGATCGTTTTTTGGTTAGAAAAAGCTTCGGGCGTTGCCGAAAATGCTGCGCAAAAAGATGCGCTCGATAAACTCATTACATTTTATAAGTCGGGAAGTCTTAAGGACTTTGACACCTACAGTATTGCCTGGGCAAAAGATACTGAATCGGCCATTGATGCTGTTGTAGGTTTTATAGAAGTATATAATGATCCTTTAGGCTTTAAAGGAAGTTACGAAGCGGTAATTTCTGTAAAAGATATGGAAGCCAGTAAGCGAATAAAATTAATTGGAGATAACGCCCAATGGTTTGAAGATAATTCGCCAATTGCAACTGAACATAAAAAGAAAAATGTAAAAGGTATTGCAGCAAAAGTTATCAATGTTGTGATGGAAGCTGGCGATGCTGCACCAAGTACACCAATAGGAATTAATTTACCAAACAACGAATGGATCCGCGAGAATCATGGATCAAAATCAGTGAATCTAGGAAACATTGTAGAGGCTTATGATATGGCTGCAGGTGCAGGTGTTATAAAAGAATTTTACATAAACGAAGACATACAAACCCGTTTGGCTAAATGCGGAAGCTTAGCCGACAAATTGCATACAGACATGCATGAAGTTATTGGTCATGCTTCAGGACAAATTGAAAAAGGAATTGAGCAACCTGCTAATACATTAAAGAATTACGCGTCGTGTTTGGAAGAAGCGCGTGCTGATCTTGTTGCCTTATTCTATTTATATGACAAAAAACTAGTTGACCTTGGCGTGATGTCATCTTTAGATTATGGAAAAGCTGCTTATGATGATTATATCACCAGTGGTTTGATCGTACAATTATCACGATTAAAACTGGGTGATAATTTAGAAGAAGCCCACATGCGCAACCGCCAATTAGTTTCGGCTTGGGTATTTGAAAAAGGCGCGAAGGAAAACGTGATCAGCAAAACAGTGAAAGATGGTAAAACATATTTTGTAGTGAATGATTACGATAAACTTAGAAAACTATTTGGTGATCTTTTAAAAGAGATCCAACGTATTAAATCGCAAGGTGATTATAAAGCAGGGCACGACCTTGTTGAGAATTATGGTGTTAAGGTAGATAAAACATTACATAAAGAAATACTGGATCGCTATGCGAAGCTGAATTTTGCTCCTTACGCTGGATTTATTCAACCGAAACTTGTTCCAGTAAAAGAGGGAGACAAGATCATCGATGTGAAAATAGAATATCCAAAAGATTTTGCCGAACAAATGTTGTATTATGGAAAGAATTACGCTTATTTACCGGTGAATAATTAAAACCAATTCCTTCAAAATAAATAAAATCCCGAAACTAGTGGTCGGGATTTTTTATTTTATAGCTTCTAAAAGAGAATTGTTTATTTTTATAAAAACTATACCTCAATAATGCTCAAAACCAATACCAATAATAATTTTGATTTTCTAAGAATGGTATTTGCGGTGTTCGTTATGATAACGCACTCCTGCCCATTATCAGGGGCTCCCGAATGCGATTTTTTATGCAGTATATCAGATGTTCAAATTGGGTTTTCATACCTAGGCCTAATTGGGTTCTTTACTATTAGCGGTTTTCTAATTAGCAAAAGTATTTTAAGAAGTAAAAGTCTAATTAATTACTTCTGGAATAGAATACTAAGGATCTATCCCGCATTAATAGTTGTACTATGCTTAACAGTTATACTTGCACCCATTATTTATAGCAATGAAAGTGTAAATTACTTGTCCAACCGGGATGTATGGACTTACATTCCAAACAATCTCTTCATTTACAAACTACAGTCAGGTATTGAAGGTGTATTTGAGAATAACCCTTTAAAACACGTCATTAATAGCTCACTATGGACCTTGTGTTTTGAGTTCACTTTGTACATCTTAGCAGCACTCCTCTTCATTTTCAAGAGATCACGCGCATCCATAATTTTAGCAATAGCAACTTTTATTTTCTTCTCAGTGTCTGACCTTTACTTCTCAAAGTATTTCGCTAATGAGCTCTTTTTAAAGGTAAATTCAAAAATTCTAATTGAATTAGGCGTCTATTTTATTGGGGGTTCATGCTTAGCTTTGATCGAATTTGAAAAATATAATAAGAAAAAGACTGTTGCGATCTTGTCTCTGGCTATCCTTCTCATATCGCTGTATTTTCATAAGTTTTATTATTTCAAGCATTTGCTAATTCCCATTATCATTTTCCTTGGATTTAGCTCCACAAAATACATCAATGACGTTAAAAATAGAATCGGTGACATTTCTTATGGGGTTTACATTTACGGCTTTCCAGTTCAACAAACCCTACAACATTTTTTCAAATTAAATAGTACTTCTCTAATGATCTACAGCATATTTGTATCACTAATGTTTGGTTTTCTTTCCTGGCATCTCATCGAAAAAAATGCTCTCAAATTAAAACAGCTTGATCTTGAATTAAGTTATCAAAAAATAAAATCACTGTTTTCCTCAAAGTAATGATGTAAAACGACCTGCATGAACAGGCATCATAACTTGATAGCTTTAAAAAACCTAAGATTACCGGATAAATCCTTTAGCAATTGCATATCTAAAAATATATTCTTCTTTAAAGCATACGCCATTACCTCTTCAGCGCTTAGTGGATTCAATTCAAAATACAATTTCCCATTACTGTTCAAATGATCAACGCAAAGGTCTATGATCTTTTTGTAGAAAATGATCGCATCATTACCGTCAACAAACAAAGCTAAATGCGGCTCGTGTTTTTTTACATTATCATGGATCTGATCAGCTTCAGAATGTTTTATATACGGAGGATTACTAACGATGATGTCGTATTTAGATGGCAAAGAACTCAGATTAAGTATATCACCTTTAAAAAAATCTACGTCTGCCCCATTTCGCTCAGCATTCATTTTTGCAAGAGACAAAGCTTCTTCGCTTATATCACACGCATCAACATTTGCGCTTGGCAGTAAACACTTTAAACTGATAGGAATGCATCCACTTCCAGTGCCAACATCTAATATGCTTCCTGAAAACTCTTTATTCCCTTTATAGATCATCTCCACCAATTCCTCTGTCTCAGGTCTTGGTATCAACACATGCTCATTCACCAAAAAACTGTATTTATAAAAATAAGTTTCTCCCAAAATATATTGCAGGGGTTTTGCGTTTGCCAGATCTTTAGCGGCATCATAAATTTTAAGCAATTCACTTTGATTAAGGAGTTCTTCTTCCTTAAACTTCATATCCTCCCGTTTAAAACTCAAAAAATGCTCAAAAACTCTAAATGCTAGTTCATCGATCTCACTCTTTGAATACAAGTTTCCTAATTCAGAATAAAAAAATGAGATAAGGTGTTTTACCTTATTGCCGGCAATGCGCATAACTTAGTAGCTGAGGATTTTTGCTGAATAGGTTTGTGTTTCAGTTTGAACACGAATTAATAGAAGGCCTTTATAGTTATTGATAAGGTTAGTATTCAAAACATATTTAGAATCGATGGCATGTTTCAATAAACACTTACCGCTTACATCATGTACATAAAGCATTCCCTTTTCGTTATCTTTTAAATTTATCTCTACCTTTTCACTGAACGGATTTGGAAATGTATGTAATCCTGCCTGTAAATTCAACTTTTCAACGCCTGTAAAAATAGTGCATAGCATTGCAGCCATACCGTCTAATTTGCCATACCCATATACATTATTTGGTGTTACTCCCGTAAAGCCATCCGTATAAGTACAATTCATGATAGCCTGTTTAACCTGTTGATTGCTTGCATTTGGAAATTTCTGTAAATATAGTGCTGCCAAACCTGCAACTACAGGTGCAGAGGCCGATGTTCCACCACCTTGAATATGCATACTTCCTTGTGCCACTGCACTTGGTGCGTTAGTTAACATAAACGTTTGCAATGACATTGGCATAGAACTAAACACATTTGCCCCAGTTGCCACAACATCAGGTTTTAATAAATTCCAACGTGTTGGGCCTCCACTACTTGTTTCTTTTATCTTTCCAGGAATCTCTAAAGTTGATGTTTGTACCGTATTGGTTGCGTCGGTCCACTTATTCAAATTAATATAATTACCTACCGTGATAACTTCATTGCTACATTGAAAGCTTGTAACAATAGTAGAGATAGTATCAGGCATTACATAATAATTCATTTTTGGATAAACCGTATTTGTTGGGAGACCTGTACTTTTAAAATTAAAATCCCAAGAATCGTGTTTACCGTTGCCCGTACTTTCTATTCGCCAATTATAATTCAATGAATCGGCAATAACATGATACACCAACTCATAAACTCCAAATGAATTAATAGCAGCGTTTGTTTTTATTATGCCTATCCTGTTATTATTGAATTTTAATGTGTCAACTTGCTGAGATGCCAATGCGTAATTATAATTATGAAATGGTATGCGTCCAAGATCAGTGCTACTCGAACGATTCACGCCTATGCTGGTTTGCACATTCTTTATATCATTGGTGTCGGCATACAATACATAATACATGTTTGCAGCAGAATTAGTGAACCACGTGAATAAGGTATCAGAATTTATTAGCGTTGTTTTAGTATGAAACTTAATATGCCCCGCATTTCCGGCGGCAGCAACTAATACACGGCCGTTTTGAGCGGTAATTAAATTATTCATTAACTGTGCTTGAAGATCAGTGGCGTCATGACTTCCATAATAATCGCCAACGCTTGCATTAACAACACAAGGCTTACCTAAAAGCTGCGCCTTATTAAAAATATAACTCAATGCATCTGCATAAATTGGATTTGTGGTGTTATTGAAATTCATCGCTACAACAACTAGTTCTGTATTTGGGGCAACGCCTTCAAATTTACCATTTGCCAAACCATTACCAGCGGCAGTTCCACTCACATGAGTACCGTGTCCATAATTCGCATTATCATTATGCGTACAAACACTTGCATTTATTTGCGCTGCGGTCCATTCAATGCCATAGTTATAAGGCATTGGAATAGTTGATCCGGATGATTGATTTTGATCCCAAATAAATTTAATGCGTGTATTTCCACTTGCGTCTTTAAAATCTCCATGATTGAAATCAATTCCACTGTCCATAATACCCATAATGATCCCAGTACCGTCATACGCTTGTGTTAATGGAGCCATGCCTTGTTTTACGGGCTTGATACGATTTCTAATGACCATGCTATCATTCATCAATTGAGGTTTACCCGGTCTGTATTCAATAAACTTTACATACTTATTCGTAATAAGATTAGAAATAGAATTTACGGAAGTTCGCACAGAGGCTATATTACCAGCGTAATAATTAACCTTTATGCCCAACTGATCTTGATCTTTTATTAATTGGGCAATATTACCATCCACTAATACGTCAAATTGAGCCGGCAGTGATCTTTCAGCTAAATTAGCTTTTAACAATGCGTTACAATTATTTTGCGAAAACATCGTAACTTGCAGAAAAAATAAGAGTATTATAGTAATTAGCTTGCTCATTCTATCTACTAAAATACAAAAAATAAATCAATACTAAATTGAGAACATTACTTAACATATTTACTCTTTTATATAGCGGTTTTTTGATCTCTCAGAGCGATAGCGTAATGATCACTGAGCTAAAACCCTTTAACGAAGGCCTTTATTTTACAAATAACGACCATCGCTACAATAAGTCCGTTTCAAAAGAAAACATCAACACCAATATTAATAAGGATCAAATTGATTTTTACTATAAATTAACTTCCACTCCAAAAATTGAATATTCGTTAGATGGTAAAACATATAGTATCGAACCATCGAATATCTGGGGCTTTGTTCAAAACGGAACCTTATTTGTAAATTATAAAAGTGTTTTTTACAGAGTGCCTGTATTTGGTGCCATCAGTTATTTTGCGGGTGTTGTTGAAGTTACGGGATATTACACAGGAGTTTACGATCCTATGTTTGGTGTTGGCGGTGGCCGAGCAATAAAAACAAAAGAAGTAAACGAATTTATTGTTAGCTATTATGACGGCAAGGTTATTCCGTTTGATATGGACTATTTGGATTTACTGTTAAGTACCGATGAAACAGTTTACAAAGAATATAAAAGCTTAAGCCGTCGCCAACGTAAAAAACAGGTCACACGATATATTCGTAAATTCAACGAGAAACACCCTGTGTACTTTTTAAAGTAGATCAGATCTCCTTACTTACGCCAAGCCCGAACAAAGCAAAATCATACTTCACAGGATCTTTCAGGTCAAGTTTCCTCAATACAGATGTTATCTCTTCTACTGCCTTCCAATCATCTTGCCTACGTTTTAATAAACCTAATTTACGACTAACATTTCCTGTATGCACGTCAAGTGGCAAACATAATTGAGAAGGGGAAATACTTTTCCAAATGCCAAAATCAACTCCTTTATTATCGTTACGTACCATCCATCGTAAATACATGCATAATCGCTTTGCACTTGAGTTTTTTAAAATGTTAGAAACGTGTTTATCACTCCGTTTTGCATGTATAGGTTTTAAGAACTGTTCTCTAAAATGAATGATCGCGTTTTTTACATCAACATCACCTTTCTTTATTCCTTTCGAAAAAGCTGCTTCAAGACCATTTTGTTTGATGTAAATATTTTTTAGCGAGCGAATAAAAAACATACAATCTGTGCCATTAAATGTGCGATGCACAAACTCGTCGAACTTTTTAAGATCACGAGCAGTGTGTTGTGTTACAAATTCAAATGGCGCGTTATCCATTAAGGCCATCAATTTTGTTGCATTAGTAATAATTGACTTTCTATTTCCCCAAGAAATTGTGGCCGATAAAAATCCGGCGATCTCAATATCTTCCTTTCGTATAAACAAATGCGGGATCTGGACAGGATCATTTTCAATAAATCCCTTTGAATTATATTGATAGAATTTTTCGTCCAGTAATTCTTTTATCCCTTCATTTATTTTCATTGGTCTTTTGTAAGATCAAGATCTTTTAGCTTAGGGTTTGCTTTATGAATTCCCAATACAACCAAAATGGTCATCACTCCACCAAATGCAATGGAAGGAACAAGCCCTAAGAATTTAGCGGCTACCCCACTTTCAAACGCGCCTATCTCATTACTAGAGCCAATAAAAATACTGTTTACAGCGCTTACTCGTCCGCGCATATTATCTGGAGTCATTAATTGCAAAATACTATGACGAACAACCACACTAATGTTGTCAAAGGCGCCGGTTAAAGCAAGCATGGTAAAGGCCATCCAATAATTGGTACTGTAAGCAAATCCAATGGTAAATAAACCAAATGCCGCTACCGACCACAACAAGGCCACTCCGGCTTTTTTACCAGGCGGCCTTACCGACATGATCAAGGCCATTAACACTGCTCCAATTGCAGGAGAGGTGCGCAATAAACCATAAGCTTCAGGGCCCAAATGTAAAATCTTATCAGTAAAGGCGGGTATTAAGGCAACAGCGCCTCCAAATAACACAGCAAAAAGATCAAGTGATAAAGCACTCAGCACCATTTTGTTTTTGAAGACAAAGTTCAATCCCACCTTCATACTTTGAACAATAGACTCCGTGTTTTCAGGTATAAAGGTTTGTTTATAAGAGGTGATCGCAATAAAAACAAAGGCCAAAACATAAAATATAATATTTAAAACATAACACCAATCGGCATGCAGCTCACCTCGATAAGCATAGATCAAACCAGCTAGTACCGGACCAAGAATAGCGCCAACATGCCAAACTGTACTATTCCAGGTAGTGGACTGTGTGTACAAATTTCTAGGAATAAGGGATGTCATAAAAGGTTGCACGCTTGCTGCTAAAAAAGATCGGATAACACCAAATACAATAACAATTAAAAATAAGGCCGGTAAACCAAATGAGCGCAAAACTGTTACAAAAGGCGCGCTGTTGATGTACAATGCAATTGCACCAAGTAACAACATCAAAATTCCCACCAATATGATCTTTTTTCTATTTAAAAGATCGGCATAATGTCCGCTAAAAAAAGAAGTGATAATAAATGGAACCGCTTCGGCTAATCCTATCATCCCTAATACAAATTCTTCTTTTGTGAATTCGTAATATACTTGAAGATTAATGGTACTCATTTGCAATTGTATGCCGACGGTCAAGAAAAATCGAGCCAGGATAAAGTAGCGGAATTGTTTTATTTTAAAGATCTCTAGAGAGGAGCTATTGAAAATACCCATAAACCATTGCAAATTTATTTTATTTATTTTTATATTTATCGTTTAGTTTGGAAAACAACTTAAAACATATCAACCTTAAGTCCTTATCAGAAGATGATCGTCCACGCGAAAAACTGATGCAATTAGGCCGTCAACACTTAACTGATGCAGAGCTCTTGGCCATTATTCTCGGTTCAGGAAATAATGAAGAAACGGCAATTCAACTTGCCCAGCGTATATTACATGAGAGCAAAAATGATGTAAATGTTTTAGCAAAATTATCTTTAAAAGAACTCCAAAAATTTAAAGGAGTTGGACCAGCCAAAGCTATTAATATTGCAGCGGCGTTTGAATTGGGGAAAAGGCGCAAAGATACCGACGTAGTAGAGCAGCAAAAAATAAACTCTAGCAAAGACGCCTTCCACATTCTCAATCAAAAATTAGCTGATCTCCCGCATGAAGAGTTTTGGATGCTATTATTGAACCGAGCAAATAAAGTCATTAAAATAGAGAGCATTAGTAAAGGAGGAATTAGTGGCACAGTTGTAGATGTGCGCTTGGTTTCAAAGTCGGCCATTGAAAATAATACAAGCAGCGTTATATTGGCACACAACCATCCTAGTGGAAATTTAAAGCCTAGCCAAAACGATCTTGACATTACTAAAAAAATAAAAGAGGCTTTGAAATTGTTCGATATTACCCTATTCGATCATTTGATCATTGGCGATCAAGCTTATTATAGCTTTACGGATGAAGGTGTGCTATAATTAATCTTTTAAAAGAATATAGTTTCTATTCTCCCCTACTCTCCAACCAAATGTTTTCTCAATGAAATGAAGGAATTTATTTTTAAAACTGATCTTCACCTTTGAATTATCGTAAACAAAATTCCAATTCGCTTTCGAAATTCGTTCTCTATAAATGGCAGGATGCGATCCTTTATAATTTTCTAAAAGATCAATATTGCTGTAATCAAACTCTTCAACAACAGGAATATTCTCCTTCATCCAATTATCATCGTGCCACATCTTATGAAAATTCTCTTGCTTAGCTTGTTGAGCTTTGGGTGATTTTACCCATCCATAATGATAAATAGATGCGTTGATCTGTTTCACTTTTAACTTTTCATCATTACCCGTTCTAAAACCTTGTGCGTCTTTATATGAACGAATATGTTTATCATTTTTAATGATGCGGATCTCTTTACTATACCATCTTCTTCCTATTCCAATATAATTATAGTGCCCGTAAAAATGTTTGTAATTAAAAAGCAAACCTTGCACTTCTTTATCGTTCTTGTATCTTTCCATGGCTATTTTTATAGCAGGGAGATCATCCTCGTGAACACATTCATCCGATTGAATATAAAAACACCAATCGCTTTCCTTTTCAATGGCATCAAACACTTTATTTGTTTCTACAGAAAGCACTAAACCTCCTTCGCGTTTGGTATCATCCCAAACCGTTTCAATAATTTTAATTTTTGATGAGTCAATAGAACGTATCAATTCTAAAGTTCCATCATCGCTATTTCCCGCGCCAACAACAAATTCATCGCATATAGGAAGTATACTTTGAATGGCTTCCAATACGGGATAATCGTACTTTATGGCATTTCGTATTATGGTGAAACCTGTTACCTTCATATTAAAACGGATATCCGATCCCAAAATTAATTACTGTTGAACGCCAAGGCTGTTTATCGTATGTAAATCTATCACCTTCTTCATATTTAGGGTCTTTAATTGGAACGGCAAAATCAAATCGCAAAATTAAAAAATCCAGATCCCAACGCAAGCCAACACCGCCACCTAAGGCAATTTGTTTGTAAAATTCATCAACTCTAAATTCTCCATTTGGTTTATCTTCTACCTTTTGTAAACGCCAAATATTTCCTGCATCGGCAAATACGGCGCCATAAATTGTTTTTAATATTGGGAAACGATACTCAATATTACCCTCTAGCAAAAGATCTCCAATTTTATCAAAACGTGTTGAACTATTGGTTGGGTCATACCCTCCCGGCCCAAGTGTACGCGCTCTCCATGCTCTTATGGTATTTGGTCCTCCCGTAAAAAAACTTTGCTCATAAGGTAAAACACTTAAATTGAGTAATGTTTTTCCAATACCGCCTGCGACCCTATAAACTAACTTACGTTTCTTGCTTAGAGGTATATAGATCCTATATTCCAATTCAGCTTTCAAGAAATGAGCGAATGGAATTCCAAATAAATTATAACGCCCAAGCGAATCCTTAGGTGTTCCTTTTGCATCATTAAAAGCACGTAAAATATTACCGGATGACATCGCTAAGAAACGAACATAATGTACCGGTGTTATGCTTGTAAGCATGTTCTCTTTAGACGAATACACAACACTTCCTTTTGAAAGTGTAGTAATGTGGTCAATAAATGAATTCAACAAGAATGCGTCATTCAAGTTATTTAATTCATCTTTAAAAGCATTCGATAACTTTGCTTTTACACTATAGATCTCAAATGGTGAGACCTCATATTTGAACAAACGGTTCTTTGAACGAAAGCTTAAACCATACTCGAAACTTACTATGTTACGTACAAAATTTTCACGTGCCTGGTAATTTAAACCTGTTTTAAAATATGTTCTAGGCAGCATTTCGTTCTTGAAAGGGAAAAGTGAAAATGGAAAAAATGCTCTAGGGACTGAAAAAGTAAACTCGGGTCCAAATTGAAACGTATTAAACAATTGCTGTATCCTAGATAAAGAACGAAGATCGGCACTCTCTTTAGAATCTCCAATTTGATTCTGCGCGGTTAATGCGCCTTGCATTTTCATTTGTATGAGTTCACCACCTTTAAACACATTCTTATTCCTATATATCAAACTACCGTCAATGCCTCTGTTGCCTGATGTATTTATCAGTTCAGTTTCAATAGTAATAGATTGCTTGATCAATGGCGTACAAATAATATAACAATCGAGTTTTGCAGGAAATTCATCACTTTTAAAGAATTGAATTGTAACACCTTTAAAAATTCCTAAGCCGAGTAAACTTTTAAATGTGGCTTCAGCTGTGTCGCGTATGAACAATGCGCCCTTTTGAAGTTTAATAAAATCTGCCAGCATGGTTGGCTTATACCTTAGTGGGTAATTGTGCAGGAATTTCACATCTTTATTTGCCGGCTTGGTTGTGTCCTTAAATTGAATTTCTCGTATGTTGCCATATATTGGCTCAGTGATCACAAAGATCTGATCAATACGAAATTTGGTATGATTTACAAACACCAAAGAATCATCAGAACTACTGTAGTTTCTTGAGAATTTTCGCAAGGTTAATTCTATGGATACAAAATTACCCACCTGATTACTATCAACATTGTAATTGATAAAAGCAGTTTCAAAAAAGTAATAACCATTGTTAAGTAAAAACTTGGTAATTCGAGCACGTTCTTCATTTAAAACTGCAGCATCATAATGATCGCCCCTCTTAATTAAACTATGTATGGTGTCAGAATAAAAAAGATCGGCTATTCTTTTATCTTCAAGTACGTAAGTAAAATGATTAATGTAATAAGCGTTTCCGGGGGTTATTTCATAATGAAGTTCAGCTTGTTGCTTTTTTATCCTTCCGAGTTTAGTGCGCCTATTCCAATCTACACACCAATCTACTCTATTATTAAAATACCCTTTGCTAAATAAGAACATTCGAAGTTGTTTTGCTGTTTGATTCGCTAAGACAGTATCAAAGATAACCGGCGCTTCTCCTATATTCCTAAGATTCTCTCGCGTTGTTGGCTCTTCTTTATTATACAATTTCGGCTCCAAAGGTTTCTTTCCTTTCTTCTCGCGCTCAATATTCTTCTTGTTTACTTTTTGTATTTTTTCTGCGTTCTTTATATCATATTGCTCATTTCGTCTTTCCTTTTTTAATTGAAGAATAGAATCGTTGAACATATTGTGCCACGCAACAAAAAAAGGAAAGACCCCAAAGAATTTACGGTTAGGCTTTTGTTTTACGAAACCTTCAAGCTCTTCTTTGTGTATTTTAGTCGATTGGTAACCATCTATCTTTACTTTTTGGAGGAGGTATTGGTCCTTTTTTAATCTTCGCGTGGTATGACAAGAAGTTAAGAAAATAAGAAATGAAGCAAAAACTATAAAGTATTGCCATGAAACATTTATTTTCTTAGAAAAAAACAATAATTAACTTTACAATGTAGCGAATTTAACGCTAAAATATGATTAGTAAAAGCCAAATAAAATATATTAAGTCCTTACATACAAAAAAGCAACGTGTGCTCGAGAATTGTTTCATAGCAGAAGGCGTAAAAACCGTTGTTGAGATAATGACTGAACAACCTTCTATCATAAAGGATATATTTTGTTCGGATGATTTTTACAAGAAGAACGAAAAACTAATTTCTTCGAAAAAAATTAACGCTACCCAAGTTAATCCCAAAGAACTTTTGCAGATAAGCCAACTCAGTGCACCCAATGAGGTTTTAGCAGTTTGTAATAATATTCCATTAAAAAAAATTGAAACTGATCTTAATAGAGCTCATTCATTTTATCTTGATGATATTCGCGATCCGGGTAATTTAGGAACCATTATTCGCATTTGCAGTTGGTTTGGAATTAAAGATCTTTTTTGCTCCAAAGAAACCGTTGAGCTTTACAACCCAAAGTGTATTCAGGCAAGCATGGGCGCATTTTTAAGAGTGAATGTTCATTATATCGACCTCAACGAACTGATCGATTCAGAGAAAATAAAACACATATTTGCTACCGAACTAAAAGGCAAAAGTATCTATTCACAAACACTAAACAATGGCTTGATAATTATTGGTAACGAAGCCAATGGTATTAGAAATGAAACCCTGCAATTGGCCAACCAAAGTATTACCATTCCTTCCGCCGCAGGAAATACCGAATCATTGAATGCAGCCATTGCAACCTCTATTATTGCATCAGAGTTTTTCAGAAGGGGATTATGATTTTTTCTTCAAGACGTTGCCTTTGAATCGCAGTTTAATAAAGCCGTCTTTCGTATTACAATTAACGTACACTACTCTATCCTGACGCTCATACGCGCTTTTAGTATCGAATTTCACAACGATCGTTGTACTTTTTCCGGGCAAAACAGGCTTGTTATCAAACTCTGCCGTTGTACAAGAGCACTCCACCTCAAAATCTTTTAATAGCAAAGGAACAGCTCCAATATTAGTTACCACATAATTCAATTCTACAACCGTGCCTTGTGGCACCGTTGTAAAACTTTGTTTAGCATCATCAATTTTCACCTCAGCGGTTTGCGAAAAAGAAAAATGACACAAAAACATTAACAAAACCACTGCTATGGTCTTGTTCAAACAAAAAATCCCCTCGATACGATCGAGAGGATTCCTTTTATGAAAATCTTGTTTATCCACCGGCCTCATCTCCGCCTGGTTTAGCTTTAATTTCACCTTTGATCTTTACCTTTTTTGAGGCAAATTTGCCATTAGAAGTGATCGTGACATTTTTCTCAAAACGACCAACACGTTTTGTATCATATTTTATCTTGATCACTCCGCTTTTACCAGGTAAAATGGGTTCAGCTGGCCAACCTTGCTTACCATCAATGGTAGTTGTTGTACAACCACATTCTGCCGTAACAGCAGTAATTGTTAGTGGCGATTTTCCAACATTAGTGAATTTAAATTCTCTTACTCCATTTGCATCCCATTCTACCGAACCAAAATCAATGGTCTCGGATTCAAATTTCATATCTGGAGCATTTGGATCAGGATTTGGGATAACAGACTCTTGTGCACTTCCACAAAGTGCTAAGCCTGCTACTAGAAATAAACTATATAATAAGTGTTTCATGTTCGGTTTTTAAATTAAATATTATCCCTTTTTCTCAACTGGGGCACCTGTTGGCGTTTTATTCTCCGGGAAAGTTTCTTCAACCGGCTTAGCGTCAATGTTACCTTTAATTGTTAGAACAACGTTACCGCTTTTTGCATTTGAGTTAACTGTAACTGTTTTATAAATACCACCTACACGGTTAGTGTCATATTTTACTTTAATAACACCACTTTTACCAGGTAAAATTGGCTCTTTAGGACATTGTGGAACTGTACATCCACAGCTTCCCATACAATTTGTAATAACTAAAGGCTCTTTACCATTATTAGTGAATTTGAATTCACATTCGCCATTTCCACCTTGCATCACATTTCCGTAATCATGAACCATTTTGTCCATTTTAATGTCGGCTGTGCTTGCCGGAGCAGTAGGCTGCTGAACCGCCGTACCGTGGTTGTGCCCATCATTAGCGCTATGCCCCTCTTGAGCAAAACTAAACGCAGATAAACCTGCAAATAATCCTAGAGTTAATACAATTTTTTTCATGTTACGTGTTTTTTGTTGGTTAAAGATTTTACTTGGATAAAGATACTAAAAATCGTGCCATAAAGATATGCGGAACTGCTTAACTTTGCTTAATTTTACGATTTTTAACAGAAATAGGCAAACCCTAAATGGAGATCAGTAAAACATATAATCCTCAAGAAGCTGAAGCAAAATGGTATCCACATTGGATGAAAAATAATTTCTTTGCATCAAAACCAGATAAAACAAAGAAGCCTTTCACCATAGTGATTCCACCACCAAATGTTACAGGTGTTTTACACATGGGTCACATGCTAAATAATACAATTCAAGATGTATTAATAAGGAGAGCTCGAATGCTAGGATATAATGCATGCTGGGTTCCGGGAACTGATCACGCAAGTATAGCTACCGAAGCAAAAGTGGTAGCTTTGTTAAAAGAAAAAGGCATTAATAAAACAGATCTTTCGCGCGAAGATTTCTTAAAACACGCTTGGGAGTGGAAAGAAAAATACGGCGGGATCATTTTAGAACAATTAAAACATTTAGGCGCTTCATGCGATTGGGATAGAACTAAATTCACTATGCAAGATGACCTCAGTGATGCTGTATTAGATGTATTTATAGACTTGCATAAAAAAGGTCACATCTATAGAGGTGTAAGAATGGTAAATTGGGACCCTCAGGGATTAACGGCCGTGAGTGATGAAGAGGTTATTCATAAAGAAAAAGATGGCCAGCTAGTTTATATTAATTACAAAATAAAAGATAGCTCAGAACATGTAACGATCGCTACCACTCGTCCGGAAACCATTATGGCCGATACCGCCGTGTGTGTGCATCCTGAAGATGAGCGTTACGCACACTTAAAAGGAAAATTTGCCATCATCCCTCTCATCAACAAAGAGGTTCCTATTATTTTTGATGATTATATTGATAAGGAATTTGGAACCGGCGCATTAAAAGTTACTCCGGCGCACGATATTAATGACTACAACTTAGGTATCAAACATAAATTACCAGTGGTTGATGGATTAACGGCAGCTGGAAAAATTAGTGAAGCCGCACAAATATACATTGGCATGGATAGGTTTGCTTGCCGCAAGCAAATCATAAAAGACTTACAAGAACAAGGTTTTGTTACAAAAATTGAGACCATCAAAAATAAAGTTGGACATAGCGAAAGAACTGACGCTGTGATCGAGCCTCGCTTGAGCATGCAATGGTTTTTAAAAATGGACAAGATCTCTAAGCCTGCTTTAGATGCTGTTTTGGGTGGTGATGTTAAACTGATCCCCGAAAAATTCATCAACACCTACAAACATTGGATGGAAAATGTTCACGATTGGTGTATTAGCCGTCAACTTTGGTGGGGACAACGAATTCCGGCATGGTATGATGGAAAAGGCAACACCGTTGTTTGTAAAACAAAAGAAGAAGCGATCGCACTTTTGAAAACAAACGATGTAAAACAAGATGAAGATGTTTTAGACACTTGGTTCTCATCATGGCTTTGGCCATTAACTGTTTTTGATGCAGACATTATTAAAAATGGTTGGGATAAAGCGAACGAAGATCTTAAATACTATTATCCAACCAATGATCTTGTAACAGCTCCCGAAATTTTATTCTTTTGGGTGGCTCGTATGATCATTGCCGGAAAAGAATATACTGGTCAAAAACCATTTTCAAATGTGTATCTAACAGGAATAGTTCGTGATAAGCAAGGACGTAAAATGAGTAAGAGTTTAGGGAACAGTCCGGATCCTTTAGAACTCATAAAAAAATACGGTGCCGATGGTGTGCGTGTTGGAATGTTGTTAAGTTCGCCTGCAGGAAATGATCTGTTGTTTGATGAGAGTTACTGCGAGCAAGGCAGAAATTTTGCAAATAAAGTTTGGAATGCCTTTCGTTTAATAAAAGGTTTTGAAATAGGAAACGCTAAACAAAGTGAAGCGCAAAAAGCTGCAATTAACTGGTTTGATTGCAAACTTAGTGAGCAGATAGAAACGATCAACGATCACTATTCTAAACACCGAATGAGTGATGCCTTAATGTCAACCTATAAGTTAGTATGGGATGATTTTTGCGCATGGTATTTGGAAGCAATTAAGCCTGATTTTATTGATGGGAAAGCACAACCTATTGACAAAGCAACTTATGATGCAACCATAAATTACCTTGAGAAATTGCTAGTTATTATGCATCCCTGGATGCCTTTCATTACGGAAGAGATATGGCATTTGATCAAAGAGAGAGACTCTAAAGATTGTTGTATTATTGCTAAATGGCCTGAAAAAACAAGGTTAGATATTGAGCAGTTAAACGAATTTGAGATCACAAAAGAATTGATCGCTACAATTCGCAATGTAAGGGCTCAAAAACAACTTTCACCTAAAGAAAAGTTGACATTGCTTTTAAAAGAAGGCGCTTCCGCCTCAATTTTTGAGTCTGTAACTATAAAGCTTGCTAACCTTAATGAAATAAAATTCAGCTCAGACAAAATTGATAACGCCTTCAGCTTCGTTATAAAGAACAGGGAATTCTTTATTCCTCTTTCAGCCAATTTAAATATTGAAGAAGAGCGTGAACGCATTTTAAAAGAGATCGACTATAACAAGGGCTTCTTAAAAAGTGTTCAAGTTAAACTGGCCAACGAAAAATTCGTGAACAATGCTAAGCCCGAATTAGTGGATTTAGAACGCAAAAAAGAGGCCGATGCACTCGGAAAGATCAAGACTTTAGAAGCTCAACTTTCTACCCTAAAATAATCGCTAATCCCTTGTTCACTCTGTAAGGGAGCTATTTTAACACTTCTAAAACGGTTTTAGCCAGACTTATGTGTAAAAGTCCCCTAAAACATGACGAATTTTGAATTATCTTCGCTGAGCTAATAAAAAACAAGCATCAATGAAAAAATTCTCAGTTTTTGTGTGTTTTTACATACTTACGTTAAATTTAAGTTACTCTCAATCAGGTCAAACCAAAACAATACAAGAAAAACGAAAGTTAATCTTAACAGAAGAACAACCTAAACTTAACGAAGCTTCAAAACCAGCATCGGAAAGTCCTTACTTTGGTTTTGATCACAAAATCATGGAGCTCTCGATCGGAAATTCAATTCCAGCAGGCTTTCCCACTAAAGAAGCTTACCCAACAAAGGAGCAGTATTTAAGCGTAATAAATAAGTGGATAAAGGATAATCCTGCATTCATCAAGCCTGAACACAAAGGAACTGTTATAACTGATAAATAATTATTTACATGAAAAAACTAATCTACATTTTTTTGATCTTTTGCGGAATGCAAGCAAATGCTCAAACAATAACTTGTTTAACGCCAACCTTGGTAATAAGCGATCCACTTGCGGCGGGAAACCCTACCATTTCTCCAATAATTGATTGTAATTTTACCGGCTTGATAATGATCAGGACTGCGCCTAACACAGCAATGAGCGGAACCTCCATTGTTTCGGGTAACTCTCCTTGCATGAGGTTTACAACTAGTCTTACAAATGCTAATTCGCAAACCAATAATACAATTTGCGTTGCTCAAGGAACAACCTTGGCCGGCTGCCTCAATCCATTCAACAGCTCTCTTTATACTCTATTCTATTCAGGATTAAACCCGCAATTTCCGCACAGTTTTACTTTGTGTAATGCAGCAATTGCGGCTAATTTTCAATATACAGTTGCGAGTTGTTACGATGATGTTGTTATCACTTCAGGGACTTGGAACAACAGCTCTGCAAATAACTGTTCAAGCTTTACTGTTCCTGCCAATTCGGCAATAGGTAGTGCTTCTTTCGCAATATCTCCAACTGTTTCAGCTCTGGCTGTAGTTCAAAATAGTGCAAATGGAAGCATCATCTATGATCCTTATGAAATGGCAGCGGGAATCTATACTGTTACTTACACCTTCAGCACACCAAATTGCACAACAAGTGCATCAAGAACTTTCCAAATAAACAATCCTTTTGTTGGAACTGGTTCTAATTTTAATATTCCTCCTCCACTTTGTCCAAATGGACCATGTGTTAATCTTTACAGTTTACAAACGGCAGGAAGTTATAGTCCTGGAACATGGACAGGAACAGGTGTTTCATCAAACTCATTCTGCCCTTCTACCACAGGTCCGGGAACCTTTGCTGTTACCTATTCAGTTGGTGTTACTGCAGTTTGTAGCGCCACAAACTCAAAAGTATTTTATGTGGCTCCGCAACCAACGGCCAATGCGGGAGTAACAAAATCTCTTACTTGCCTCACAAACCCTACGGTTCTTGCAGGTAGCGGCGGCGGAACTTACTCCTGGTCAAATAGCACCTTAGGAAATAATTTCTCTACAGCCCAAAACCCAACAGTTGCTTTCGCAGGAACTTATTCATTGGTTGTAAATAACGGAACATGTTCTTCATCTCCGGCAACTATGCAAGTTATCACTAACACTACACCTCCTTCTTTACCAAGCGTAGGTGTAAGTAATATTATTAATTGTATAAACACCACTGCTGTAATTTCTGCTACCGGATCTAACATTACTTATTCGTGGACCGGCCCCGGAACTATAGTAGGTGGAGGCACTTCTTCACCAACGGTTAATACCGGCGGAACATTTAACTACACTGTAACAAGCACGGTTAACGGTTGTACAGCAACGTCAAACCAAGCTGTTACGCAAAATACTACTACAAGTATGGCATTAAGCACAATTGGTGCCGCTATCAATTGCACTAATAATGCAACAAGCATAGCCGGAAATCAATCCACTTACACTTACACTTGGAGCGCTCCAGCTTCCGGAACCATAGTTTCAGGACAAGCAACTCCAACTTTGAATATTTTAGGCACCGGTGTTTTCACATTAGTTGCAACAAATCCTGCTAATGGTTGTAATATCACAACTACAGTTATACCAACAACTAACACCACGGTTATCAATCCAAACATAACCAATAACCCAACTGTTACTTGTACCAACCCAACAGTAACTTTAAATGGATCACCTGGAGCCGGTGTAACTTACACATGGTCTGGCTCTTCCATTGTTGGATCCGCTAATAATCAAAACGCAAGTATTAACGCTGGTGGAATTTACACACTAAGTGTAACTAATAATACTAATGGTTGTAAGGGAACAACAACTATAAGCATTGCAACTAGCACTACTCCTCCAACCACACCAACAATTAATCCAATCAGTGTTATCTTAGCTTGCCCTACGCAAACTGCAATTATTACAGGAACAGCCACAGGCGCTACAAGTTATAGTTGGATTCCTCCTGCCGGCGGATCAGTTTTAAGTGGTGGATCTACTGCAACTGCTCAAGTAACAAGCTCTAGCCCTGGTTTCTTTACGGTTGTAGCAACAGGAACTAACGGATGTCAATCATTCCAAACTGTTTCGGTTTCTCCAAATACTAATGCGCCAACATTTACATTAAGCAATCCAAATCCAAGTATTACCTGTGCTTCTACAACGCCATCAACAACAGTTAACATTACTTCAACAGTAACTATAGCTTCCTATTCTTGGGGTCCATCGGGTGGAATTTCGGGACCTACAAATACAGCGTCAGCTACATTTACAACTGCCGGAAGTTACACAGTGGTGATCACAGCAACTAATGGCTGTATCTCTACGGGTGTTATTACGGTAGGAACGGCAACCACACCTCCTTCTGTAGTAGCTGGCACCGGAACATCACAAGTGCTTTCTTGTACTAATTCAGTTGTAGCAATTACACCTTCATTAACACCAGCTTCACCAAACTATACATATACTTGGTCTGGCCCTGGAATTGTTGGTAGCGCTAACAATAGCAGTGTTTCCATCAATCAGCCTGGAACTTATACTCTAGCGATAACAGATACTGTTACGGGTTGCAGCAGCGGTTCATTCACGGTAGCAGTAACAGGAAACAATATTCCTCCAACCGTAAATGTAAGTAGCAGTTCAACTATAGGTATTGGCTGTTCTCCTACTACAAGTACAGCACAACTTACTGCAAGTTCAAGTAGTTCTGTTACTTATTTATGGAGCACCTCTGCAACTACATCAGTTATTTTGGTAAGCACCGCTGGTGTTTATACAGTAACTGTAACTGATCCTGCTACAGGATGCTCTAACTCTACGGTTATTGCAGTTATAAACGCTTCAACCGCTCCCGGCTTTAGCGCAACAAGTGTTGGTAATTTCCCTTGTGGAACAACAGCCGGCACAGTTCAATTAACAGCTGCATCAAGTAGCTCAAACTCTATTACTTATTCATGGTTTGGTGCTAGTATTCTTAGCGGATCCAACACGGCAACGCCTGTTATTAACCAAGCAGGTATTTACACAGTTGTAGCCACGGACAACATTACCGGATGTAGCGCAACAAGTACACTTGCCATCTTCCAGCCTACAGTTGTTGCTAACTTTACAGTGGATGTTTCAACAGGTGGAGCGCCATTAACTGTGAACTTTACCAATTTAAGTTTGGGTGCAGGCGCTTATAACTGGACGTTCACTCCTAGCAGCACATCAACTTCAACAAATCCAACCAACATATTTACAACTCCCGGAACTTATACAGTTGTTTTAGTTTCAACTAATGGAATATGTACCGACACACATACACTCGAAATAAAAGTAACCGGTGGTCTTGGCACAATTCCGGGCATCTTTACGCCAAATGGTGATGGAAAGAACGATCCGTTCTTTATTCCGGGTTTAGATGCATTCCCTAAGAATAAATTACAAATCTTCAATAGATGGGGTAATATGGTTTATGAAGCAGCACCATATAAGAACGATTGGGATGGGACACCAAACAAATCATCAATGGGCACCGGTAAATTACCTGTTGGCGCATACTTCTACATTCTCGACCTAGGTGATGATAGAGATCCTGAGCCAATTAGAAAAGGATTTGTTCAATTAGAATATTAATATTTAGATTATGCAAAAAATGAAATATAGTTTAGCGGCATTAGCTTTAACCTTGGTATTAAATACCAGCGCGCAGCAAGAAACACAAAACTCGTTCTACATGTTCAATGCTACATTGCTTAATCCTGCCTATGCAGGAAGCAGAGATGCTTTGAGTATTGTTGTTGACGGACGTTTACAATGGGTAAATTGGGATGGTGCTCCACGCACTAACTGCTTCACCTTACACACACCATTAGTAATAGAAAGCGTTGGCTTAGGCTTGAACGTTTTAAATGACGTGGTTGGTGCATCAACTCGTAATTCTATATTTAGCGATTTCTCTTACCGAATTCGTTTGAATAAGAATAATGATCGTTTAGCTTTTGGCTTAAGAGCAGGTGTTGATCTAATTACCAACAACTTTGGAAAATTAGCGGTGAACGATAATACAGATCCTATCATCGCACAAAACTCGTTCAGTAAAACCTTATTTAATACAGGTGCAGGAGTTTACTTGTATGGTAAGCGATATTTTGTTGGCGTAACTGCTCCAAAATTCATTCCTAATAAAACAAGCGACCTCGCAAGCTTTGCTTCCAAAGAAGCACTTCACGTTTATTTAATTGCAGGGTATGTATTTAAATTGAATAGCATGTGGGATCTTAAACCGGGAGCTTGTGTTAGATATACTGCTAACGCGCCTTTATCTATAGATGGTAATCTTTCAGTGTTATTCAATAAAAAGATCTGGTTTGGTTTAATGTACCGTCATGGTGCAGCCGCCGGTGCAAATGTGATGTATCAATTCACTAACTCTATACGATTTGGATATGCTTATGACTATTCATTAACCAGCATGACTAAATATACATCCGGAACTCATGAAGTTTTATTGGGCATTGACCTATTTAAAAAATCTGAACCAGTTCGTTCACCTCGTTATTTCTAAACTTAGATAAAATTTAAAATGAAATTGAATAAGATCATACTATTTACAGCACTTTTATCAGGAAGCCTTGCGTTTTCTCAAGGATTTAAAGAGAAGATCGCCGATAAGAAATTCACAAACATGGAGTATGCAGATGCGTCTGAGATCTATGCAGAATTAGCCGGCGGTAAAAAACCTCAAACAAAATATTTTGTTCGCGCAGGCGAAAGTCATTTGAAAATTGGCGAGTATAAAAAGGCAGAAGCATTTTATGGGCAAGCTTTCACCAACCAGGGAATGAGCGACAAAGATTATTTTAACTACTACCAAGTATTAAAATACAACGTCAATTATAAAAGAGCTGATGAAGTTTTTGCAAAAATAAATTCTACAGAATTCAAAAACATTAGAACTGCACTTAATAATCACAAAGATTATGAGAGTGCACTAAAGAAAGATAGCTCAAATTTCAAGATCGGAAAATTAGAAGGTTTAAATAGCGATCAAAGCGAATTTAGCGCATTTGTTAACGGTTCAGATATTTACTTTGTTTCATCACGTAGAAATATTGGTCCCGTGCATCGCAAATACGGATGGGATGATTCATATTATCTTGATGTTTACAAAGGAAAACTTGAAGGCACAAAGGTTAGTCAGGTTAAAACTGTTGGAGATAACACAAGAACCAATTATCATGAAGGACCTATTTTTATTACAAAAGATGGTAACACTGAATACATCACACGCAATAATATTGCTAAGAAAAAAGGCGTTAAAGGAAAAGATAATCAAGTGAACCTTAAAATTTATTACCGTGGTAAGGCTGCGGATAAATGGGAGGAAGAATGGAAAGAGTTTCAATATAACAGTAACGATTATTCATGCGGACACCCTACTCTTTCTGACGATGGAAAAACCATGTATTTTGTTTCAGACATGCCTGGCACTTTTGGATCAACAGATATTTGGGTAACACATTTAGAAAATGGAACTTGGAGCAAACCTTCAAATTTAGGACAAGCAACAAACTCAGAAGGAAGAGAATTATTCCCGCACCTTTTTGAGAACGAGATCCTTTTATTTTCGAGTGATGGAAAAATTGGTTTAGGCGGACTAGATATATTTTACACTGTTCCTTCACCCGATGGTGGTTTTGAACCTCAGAATTTAGGTTATCCTGTAAATACTTCCTTTGATGAAGTTGGATGTTCGGCCATTGACAATAAAAGTGGCTATTTTGCATCAAACCGTCCGGGTGGTTTAGGTAAAGATGATATTTACACCTTTGCTTCTAACAATCCCATATTTAGTACGCCTGTTAACTTCATCGTAAAAGACGTTGTTACCAAAGCAGTATTAGCCGGTGCAGAAGTGTCAATATTGGATGATGCAGGAAAAGTAATTGGCAAAGCAACTAGTGATGAAACAGGACATGTAAAATTTAGTTTGATACCTGGAAGAAATTATAAATCTAAAACTAAAAAAGACGGTTACAAGAATTTAGACATACTTGTTCCGGAAAAAGATCTAGCCAAACTTTCAAAAGAAAGTAAGGAATTATACATTGAGAAAAAGATATTTGGTTTAGTAGGTTTAGTAAGCGATGCTGATAATAACAGTCCTATTGAAGGTGTGAAAGTAACATTGACCGATGCATTTAATAAAGCTAACGTTGTTACATACAACACAAGTAACGTTGGTGATTTTAAACAGATCTATGATAAGCTTAAAGAAGGTGACGATGTAAGCTATATCGTAAAAATGGAAAAGAAAGGCTATATCACTAAAACAGTGGCTGCCGAAGTTTCTATTATGAAAGACGGCTTTATTAAGCTTCATGAATTGACCAATATGAAAATGAGTAAGATCAAAATTGGAACAGATATTGGTAAACTTGTTGACCTTAAACCAATTTATTTTGACGTAGGTAAATGGGATGTAAAACCTGAAGGCGCTATTGAATTAGACAAAGTGGTTGGCTTAATGAACGAAAACACCGGAATGGTTATTGAGTTAGGTTCGCATACGGATTGTAGAGGTGCGGCTAAAGCCAACTTAACACTATCGGATAAACGTGCTAAATCAAGTGCAGCATATATCATCAGTAAAGGAATTGCTAAGGACCGTATTTTTGGAAAAGGTTATGGTGAAGCCAAATTAATAAACAAATGTGCTTGCGAAGGAAAAGTTGTATCAAAATGCAGTGAAGAAGAACACGCGCAAAATCGTAGAACAGAATTTAAGATCGTAAAGATCAAACCTTAATAAACTTTTAAAATTAAAAGCCCTCACAATCAGAGGGCTTTTTTATTTCCCTTTTTTTATAGATTTTAAATACAGAAATTTAAAAAGTGGACAAAGCAACTGCCAAAAACAAAATAGAATCCTTAAGCAAGGAACTGGAACAGCATAATTACAATTATTATGTACTGGACAATCCCACTATTAGCGATTTTGAATTTGATAAATTACTGGAAGAATTAATTGCTTTAGAAAAAGAACATCCCGAATTTTTATCTTCCAATTCTCCTAGCCAACGTGTAGGAGGCCAGATCACAAAAGAGTTTACATCTGTAAAACATAAATACCCCATGCTTTCTTTAAGCAATTCCTATAATTGGGAAGATCTTGAAGATTTTGACCGCAGAGCATCCGAAGGACTTGGCTTAGCAAATGATCTTTTTGGCGCCGGTGCATTAGAATATGTGTGCGAACTCAAATTTGACGGACTTTCCATTGGATTAACTTATTTGGATGGTAAATTACAAAAAGCTGTAACTCGCGGCGATGGTGTGCAAGGCGATGATGTTACCACCAACGCCAGAACCATTCGCTCTATTCCACTAAACTTAAAAGCCTGCCTGCCGGCTAGGCAGGGAAATTTTCCGAAAGAGTTTGAAATACGCGGTGAGATATTTTTACCACGCAAAGTATTTGATGATATTAATAAAGAGCGCGAAGAAACTGGTGAAGCACCATTAGCAAATCCTCGTAACGCCGCTAGCGGCACCATGAAAATGCAAGATAGTGGTGTTGTTGCAAAACGTAAACTCGATTGCTTTTTATACGCGCTTTATGGAGAGAACCTTCCTTTTCCCGGACACTTAGAAAGCTTACAGGCCGCTGCCACATGGGGTTTTAGAATTAGTAAACATTCTAAACTTTGCAAAGGTATTGGTGAAGTGAAAAAGTTTATTGATCATTGGGACAAAGAACGTTTTAAACTTCCGTTTGATATTGATGGCATTGTTATCAAGATCAATAGCTATCAGCAACAATTACAATTAGGCTTTACGGCAAAATCTCCTCGTTGGGCTATTGCCTATAAATTTAAAGCAGAACAAGTAAGCACCGAATTACAAAGCATCACTTATCAAGTTGGAAGAACGGGCGCTATTACACCGGTTGCCAATTTAAAGCCTGTATTACTTGCCGGAACTACGGTAAAACGTGCAAGCTTGCACAATGCCGATATCATTGAAAAATTAGATGTTCGCGTGGGCGATCAAGTGTTTGTTGAGAAAGGCGGAGAGATCATTCCAAAAATAATTGGTGTGGATCTTACTAAACGTCCTGCAAATTTAAAACCTACACAGTATATTCACGCTTGCCCTGAATGCGGAACGGCATTGATACGTGTAGAAGGAGAAGCAAATCACTACTGCCCTAACGAAAATGGTTGTGCGCCTCAGGTAAAAGGTAAAATGGAACATTTTGTTGGAAGAAAAGCCATGAACATTGATAGTTTGGGCGCTGAAACGATTGATCAGTTTTATAATGCAGGATTGATAAAAAACATTGCCGATCTGTACGATCTAAAAAAAGAACAACTCTTGCCATTAGAGCGCATGGCCGAAAAAAGCGCACAGAATATTATTGATGGCTTAAAAAATAGTTGTACTGTTCCGTTTGAACGTGTATTGTTTGCTATTGGTATCCGCCATGTTGGTGAAACTACCGCAAAAAAAATAGCCAAAAAAGTAAAGAGCATTGATGCATTAATGGAAATGGATGCAGAGCAATTAGTATTACTGGATGAAGTTGGAGAAACCATTGCTAAAAGCATCATGAACTTTTTTGCAGATAAAGAAAATAGAGACATTATTGAACGCTTAAAAAAAGCAGGACTCCAATTTGAAATGAGTGCCGAGCAACAACAAGCCCTTAGTAATAAGCTTGAAGGAAAAACGATCGTTGTAAGTGGTGTATTTACCAAATTTAGTCGCGATCAAATAAAAGAGCTTATCGAATTAAACGGAGGAACTAACTCAAGCTCTATCAGTAAAAAAACAAGTTATGTTTTGGCCGGGGAAAATATGGGTCCTGAAAAACTTAAAAAAGCCGAAAGCCTAAAAGTCCCAATCATCTCTGAAGAGGATTTTGAGAAAATGATCGGTTCTTAAAAACACTCGAATCAAAAACCTTACACCATTCGCCTTTCCGCAAAGCCCAGGACAATGCCGCGCCAGCGATTGAAGCGGAAAGCCCTGCGCAGAACTTTGCTTAATGTTTGTTAGGTAAGGAGGCGACCAACGGAAGCCACCGCAACCTTACAAACATTGCAAAGTTCAAGCAGGCTTGGAGCGGAAAGCGCGCCCGGCGCCCAAATTATTAAAAAGCACTTTTTGAGGTTTCATTAGTTAATACTCAATGTTTTCTACATATGAATAAGTCCCTCTTTTTTATTAGTTTTGTTCAATAATGACCTACGGCATTTGTTTATTAAGCGTGGTTTCATGCAGAAAAGAAGCCTCTAATACCAGTGAATTGGTGACTCAATTGCTGTTTGGCGAAACCTATGAAGTAGTTGAAGAGACCGAAGAGTGGTTTAAAATTGTTACTAACTACGAATCCTACGTTTGCTGGCTCAACAAAAAACAGCATTTTGCGTTAAGCGAAAGCACGTTCGAGAAGATCCAGAAAACAAAAATAAATTGCAATGGCGATCTTGTTCAGATCATCAAGAACAAAAAACTGAACACAAACATTCCGATCACGATAGGTGCAAGTTTGCCTTTATTAAAAGAGCACGACATGCAAGTTGACGATCATCATTTTTCTTTTGATGGAACTGCAATTGATGCAAGCATAAAAAATAACGCGCAAAAGATCACTCAAACAGCTTATCTGTTTTTAAACTCTCCTTATTTATGGGGAGGTAAAAGTCCGTTTGGCATAGATTGTAGTGGTTTTACGCAACTGGTTTATAAATTAAATGGACATAAACTGCCTCGTGATGCTTCTCAACAAGTTGAACTTGGCCAAGCTTTGAGTTTTGTTGAAGAATCAGAAGCCGGTGATCTGGCCTTTTTTGATAATGAAGAAGGGAACATTACGCATGTTGGTATTTTATTAGACAATCAACATATCATCCATGCCAGCGGGCAGGTTAGAATTGATAAATTTGATCATTACGGGATATTTCATTCAGATAGAAAGAAATACTCACATCACTTAAGAGTTATTAAACGCATTTTATAATTTTACTATGATACAACGTATACAAACCGTTTTTTTAGCCATTTGCGCCATTGTTTTTACTCTGTTTTGTTTCCTTCCTTTAAAACAAATTACGGTTGATGGTAACCCTGTTGCCTTAACTGCCATGTCGGGTTTTACTACCAAGTACTCATTCAATTTCACGTTTTCAATAGTTGGAGGTTTTAATTTTATAGCCATTGCCGCCGCTATCATTGCTATTTTTTGCTACAAGCAACGATACCTGCAAATTCGTTTCTGCTATATTTTGGCTTTTATTTCCATCATGTTTTTGGCACTTTTAAATTTTACGGATTCAGTTTTAGGATATAGCAGCACGGAAGTGGTTCCATTAAGCACCAACATTTTATTGGGAGCTTCATTAGTTTTTGCACTGCTAGCTTCTGTTTTTATTAAAAAAGACATCAATTTGTTAAAAAAGGCCGATCGTATCCGCTAATCAAGGCTAATTTGTTTCAATTCTATTGATACATAAGGTATTTTTGGTATTTTAGACTTCTTCTATTTTCAAGTGAAGGCACTGAAATACATATCATTAGCACTCATTACTTTTGTACTTACATCAGGTAAAGGTAACGGCGATCATCCGTCTAAAGATCCTTTAAAAACTATTCCCGCATACAGGAATATCAGCAAAGCACAGCTAGTGCACATGATTGATTCCCTTCTTGAAAAAGAAAATATCTCTCCTAAAGAAATCGAAGAACTAAATACATTAGCTGCTCTTTTAAAATATCAAAAAAGAACAGAGTTCATTCATCTAATTGATTCATTACTAGAGAAAGAGGACATCACAGCAAAAGAAATTGATCAACTCAAAACTCTTTCAGAACAATTCAATATTGAGAAGCCTACTGAGGAAGAAAATGACTTTGACGACTTGAACAGTTTGCACTTTTATTCGGAGAGTGAAGAGAATAAATTATTTCCGGTTTACCCACTTAGTGAGTTAGAAAAAGAGTTCAACATAACACTGGAAAAGCCTGAAAGTCATAATTATTCAAATCCATTCAACGGAGTTCTTACCTCTTATTATGGATGGAGAGACAAACGTATGCACAAAGGCATTGATATTGACCTAAACAAAGGGCAGCCGGTTGTTGCAGCGTTTGACGGTAAGATCAGAGTTGCAAAACGCAACAATGGAGGCTTTGGAAATTTGGTGATCATTATGCATGCAAACGGACTTGAAACCGTTTACGCTCACTTATCAAAGATCAAGGTTAAAGAAGGTCAAGTAGTTTTAAGCGGACAGGTAATTGGCCTTGGCGGTAATACGGGTAGAAGCCGCGGCTCGCATTTACATTTTGAAACACGGTATAAAGGCTATGCCTTAAATCCCCTCTTATTCATTTCCTACAATGAGAATAAACTCTATCACCACAGCGTGAAAATGAAGGTTGTAAAAAAGGACCTTATTGCCTACCCTTCAAATGCGGAAATGCATACCATTAAAAAAGGCGAAAGCTGGAAACTGATCTCACAACAGTACAATGTTCCTATTCGTAAATTAAAGGAACTTAATGGCAGTTTGAAGTGTTATTATTTAAGGCCCGGAACTTCGCTTCGCGTAAACTAAAGTGGGAAATGCTCGAAATAATCCTTAAAATTGTACCCTAATTTTAACTGATCTTATCAATGACAAAAGTTCTAGTTGCTACCGAAAAAGCTTTTGCTGCAAAGGCTGTAGAAGGGATAAAAAAAATATTTTCTGATGCAGGTATGGAAACAATCCTGCTTGAGAATTATACAGACCCTAACGAGCTCGTAAAAGCAGTTGCGGATGTTGATGCCCTGATCATTCGCAGTGATAAGGCAAATAGTAAAGTTATTGAGGCCGGAAAAAAACTTAAGATCATTGTTCGTGCCGGAGCAGGTTACGACAATATTGATCTTGCTGCCGCAACCGAAAAAGGAATTGTTGCCATGAATACCCCTGGGCAAAACTCTAATGCTGTTGCCGAACTTACATTTGGAATGTTAGTGTTTATGGCAAGAGCTAATTTTAAAGGAGGTTCGGGAACTGAGCTTATGGGTAAAAAACTAGGAATTCACGCTTACGGAAATGTAGGAAAGAACGTTGCCCGTATCGCTAAAGGTTTTGGAATGGAAGTTTACGCATTTGATCCATTTGTTTCAAAAGAAACGATTGAAAAAGATGGCGTTAAACTTGTATCTTCTGTAGAAGAACTATACAGCACTTGTCAATACATTTCACTGAACATCCCTGCTACTGAAAAAACAAAAAAGTCGATCAATTTTGAACTTCTGTCAAAAATGCCAAAAGGTGCAACCGTTGTAAACACGGCGAGAAAAGAAGTTATTGATGAAGAAGGATTAAAAGCATTTTTTGCTGCAAAGCCCGATTTTAAATACGTTACGGATATAGCTCCTGACTGCCATGCCGAATTATTGCAATTCGAGAACAGATATTATTCTACTCCTAAAAAACAAGGTGCTGAAACTTCCGAAGCAAATATAAATGCAGGATTAGCAGCTGCAAATCAAATTGTAGACTTCATTAAAAATGGAACAAGAACTTTTCAAGTAAATAAATAAAAATAAATTCATCACACGTTTCAAAACTAACAAACAATAATTATGGCAATTTTAAAGGCATTTAAAGGACTTCGTCCCCCTCAAGCAATCGTTCAAGCGCTAGCGTCTCGTCCTTACGACGTTTTAAATTCTAAAGAAGCTCGCAAAGAAGCTGAAGGAAATGAAGTTTCATTGTTGCATATCACTAAACCGGAAATTGATCTACCTGAAAGTCTTGATGAACATGATGACCAAGTGTATGCCAAAGCCAAATCAAATTTTGAAAAATTTCAAAAGAACAATTGGTTGATCCAAGATGAAAAAGAGTGTTTATACATCTACGCACAAACAATGAATGGTAGAACACAATACGGATTGGTTGGTTCGGCAGGTGTTGAAGATTATATGAATGGTATCATTAAAAAACACGAATTAACGCGTCCTGATAAAGAGGAAGACCGCATGAAACATGTTCGTGTAACTGATGCAAATATAGAGCCCGTGTTTTTCACTTATCCTGCTGTTAAGGAAATTGATGCTATCATAGAGCAAATTGTGAAAAATCAAAAAGCAGATTATGATTTTGTTGCTGACGATGGTTTTGGCCACCACTTCTGGACAATTAAAGATGATGCTACAATTAAGAAGCTGATAGATCTATTTGCAAAAGTACCTTACACCTATGTTGCGGATGGTCACCACCGAACAGCGGCAGCAGCTTTAGTGGGCAATGAGAAAAAACAAAAGAACCCAAATCATAACGGCACAGAAGAGTATAATTTTTTCTTAGCTGTACATTTTCCGGGAAATCAATTAAGCATTATTGATTATAATCGTGTTGTAAAAGATCTGAATAATTTAAGTCCTGCTGAGTTACTCGAAAAACTAAAATTAGTTTTTGATGTAGAAGATAAAGGCACTGAGATATACAAACCAAACAAACTACATAACTTTAGTATGTATTTGGAAGGGAAATGGTATTCGATGACCGCGAAAAAAGGAAATTATAACGACAGTGATCCAATTGGAGTGCTAGATGTAACTATACTTTCAAAATTGATCCTAGAAAGCTTGCTTGGAATAAAAGATCTGAGAACCGACAAACGTATTGATTTTGTTGGAGGCATCAGAGGTTTAGGAGAATTGAAAAAACGTGTTGATTCGGGAGAAATGAAAGTTGCCTTTGCACTTTACCCTGTTTCTATGCAACAATTATTTGACATCGCTGATACTGGAAACATCATGCCGCCTAAAACTACGTGGTTCGAACCTAAACTACGAAGCGGTTTAGTGATCCATAAACTATCCTAAAAAGAATAACATGTCAGTAGGTAGTGAACTTCTACATATCAAAACATCATTACCTACTGGCGTTACCCTTATTGCGGTTTCAAAAACAAAACCACAAGAATTAATTACCGAGGCTTACCAAACCGGGCATAGAGACTTTGGCGAGAATTACGTTCAAGAACTTTGCGATAAGTACGAGCAATTACCCAAAGATATTCGTTGGCACTTTATTGGTCATTTACAAAGCAATAAAGTAAAATACATTGCGCCTTTTGTTTACATGATACATGGTATTGACAGCTTTAAACTTTTAAAAGAGGTTAACAAAGAAGCGAAGAAGAACAACAGGATCATTAACTGTTTGCTGCAACTATTCATTGCCAAGGAGGAAACAAAATTTGGATTAAGTTTTGAAGAAGCTGACGCGATATTAAATGGCGATGAACTAAAAACCTTAGAGAATATTTCCATTAAAGGATTTATGGCTATGGCCAGTAATACCGAAAATTTAGAGCAAATTCGTTCTGAATTCAGATCGGTTAAAACTTATGCTGCTAAACATCCGCAATTAACTGTTTTAAGTTACGGCATGAGTAGCGATCTTAAAATTGCCATCGAAGAAGGAAGCACCATGATACGCATTGGCAGTAGTATTTTTGGTGAACGGAGCTACAACAAATGAGCGGAGTATTAATTGCACTTATAACAACCGTTTGCTGGAGCTTAGGAATTTTTCCATTTACCGCAGCTTCTAAACGAATTGGCGCCGGCCCCGTAAACCAATACCGCTTGCTATTGGCTTGGTTGATCATGACTGGAATTTTGTTCTTCGCCCACTCTATTTCTTTTACTCAGCAATTCAGCGATCCACAATTATACCATTACGTTTTTTTGGGCGCATCAGGAATAATTGGTTTTACCATAGGCGATTATTGCAGCTTTAGATCGTTTGCTTTACTTGGGCCAAAACTAAGTAGCTTATACATGACCTTTGCGCCGGGATCTGCACTCATTATTGGTTTTTTTCTCTTAGGCGAAAAAGTAAATCTCATTGGCGTATTTGGCATATGCATCACCATTGCAGGAGTAATTTGGCTTACACTTTCTAAAAAAGATGCCAAAGCCGCACATCAAGTTGGATTTGAACGAGACAAAACAGGAATTATATTTGGAATTATTGGTGCCTTATGTCAAGGCGCAGGTTTGGTTCTATCAAAATACGGCATGGATTATTACTCAGAAAAACTACCAACCATGCATGCAGTTTGGATACGATTACTGTTTGCATTTGTGGCTGCTTTTATTGTTTCAATTATTACAGGCAAATTGATCTCAAACTCAAAACCTGTTTTCAAGAACACAAATAATGCCATTCCATATATGGTATTAGGAACTTTGCTTGGTCCTATTGCCGGCGTTACTTGCTCATTATTGGCTATTCAAAAATTAGAAGTGGCAGTTGCTCAAACTATTTTTGCACTACTACCCATTGTGGTTTTTCCGGTTAATCTTTTAGTGTATAAAGAAAAGATCACCATACAATCCATCTTTGCTTGCTTAACAGCTGTTCTTGGCGTAATTCTTTTAATATGGCGAAACGACATACTATAGATCTTCAAAAAGAATTTGAAAGCGTTATTTATTTTTCTTTAAAGAAAGTAAAGCTTGCCTTAAAACAAATAGAACAACAACCGTCACTTATCGTGGATACACGAAAAATGATGTTCAATAAGGATCCGCAAAAAAGCATGAGGGCTTCTTGGCTTTTGCTACACGCATCGTTTGAGTATCCTGAACTTGTAAAAAAACAATTGCCGTATCTTATTAAACTTTTAGAACAACCCAATTTACATACCGGCACTATAAGGAACTGTGTGCGTATCTTTCAAGAATTAGACCTACCTGAAAAATACTGCGCTCAGCTTTTTGACATTTGCATTAGCTACACTAAGAATAGCACATTGCCCCATGCTGTTAGGGCATTCTCTATTAACGTGTTGGGTTTACTATGCAAAAAATACCCTGACCTAAAGCATGAAGTATCTTTGGTGCTGAACGAGCTAAATTCCTTTCCTCAACCCCCTTCTATTGCTTTTTGCATTAAGAAAACTTTAAAAATTTTGTTAAAGCTGTAACATTATCTAGTCCACACGCGTTACACGTATATGCGCATCAAACTCCTTCTCACTATAGCCATTTTAGCTGTAACAATTTTAAGTGCCTTTCATGGCGCAACAAGCAAAAGTAGTTTAAAACAAAAAGCCCAATCCTTAAAAAGTGGCGACATTATTTTCATTATTAATCCGGCAGGACAAGGAAAAGCAATTCAGTTAGCTACAAAATCAAAGTATACGCATGTTGGAATTATTTTTATTGAAGATGGCAAGACCTATGTTTACCACGCAGTAGAACCTGTAAGTAAAAACACCTTGAGTGAATTTATCGGAATGAGTGAAGACGGAACTTATAGCATCAAACGTTTAAAAGATCAAAGTTTACTTACTGATAAGATCCTAAAACAAATGAGTTCGGAAGCTAATGTAAAATTAGGACTTCACTATGATCTTGGCTTTAACTGGAGTGATCAAGAATTATATTGTTCTGAGTACGTTTGGAAATTATACGAACACGCACTTAAAATAGAAATAGGAAAATTAAGGCCATTAAAAGAATTCGATCTTTCACATCCCAAAGTGAAGCAAATCATGAAGGAACGTTATGGCAGTAAAATTCCTTATGATGAAAAAATGATCTCTCCCGGTGATATGTATGAGAGTGTTTATTTGGAAGATGTTAAACTGAAATAAAATACAACAGATTAATTGCATTCATTAAACTTACAGCGATCAGTGAGTAATTTACAAGATTCATATTGTGTGCGAACACAAGAAAAGTAATGATAGTTACAGAAATCCCAAGAAACACAAGCGGAATTACTCTCCATAAACGATATTCCGCTTCTGAAGTACTTACCATTAATTTAACTTCTTTCTGAAGTATAAAATCTCTACCAACATAAAAAACTGAATTTGGTTTTGGTAATTGAATGTTTTCGCCAACAAATATTTGGTAATGATCGCCGCTTTCTCCCCAAATGCTCATAAACCGTATCACGCGTTCTGGCGCTGCATCTCTCTCGTATTCGTCGATATTAGCTTTTGTGCAAACATCCTTCGTGTAGATCGCAGGACCATACATACAAAACACCATTTCACAATAAACTATTATGCAAATAATATTGAATACATTGAGGATCTTGTAATGGATGGTCTTTTTAAGCTTTTCTATTTGCCTTATCTGTTTATTACGTTTAAATGTAATAACATCTTTAAGCTGCTCGGGAGTTAAAGGAACGCGGGCTTGCTTCTTGTTTCCTTCAAAGCTCATCTTAATTCAGATTGATCTTTTTATCTAAAAGGTAGCTATTGCGAATGGAACTGTTGCGAAGAACAAGTTCTCCAATAAAACCCGCCAAGAACATCATGCTTCCAATGATCATGCAGGTGAGGGAAATGTAGAACGATGGACGCTGTGTAAGCAAACGCGCAGGGTGATGAGAGAATACGCAATACAATT
>Ga0068872_10000204_pt1 | contig 51225 bp, 38 predicted proteins | sample NOAtaG_7_FD_66441 | JGI IMG/M metagenome (GOLD analysis project Ga0068872, IMG submission 66441) | Freshwater lake microbial communities from Lake Erie, under a cyanobacterial bloom - NOAA_Erie_Diel1S_2200h metaG | ecosystem: Environmental > Aquatic > Freshwater > Lake | place: USA: Ohio, Lake...
GTAAGATGTTCTTTACACGTTGTGCGCAATTGTAATGTCCTTCGCCAATTACTGCAGGAGATAAGATACGTGATGTAGAATCCAATGGATCCACAGCAGGATAAATTCCTAACTCAGCAATTTTACGACTTAATACAGTAGTTGCATCTAAGTGAGCAAATGTTGTTGCAGGAGCCGGATCGGTTAAGTCATCGGCAGGTACGTATACCGCTTGAACTGAAGTGATAGATCCTTTTTTAGTTGAAGTGATACGCTCTTGCATCACACCCATTTCTGTAGAAAGTGTTGGTTGATAACCTACCGCTGATGGCATACGGCCTAATAAGGCAGATACCTCAGCACCCGCTTGTGTAAAACGGAAGATATTATCAACGAAAAATAAGATATCTTTTCCTTGACCAGAACCATCTCCGTCACGGAAATATTCAGCCAAAGTTAATCCTGATAAAGCCACACGTGCACGAGCTCCTGGAGGCTCGTTCATTTGACCGAACACTAAAGTTGCTTTTGATTCTGCTAAGGCTTTGATATCTACTTTTGATAGATCCCATCCACCTTTTTCCATGCTATGTTTGAACTCATCACCATATTTAATTACATCCGATTCAATGAACTCACGTAACAAGTCATTTCCTTCACGTGTACGCTCACCTACGCCGGCAAATACTGATAAACCTGAATATGCTTTTGCAATATTGTTTACCAATTCCATGATCAATACAGTTTTACCTACACCTGCACCACCAAACAAACCAATTTTACCACCTTTTGCGTATGGCTCAATTAGATCAATTACTTTGATACCTGTAAATAGAACTTCTGATGAAGTAGAAAGATCCTCGAATTTTGGAGGTTGACGGTGAATTGAATGACCACCATCGTTCTTCACGGTGTTGATACCATCAATGGCTTCACCAACTACGTTGAACAAACGACCTTTAACTTGGTCGCCAATTGGCATTCTGATACCATTACCGGTACCAATAACTTCCATACCACGATATAAACCGTCGGTACTATCCATCGCGATCGTTCTTACCGAATTTTCGCCAATGTGTTGTTGAACTTCAAGAATTAATTTTTGCCCGTTAGAACGTACAATTTCAAGAGCATCTAAGATATTTGGTAATTTTCCGCCTTCAACATCAAAACTAACGTCGATAACCGGACCAATAACTTGAGATATTTTGCCAATTTGTTTAGACATGTTATTCCTTTTAAAATTTGGGCACAAAAATACAGTTTTTTACGTATAAAAACACTATCTTGTTAATAAAAATGAATAGTTTATTTTTGCAGGATGTTAACCGTTAGATATACCGAAAACTTTAGGATCGAGAAGCCATGCATCCTTACCATTGGCACCTTCGATGGAGTTCATTTAGGGCATCAAAAGATCCTAAAAAAACTAAACGAATTAAAGCAAAAGACGGGGTTGAATTCGGTAATTTTAACATTTGATCCTCATCCCAGAAAGGTGCTCTTTCCGGAGCAAAAAGACCTCAAATTAATTACAACAACTGACGAGAAATTGGCCCTATTAGAGGCCAACGGCATTGATATTGCTGTTGTTTACCCCTTTAGCAAAGCCTTTGCCCAAATGGATGCTCAAGCTTATATAAGAGATGTTTTAAGCAAAAGTTTGAAGGTAAAACACCTTATCATTGGATACGATCACAAATTTGGGAAGGATCGCGATGGCGATATAAAAACCCTGAAGACATACGCGCAGGAATACAATTACGAAGTAGAAGAAATTAGTGTTCAGGATATTGATAATATCAATGTGAGTTCAAGCAAGATCCGGCAGGCTTTAGATAAGGGCGATATTGAATTAGCCAATAAATACCTCGGATACGAATTTTTCATCACCGGCTTGGTTGTGAAAGGAAAACAATTAGGAAGAACTTTAGGCTATCCTACAGCCAATTTACAATCCAACGACCCCGATAAGATGATCCCGGCTATTGGAGTTTATCTTGTGAAAGTGCAAACATCTGAACAAGAATTGTTTGGAATGTTAAGTATTGGTAAAAACCCAACAACTGACAGTGATGAACGTATAAAAATTGAAGTGAATATCTTTAACTTTAACCAAGATATTTATAACTCAAACATTCGCGTATCATTTATAAAACGTCTACGTGGTGAGGTAAAGTTTGAAAGCGTAGAATTATTGAGATCTCAATTGGATACTGATAAGAAAAATTGTTTAAAATTGATTGAGCAACTAAAGCAATATGCCTAAACTATTTCTAATAGCATTCACATTTACTGCTTTCATTTCGTTTGGGCAAACTGATCTGTTAGATTCTGCGGCAGTGATGCAGTCTGATGAATACACGGACCTTACTGTTGCTCTTGCCAATAAAGAAAGTGTTGTGAGACTGAACCTTCGTAAAAAGAAATACAAAGAGTTTCCGCTAGAGATACTTCAATTGAAGAACTTACAATACTTAGACATAAGTAAAAACACCATCAAGACCTTACCCGACAGCATTGTAACTCTAAAAAAATTGCAATTCCTAATATGTAGTAAAACCGACCTTGTAACTTTACCTAAGAACATTGGCGACATGAGCAATTTAAAATACCTGAATTGCAATCAAAACGAAATTGCAACCTTGCCCTATAGTTTTGGAAGATTAGAGAACTTGCAATACGCTGATTTTTGGGACAACAATCTGGATGATTTTCCTGCCAGCATGAAGCAACTGAGTAATTTAAAGTCCTTGGATCTAAGAAACATCATGATCTCAAAAACAAAACAAGAAGCTTTGCAACAGCAAATCCCAAAAACAAAGATCTACTTTAGTGCGCCGTGTAATTGTGGGGGATAATTACATTTTCTTTTATCTATATTTGCATTCCATTTTAAAGGAGACCTGTCAGAGTGGTCGAACGAGCAAGCCTGGAAAGTTTGTATACGGGCAACCGTATCGAGGGTTCGAATCCCTCGGTCTCCGCTTACATCTAAATAATTTGTTGTTAGAGTAAACGTTACAAAAATAAAATCATTTGGAATTAAAATTCTTTATTATCTTTGCCCCGGAGAAATGGCAGAGCGGTCTAATGCGGCAGTCTTGAAAACTGTTGTATCGTAAGGTACCGGGGGTTCGAATCCCTCTTTCTCCGCACAAAACTTGAACATAAACCCCTTCAAATTATTGAAGGGGTTTTGTTTTTCTTACAACTGGCCTTAAAAAACACTCAAGTGGAACACATTGATTTTATTTAATCTTTACTTTAGTAAAACTGAATTCATGTGTCACAACAATTAGCAATTTTTTTAAATCCGCTCAGCATTTTACATATTAATTTTGCTACCTTTAAACTAAGTCATAAGTGCTTGATCTCTTGAAAAACCTAGTAAAATATAGTTTATTATTGGTCATGTTTTTTACAGTAAAAACTGCCAGCTCTCTAGATGTTTATTATAAACTAGCTTCTTTCAATATCCCAAAAGAGGGTCCGTTTATTGAAACTTACATGACCATTGCCGGTCAATCGGTGCAACATAAACAAGTTAAAGGCGGATTTCAGAGCGCCGTTAATGTGAGTGTTATAATCACTGATGCTTATAACAAGATCGTCCATGCAAAGAAATATAATTTAAATGGACCAATATTCAACGATACCACCAACATTCCTGCTTTTATAGATACGCAAAGATATCCCTTAGCAAGTGGTGCATATACCATTGAAGTTACCGTTAACGACAACAACAAAAAACAAGAGCCATTTAAATTAAAGCAGGTATTCAAGATCAATTATAGTTCATATCCTATTCAGGCCTCCAGCATTCAATTATTAGAAAGCTATAAAAAAACAACTTCGCCCGGCATGCTTACAAAAAGTGGCTATGATCTTATTCCTTATAACATTAATTATTATCCTGAGTCGCAGAGTAAACTTGCGTTTTATTTTGAAACCTACAACACAGATACTTTTTTTGGAAAAGGCAAAACACTCGTTTACAAATACTACCTAGAGAACAATGATAATTTAAAAGCAGTTGAGCCTTTTTCAGGCTTTAGAAAACTCACCACAGCACCGGTTAATCCGCTACTTGCACAAATGGATATCGCTAGTCTCCCTTCTGGCAATTACAATTTGGTGATCGAGATGCGCGATGAAAAAAACATCATACAGCTTCAAGAAAAAATGTTCTTCCAACGAAAGAATACACTTGTGCCTCAAACATACGTATCCGGAAATTATGCCATCAATTCTGTTGAGCAATATTTTCAAAGTGTGAAAAGCCAAGACACACTTAAAATATATGTAGAGTGTTTATGGCCAATTTCTGATATGATCGAACGCGAGCGACAAGTAAATCAAACCTTAAAGAGCGACACCACGGTACTACGAAATTACCTGGTTAAATTTTGGAAAGACAGAGCAGCTGATTCAGTAAATCCAATGAAAATTTGGATGGAATATCTTAAAAGCGTGAACGAAGCGGCCATTTTGTTTAAATGCGGCAAACAAAAAGGATACTTTACTGATAGAGGTCGCGTTTATTTGCAATATGGCAAGCCAAATCAGCGTACAGTACAAACTAACGATCAAAATACATTTCCTTATGAGATATGGCAATACTATCGCATCTATGATAAAACAAATGGACAGTTCTTTACAAATCGTAAATTCCTATTTGTAAATAAAAGCATCGCGGATGAATGTTATAAATTAGAGCATAGCGACATGAGAGGAGAGACCAACAATCCACGATGGCGTTATGAAGTAATGAAACGCCAGAATGAAGGTATTCATGATCCGGATAATGAATCGCCGGGAACTTCAAATACACAATTAGAGGATCTTTTTAATAATCCAAGATAATTATGCAGCAAAAATTAGCGGTAGTTATTTTAAATTATAACGGAAAAAAATTTCTTGAAAAATTCCTTAAGGATGTGATCACTTATTCGGCTCCGCATGAGGTTATTGTTGCTGATAATGCAAGTACCGATGATTCCATTTCTTTTTTAAAGAATAATTTTCCGAATGTAAAACTCATCCAAAACTCCAACAACACCGGCTATGCAGGAGGTTATAACGAAGCTCTAAAACAAGTTGATGCCGAGTATTACATTTTACTTAATAATGATGTAGAAGTAAGAGGCGCTTGGATTCAACCATTATTGGAATTAATGGACAGTGATCCTAAAATTGCCGCGTGTCAACCCAAATTAGTGGATCAAAACAACAACAAGCTGTTTGAATACGCCGGAGCATCGGGTGGCTTTATAGATAAATATGGTTATCCGTTTTGTAGAGGTAGGATATTCGACAATCTTGAAGAAGACAAAGGCCAATACAACGATGTGAAACAAATATTTTGGGCAAGTGGCGCGTGCTTAATGGTTCGCTCCAGCGTTTTTTGGCAGCTCGGTGGATTTGACAGTGATTATTTTGCACACATGGAAGAGATCGATCTTTGCTGGCGTATGCAAAATTATGGTTATAAGATCTATGTTAATCCAACGAGTGAAGTTTTTCATGTTGGTGGTGGTACTTTACAAAAACAAAACGCTCACAAAACGTATCTGAATTTTAGAAATAGTTTAATAACCTTAACTAAAGACCATCCATCAAAAGGCCTTTGGTTTAAAATTTGGGTTCGTTTATACCTCGATGGGATAGCAGGCGCTAAATTCTTTTTTACTTTACAACCTCAACATACCATTGCCATCTTAAGAGCGCATTTTGCATACTACTTTTCGTTAGGAAAAACTTTGAAGAAAAGAAAACAACTAAAAGCGCTTGTTGGTTATGAACCCCGCTTTAAAAACACCTATAACGGCAGTATTGTATTCAGCTTCTTTTTAAAAGGCAAAAAGAAATTCAGCGACTTGGTTGAACTTTAAAACTTATTTGATCTCTTTCACCCTCATGAATTTTCCATTCATATGATCGATCTTGATCTCGAACTGGGTAGTAATTGGAAGCGGTGTATAAACGTATTCGGTTGGATTAAAAATAGAATTGCTTTTTACCACTTGAGCCTTTATGTAATTTACTTTATCATCGCCAATGAAATAAAAATCGTTGTTATTCTTTACTAAAGGGTAATAACCAAACTCAGCTGAGATATAGGGTTTACCGTTATTTACAATGGCATAAACTTCCTCAGAGCTTATGATTCTTAATCGATTTTTATCATTCTTGGCTTTAATTTCTGAGATCTCTCCATCTTCAAATGTAATGGAGAACAAAGTGTAATCAGGTGTTTGTTCTTTAAAGGATTCAAATGTTCGGTAAATACCATTTACATATTCATCGGTAGTATAAACTTTTATCTTTGCCTTTTCAATGCTATCGATCTTTACAATTTCATTGAATGAAAAATTAGAATTTGCGATTGGCTCCTTTACCAATGCACTGCTAATAAAATTCACAATTGTTCTATTGGCGTAATCAATGATCTGCTTAGTAACTTCCTTTTTAGATTCAACGATCATGAACGTGTCGATCGCAGAAATGAGTTTATAGTTGGGGCCAAGTGATGAAAAAATACTAGCTCTAAAAAAACAATAACCGAATCCTTTTCCGGCCTCTGCTTTCTCAACAAATTTTAATCTGCGAAGTTGAAATAGTATTGGAGAATTTCCGGGAATTTCTCCACTCATTTTGGTAAGCAACACGCCTAACTGTGTATCAAAACTTTCTTTTGAAACCACATTCACTTCTTTATCCAACACTCCTACCCTCAAGCTTCCAAAGTTGCTGGTATCTTCTCTAGAGTCTAAAAACTTGATAGAATTATACTTGCAATTTTCAACGCGTGAACCATTATACTCCAGATCAAAATATTTCACTTTGTCTTGAGCCAAACTAGCCAAGCTTAATAAAAGGAAAAGTGATGTAACTATGTGATTTTGTTTCATTGGTGTTTTTCGCCCCACTAATTTACAAAAATAAAGGCTCCGCCGCGGCGGAAAAAAGGCCCTTACTGAGTGAAGGGCCTAATTGGTTTATTCAATGATGAGTTTATCCTTTTTAAGGACCTGATTTTCACTTGAAATGCGATATAAATAGTAGCCTTTTGGAAGGTTAGTTTCTACTTTATTAAGCTTGTTAATTAATGAGCTTTCGAATACCAATTTGCCTTGGGCATCAAAAACAGTCAGTTTGGTGCGAGCGTTTGCAAAAGATAATTCAACACTAAGTTTTCCATTCGATGGATTTGGATAAACAGAGATCATTTCGGTTGAAAAATTTTGACTTAATAAACCATTAGCGCATTGAACCGAACAATATATTGTATAGTTACAACTATTTGACAAACTTGTAATGGCGCATGAATAAACGCCAATAGCATTTACTAAAATGGTGCTTTGATTAACCGGTGATAAAATTGCCCCTGGAGGACCAGTCCATGTAAACGTTAAATTTGAAGCGCTTGTTACAAATGTTGGACTAACTACCGCAGTTGCAATAGGACATGATACACCAATTATACCTCCAAAAGCACCAATGCTATTGTCAGAAGCAATATTATATGTTGCCGAAATTGTACATCCATTTACACCTGACGTTGAAATAGCAGAATGCGTTCCCGGTGTGTAAGAGTCGTATTGAGTTCCCGGATAACCTGTCGTATATGGTGGCGGATACCATGTGTAAGTTGGGACAAGCGCTACCGCTAGAGTCGGTGTTATTATAGGCAAAAGAGTAACGCTTGGGTTACTACAACTAATCACGGAATTAGTAAGATTTGCAATTGTAAATATAGGTTTACGCAGATCCTGAATAATCTGCACCGTATGGGTGTTTCTGCACTGTGAATTATTATCAGTAACCCCAACACTATAAAAACCAAGTGACGTTAACATTGTGGAAGCATTAGGTAAAGAAGGATTTATGTTTACAGTTTGCGAAGGTGTTGGATTAACTGAATTTGTTGGTGGAATTGTCCAAGTTATAGTTGTGTTTGTATTACTACTAATTCCTGTTAAAACCATACTTGTGTTTTTACAATCAACTAAAGAGAGCGGTTGTAAGCAATATACATTTGGTGTGACTGTATTTTGGAGGACGGAAAAAGATTGCGAAGAAACACAATTGTTATTTATATCTTTTACATATACTACATACGTTCCCGGAATGGTTATATTATTCAAATTAGGATTGACGGTGAATGTTGTTGGCGTTGATGTTACTGGCGGTGACATAAATGCATAAGTTGTTGTCACGCTAGCAACTGGCGAGGTGATCACTTGTGATACTTGCATACTGGTAACACTGGTAGATCCGCAACCTAATGTAAAATTTGTTGGACTTGTAACCGTAAACATAGGTACTCCAACTGATGCCGTTACTTGAACAGATTTTGTTGCCTTACACCCTGTTACATTACTTATAGATTCTCCCCAATATACACCTGGACTCGAAGGACAAAAAATATTTATTGTTCCTTGCGCAGCTCCCACATAAACCGAATTAGCGCCCATCACAGCAAACCAATTTGTTGTTACGTTTGGGCCTAAATTACTTGTTAAGGTAAAACAACCCGAGCTACCTGCACAAGTAATATTATTTACTGTTGGCGTAACTACTACTGTTGGTTGTTGCATATTTGAGTAAACCATGAATGAAAGCTGATTACTATACGAGGTTACAGTATTCCTACCGGTGCAAGCCCACGGTCCGGGAACATTTATCTGAACGCTATTACCTGTAAGCGTTCCCGAGGGACCGGTCCACGTATAGGAAAAAGGAGCAGTTCCCGCGTTAGCGGTCATTGTCACTACAGGATTTGCGCAAGTAATTGTGTAATCATTGCTTGGCGAACCAATGGTAAATGCTTGTGCGCTCAATTTGCTTATATTAAAAGTTAAGCTTAAAATGATCAATAAGTATTGTAAATATTTTTCCATTTGAATTTCGTTTTATCAAATATCTGAAAATTAGTAAATAAAAAAAGCCCCACTTTACAGGAGGGCCTTTTCAATTTGTATACTTGATATTACTTTACCTGATTTATTACAGCGGTAAACGCTTCAGGATGATTCATAGCTAGGTCGGCTAATACTTTACGGTTCAATTTTAAACCTTTAGCATTTAACTTTCCAATGAATTCTGAATAGCTTAAACCGTGTTCGCGAACACCTGCATTGATACGTTGGATCCAAAGTGAACGCATGTTGCGTTTTTTGTTCTTACGATCGCGGTACGCGTAAGTTAAACCTTTTTCTAATGTGTTTTTTGCAATGGTAAGAACGTTACCTCTTGCACCCCAATAACCTTTTGTTAGTCTTAGGATCTTTTTTCTGCGAGCCTTGCTGGCTACGTGATTGACTGATCTTGGCATTTCTTTTTTAGTTTTTGATCTTCAGTGGTTGCGTTAACAACTCTTATTTACTGAAGCTCTGGTTAAACATTTGTTTTTTTAAACCGATAATATCTTAATTTACTTTCCTATAGCTAATAACATCTTAACATTTCCAGAATCTTCTTTACTCACTAAACCTGATTTTGCTAAACCACGTTTACGGTCTTTTTCTTTCTTTGTCAAAATGTGACGCTTGTAGGCATGTTTCCTCTTGATCTTACCTGTTCCAGTCACCTTAAATCTCTTTTTAGCGCTGGAATTTGTCTTCATTTTTGGCATTTGTACTTGTTTTTTTAAGGATGGCAAAGATATAAATAAAATTGGTACTCACAAAGAGCCAAAAAACATCATTTTAACTATCTGTACTTCAGTTAATTAAACCATAAATTACTTGAGCTGACAATCGTAAACCTTTTTTCCGGTTTCAGTGGTCACTAACAAGAGCGGAGGAGCTGAATTCGTAGTAACATCCTTGTACGGCTCTTCATAACCAAGACAATTGTTTTTTGCTTGCTTCTTAGTAACATCCACCAAGGTTCTTTCATAAGAAAACACATCAGACACTGATGTTACAAATGATGTATCAATGATAGGCACATTTCCAATAAGAGGAAGTGAAAAGGTTAATGCCGCCATTGTGGTAGAAGTGCCTGTTTTAGTTACAGAACATTCACATACTCTGTCAGCCTTTTTGCAAGCCATAAAAGCATTCGCTATAACAACTGCAACAATTAATGTTTTTTTCATACGGTTAATTTGACATTAAATATAGTTTAAATTTTTAATTCCACTACAGGGTCCCAATAGAATTTAGAAAAATCAACTATCGTATCTCGTTTTACCACCATCCCCTCCTTCTCTAGAAGCGCTTGCATCTCAAATGGTGTTTCAAAATGATGCTTGCCAGTTAAAATACCTTTACTATTTACCACACGATGGGCGGGAACCTTTTTCTTTTGTGAATGCGCCCCATTCATGGCGTAACCCACAATTCTTGCGGCACCGGGGGCTCCCAAATAACGCGCAATGGCACCATAAGAAGTTACTCTTCCTTTAGGTATCATTCGTGCCACTTGATAAACCATTTCAAAAAAATCGGGGTCTAATTTTCGCTCGGCCATTTAACTCAACATTAAATTACAGCCTCTGATATCGCTATTATCGTAACGTCCCATTAGTTTTAATTCGCTCTTGTCATTTATTTGCCCTAGATCTTGCGTTGCAATAAAACTACACGAATAAACATTTGCAAGATCGATCACATTTATACCTCCTGTTTTATTTGGGGCAATATAACTTAAGGGATCATTTACATCTCTGATCATGAACTTTAGCCATGGTGGATTTTGAAATTGCCCGTCTTTTAAGGCGTATGCCTGACTCAATAATTCTGTCATCCCATACTCACTTGCAACAGTATCCAATTTTAATTTTCTTTTCAATTCAGCGTGTAGTTCTTCCTTGGGCATTTCCTTTCTGGTACCTTTCATTCCACCCGTTTCTATAACTGTAAAATCCGAATTTAACTCAACATTTTTTTCTGCTAGATCTAATAACGCATAAGAAACACCTAAAATGATCGTTCTTTGTTTTGAAGCTTTTAGTTGGTTTATCACCGCCACTAATTCATCCAGATCGCGCAAATAAAAACCACTTTGTTTGTGCCCCGAAAGTTCGATCAATTTTTTGCACATGTAAACCAAAGACGATCCGCTTCTTTCTAAATAACCGGGTAAAAGCGCAAGCACACAATAGTTTTGAGCCTTGCCAAAGAACAATTCGAAACAATTAATAAATGATCGCTCATAAAGATCTAGATCTTTTACGATGTGTTTTGAGGGAACCTGTGATGTAGTTGAACTACTGGTAAAAACCACTTTTTCTTCATGAGCCTCCTCCGCATTGCTCGCCTCTTGACAAACAACACTTTGTGTTTTAAAAAATTCAATGGGCAAAAAGGGAATGTGCGTAAGCTCGGTTACTTCATTTTCTGAACTGATAAATCCGGAAGCCCATTTTTTGTATACAGGGTTATTGTGAAATTGATAACGGAATACTCTGAGAGCCACTTTTTTAAAGTCCTCCTCACAATTAATTTTAAAAATATCCGTTATATCATTAAACATTTTATACCAAGCATTTTATTTTGTAAATTTAGGTAATATTTAATGGAATGAATTTAAAGGCGTTTATATTATTTTTTGGTCTGTTGAGCTTAATGTCGTGCGTTAAACGCTCGAACACCAATCCTATTCCAACTATTGCGTACGAGAACTTTGTTGCCGACAATGAAGATATTGCATACCTCACTATAAATTACACGGATGGCGACGGTGATATTTTTGCAGAAGAAGGAACAAAAAACAATAATTTCTTTGCGTGGTTCTATTACAAAGACACTGATGGCTCTTTTAAACCAGCCTTATGGCCTTTAACCATACCTAATCCTCCAAGGCCGGATACCACCATTTATAATGACAGGCCATTAGCTTATACTGTTGTTCGCCCCAGTGAATTGTCAAAAGATCAACCGATCAAAGGCCAAATAACCATTACGCTTGTTGGTTGGAGAAGCGACGAAAAATACAAGAATTTTAAATATAAGATCTACATGGTTGATCAAAAGGGCAACAAAACTGAAGAGATCATGACGCCTGAGATCGTAACACCTTTCTGATCAAGTTCCTTTTAAAGCCTTAGCCATTTTTTCAGCAATTACTTTACTCATTTTATAATTGCTATCGTGCGTCCAACCTGCAATATGTGGTGTTAAAATAGTTTTATCACTTTCGATCAAAAATTTAAAAGGTTCAGGGAAACTTTCTTGATCAAGCGCTTCAAAAGAAACTGTTTCATACTCCAAAACATCTAAACATGCGCCCAACACTTTTCCTGATTTCATACGTTCAACTAAGTCGGCAGTATTTAAACATTTCCCACGTGCGGTGTTGATGATATATATTGGTTTTTTAAAACTATCAATGAAATGCGTATTAACTAAATAATGTGTTTCAGAATTATAAGGTACATGCAAACTAACTATGTCAGCTTTCTCAAAGATCTCTTGCATGTGTGTTTCCTTAATATATTTATTTCCAAAACCTGTTTTAAATTTATCATAAGCCAGTATCTCACAACCAAAGCCCGTTAACTTTTGTGCAAAAGTACTTCCCATAAATCCATAACCAATAATGCCAATGGTCATATGCTTTAATTCAACGCCGCGATTGTCGGCTCTTACCCAAATACCTTTTCTAACCTCGGCATCAGCTTTTTTAATATTATTTAAAAGCATCAACAACATCCCTAACGCATGCTCACCTACAGCATCCATATTGCCTTCGGGGGCGTGAACACATTTAATGCCTTTTTGAGTAGCATAAGCAACATCAATATTTTCCATGCCGGCCCCTACTCTGCCAATACATTTTAAATTTGGGCAAGCATCAATGATCTGTTTTGTGATCTTGAATTTACTTCGTAGTACAACGGCATCATAGTTTGGTAAAATTGAAATGAGCTCTTCTTTGGTTTTATCCCAAAACTTATCGCATTCAATACCCGAAGCGATCAAGGTTTCGTGCAAAATATTATGGTTGCTATCGGCAAGTAAGACTCTCATTGGAACAAAAAAATTTTACCCAACATAGATAACAAAAAAACAAATAAGCAAGGCCAAAAATCTTTTTTAATATTAAGCGCCTGAGCCTTAACATCTTTATCTAATTAACAATTATCTAACATAGCTTGTGTTAAAAACTGTGGAGGGCAGTTATGAACAGCCGTGCTACCCGCTAAGCCACTGATAGCGTGCAGGTAGATGCACCTAAATATTGTTATGCACATTTTATCAAACAAAACAAGCATTTCGTAAATTTAATACAAGGCAAAATAATCGCACTTTTATCGTCCCTTAATTTTTTATGAGCCAGGATAACCAAAATAAAACCAAAAAAAGACTTTACTCTCTACCAACAGGAAGTAACCCGGAAATAGGAAAGATACAGCCACAAGCAGTTGACCTCGAAGAAGCAGTTCTAGGGGCCATGCTACTAGAAAAAGACGCACTAAGCACCGTAATTGATCTATTAAGTCCCGAAGCTTTTTACAAAGAACAAAATGGAAAAGTTTTTGGCGCCATGGTGGCGCTCTTCAACCGTTCTGAACCGGTAGATATATTAACAGTAACTCAAGAATTGAAACGCACCGGCGAATTAGAATTTGTTGGTGGCGCTTATTATGTTTCATCACTTACAAACCGCATTGCATCTTCTGCCAATATCGAATTTCACGCGCGTATTGTTGCACAAAAATATTTACAACGCGAATTGATCCGCATTAGCACCGAGACCATCAAAACAGCATATGAAGATGGCACTGATGTTTTTGAATTACTCGACGAAACAACAAAAAATATTTTCGAGATCTTAGACAGCAATGTTCGTAAGCAGCATGACCGCATGAGCACCTTGATCTCAAAAGCTATTGAAGAAATAGAAACGGCTGCCAATAAAACAGATGGTTTACTTGGTGTTCCTAGTGGTTTTATAGCATTAGATCGAATTACGGGTGGTTGGCAAAAGTCAGACCTGCATATTCTTGCAGCAAGACCCGGAATGGGTAAAACGGCCTTTGTGGTTACGATGGCAAAAAACGCTGCAGTGGAGTTCAATAAACCTGTTGCTATTTTCTCTTTAGAGATGAGCAGTTTGCAATTAGTTAAACGTTTGATCTCTAGTGAAACTGAAATTGCACAAGATAAGATCTTAAAAGGAAATTTAGATAACCATGAGTTTGTGCAATTGCACGAGCGTATCAAAAAATTATCTACTGCCCCACTATTTATTGATGACACTCCCGCTCTTTCCATTTTCGAATTACGCGCTAAAGCACGTCGATTAAAGGAAAATCAAGATGTACAATTGATCATTATCGACTATTTACAATTGATGAGTGGTGGACCAGACAGCAAAGGAAATCGCGAACAAGAGATCAGTAATATCTCTAGAGGTTTAAAAAGTTTATCTAAAGAATTAGAGATCCCTATCATTGCACTTTCACAATTAAGTCGTCAGGTTGAAAATCGCCCTGGTGGAAGTAAACGTCCACAACTGAGTGACCTTCGTGAATCGGGAGCGATAGAGCAAGACGCGGATATGGTAATGTTTATTTACCGTCCGGAATACTACGGTATTGAGTTTGACGAAAACAATGAGCCTACAAAAAACAAAGCAGAAATTATTATTGCTAAAAACCGTCATGGTGCTTTAGAAACTGTTAAGCTCAGATTTATTGGGCAGTTTGCAAAGTTTACTGATCTTGATTATACCGATGGCCAAGACAACATGTACCAACAAGGTAATGGAAATGCTCTGCCACAAAATACTGAATTTTTAAACGGGCAAAATACCAAAACAGTTTCTTCAAAAAATTGGGATAAAGTAGATGATCAATCAACCGACATTAAACGCAATGATATAGAAGATCCATTTTAGTTCATGAGCATTTTGTTTAAACACATTTTTATTGTTGTTGCTTTTATTACAACACAGCTTTCTGCCCGCACAATTGATAGTTTATGGATTGTAGCGAATTACACCAAAATAGAAAAGATGGTGCCGATGCGGGATGGCGTAAAATTATTTACTGCCATTTACGAGCCAAAAGATAAAAAAGAAAAACATCCTATTTTAATTGTCCGTACTCCCTATTCTTGCTCGCCTTATGGCGAAGGGGCTATTTCTCCTCGATTATTTAATAGCTATTGGCAAGAATACATTAAAGAAGGATATATTTTGGTAATTCAAGATGTACGCAGTAAATACATGAGCGAAGGAACTTACGAAGATGTAAGGCCATTTGTAAAAAATAAAAAAAGTAAAAAAGATATTGATGAAAGTACCGATGCTTATGATGCCATTGATTGGTTGATTAAAAACACAAACAATAACGGTAACGTTGGTACCTTTGGAATTTCTTATCCTGGCTTTTACGCCACCATGACGGCGCTAAGCAATCACCCAAATTTAAAGGCAGTTAGTCCGCAAGCCCCAGTTACCGAATGGTTTTTGGGAGATGATTTTCATCACAATGGTGCTTTTGCCATGATGGATGCTTTTAGTTTTTATTCTTCTTTTGGCTTGCCTCGTCCAAAACCCACCACCAAAGGTTTACCAGGTTATAAATACACAAGCAAAGATAATTACGAGTTCTTTTTAAAAGTGGGTGCCTTCAAAAATTTTGAAGCCATGTTTAGCGATACAATTCGTTTTTGGAAACAATTAAGCGAACATCCCAATTACGATCAGTTTTGGAAAGACAGAGATGCGCGCAGAGCATGTTATAATATAAAAGCGCCTGTAATGGTTGTTGGTGGTTTATTTGATGCAGAAGATTGTTATGGTGCTTGGAATTTATATAAAGCCATTAGCAAGCAATCACCTCAAACAAAAAGCTCACTAGTAATGGGGCCATGGGTTCATGGTGGCTGGAGCCGAGGCACTGGTGGCTATTTGGGCAATGTTCGTTTTGGAAGTAAAACATCTGAGTACTATCAAACTACTATTGAATCCAAATTTTTTAATTATTACTTAAAAAACAAAGGTTCAGTAAGCGATTTATCTGTTGCTACTGTGTTTTTCTCGGGAGAAAATAATTGGCATACGTTTGATGCGTGGCCACCAAAAAACATTACTTACAAAGCCTTGTATTTTGGCGAAAACGAAAGTTTATCTTTTACGAAGCCAACAACAGATGATTCATTCTCCAACTACATTAGCAATCCAAATAAGCCAGTGCCTTACACAGAAGATGTGCATTTGAGAAGAACGAGTGAATACATGACCGACGACCAACGTTTTGCATCGCGTAGAACAGATGTACTTGTTTACAAAACAGAAGTTTTAGAAGCCGATATAACTTTAGCAGGTGCTTTAAAAGCATTTATAAAAACAGCTATCTCTACTACAGATGCTGATTTTGTGGTTAAACTAATTGATGTTTTTCCAGAAGATTTTAAATACGATTCAACCTATTGTTGCAAAGGCAATGAAGATGGAGCAGTATTGGGTGGTTATCAAATGTTGGTGAGAGGTGAAATTATGCGCGGGCGTTTTAGGAAAAGTTTTGAAAACCCAGAAGCATTTACACCAAATAAAATTGAAGATGTAAATTTTGAATTGCCTGATGTGGCTCATACCTTTAAAAAAGGGCATCGCATCATGGTTCAAATACAAAGCTCTTGGTTTCCCTTGTTTGATAGAAACCCGCAACAGTTTGTAAACCCTTACACTTGTAGTGATAAGGACTATATTTCGAGTGATATTAAGGTATATCACAATAAAAGCAATGCTTCTTATATTGATTTGCCATTACAAAATTATTAGTAGAAGCTTTTTTAGCTTTTATCAGTAATATATCACTACACACAATTACATCATTATCAAATAGTTATGTTTTTTATAGCATCTTAGTAAATTAGGATTTTTTGCAAAATTTTACTAAATTTATGCATCATTAAATTTTTCTATTTCATGAAAAGATTATTCTATAGAATTGGTTTCTGTTTGATCGTTTTTTTGTTCAATCAAAACATTTATTCGCAATGTTTTTTTACTAGCTCGCCAAGTGCGCCAGCCTATGGTTGTTATTTAGCGTGTGAAGATGTGGTATGGAAGGATATTTTAAATTCAGTTGCAACAGGTAATTCTATTACAAAAAATGCTGGTGGTAATAACTGGAACGCTGGAGCAGCTTCTACCGCTTCTGTTTTTAACAACGGACATTTTGAAACAGTAGTTTCTCAAACCAATACAGATAGAATGTTTGGATTAAGTTCTACAAATCCTGATGCCAATTACACTACTATTCAATTTGCATTTTTTCTTCAAAACAATGGCCAAATGCGAATTTATGAATCAGGGGCCGATAGAGGCGGCTTTGGTGCTTACTCTATTGGCGATACCTTGCGTGTTCGTGTTCTAAAAAAAATCATTCACTACTACAGAAACAGTACTTTAATTTATAAAAGCACCGTTACTCCAACTTTACCTCTTATAGCTGACATATCGCTTTATACAAATACAACAGCAACTCTGCAAAAAGCTGTGATAGTTAACGTTAGTAATGGAGATTTTACTGCCACATCTACATTAGCAGGGGCAAGTCCAACCTATCAATGGAAATTAAACAGTGTTAATGTTGGGGGAAACTCTCCAAACTATTCCAACACATCCTTGGCGGTAAACGATGTGCTTATTTGTAATTTAACTTACGGCACAGCAGGCTGCTCAACAGGAACAGTGAACTCAAATCAAATTCTGATTAAACACACAACCATTTCATATTTCGGCAATTACTATATCACATCAAGTCCAAGTTCGTCTGCTTGCCAAGTTGCTGTCGAAAATGTTATTTGGGATACAACAGCCGCCGGAACAATTAATAACAGCGTCACCAATAACACTATTACAAAACTTCAAAGTAATGGCAACTGGGATGGAAATGGGTTTTCACAACAATTCATCCTAAACAATGGATACATGCAAACAACGGTTGCTGAAACCAATCTCGATAGAATGATTGGATTAAGTGCCACTGATGTTAATAGTAGTTACACATCTATTCAATACGCTTTCTTTTTGCAAAACAACGGTCAACTTCGTATTTATCAATCAGGTGCTGATATTGGTGGTTTTGGTGCTTATGCAGCAAGCGATGTTTTAAAAATTGCCAACGAAAATAATGTGATTAAATATTACAAAAACGGACAAGCACTTTACATTAGTAGCGTTGTGCCTTCAGCCACTTTGTTTGTGGATGTTTCGATTGAAGATGTTGGCGGTACTGCAAATGATGTAAAAATTGCAAATGGTCAGGTAGGAAGTTTTAATGCCATAGTGATAAGCGGTGGTCCTGCACCAAGCTTTCAGTGGAAACTAAATAGTATAAATGTAGGCAGCAACTCCAGTTCATACTCAAACTTACTTTTAAATAATAACGATGCCATTACGTGTGTTATAACTCCATCTCTTATTGGATGCTTAACAAATACCGCGCTTTCATCTGCCATAACAATTACAAATTCTGCATTTGGCACGATCAACGATTTTTATTTAACAGGAGTATCTGCCTCAAGCGCCTGTAAAGAAGCTTTAACAGATGTTAGTTGGAGAACAAGCTCCATTACTAATAACACCGTTTCAACCAACAATGTTACAAAAATTCAAAGCAACGGTATTTGGGATGGAAATGCGTTTTCTTACCAATCAGTAAATACCAATGGATACATGCAAACAACAGTTGCGGAAATCAATCGCGATAGAATGATTGGATTGAGTTCCAGTGATGGGAATAGTAGCTACACTTCTATTCAATTTGCTTTCTTTTTGCAAAACAACGGGCAACTTCGCATTTACCAATCTGGCGCAGACATTGGTGGGTTTGGAGCTTATGCCGCAAGCGATGTTTTAAAAATTGCCAACGAAAACAATGTGATTAAATACTACAAAAACGGACAAGCGCTTTACATTAGTAGCGTTGTGCCTTCAGCCACTTTGTTTGTGGATGTTTCGATTGAAGATGTTGGTGGTACTGCAACAAACGTAAAAGTGTCAAATGGAAATACAGGATCATTTAGTGTACAAGTAAATAATGCTGGTCCATCACCAACTTATCAATGGAAATTAAACAATGTAAACGTGGGATCAAACGTGCCCAGTTATACCAATACCGCTTTAGCAAACAACGATGTAGTAACTTGCGTATTAACACCGAGTGTAAATGGTTGCAGTGCCAGTACGTACACCTCCAACCAAATTACAATTGGTGATATTAATCAAACAGCTTTAAACGAGTTTTATATTAGCGGCACCTCTGCGGCAAGTGCTTGTAAAGAAGCTGTGCAAAATGTTGTTTGGAGATTATCTTCCATTACCAACAATACTACCTCAACCAACAATGTTACAAAAATTCAAAGTGACGGTGTTTGGGATGGGAATGCATTTTCTTACCAAGCCGTTAACACCAACGGATACATGCAAACTACCGTTGCCGAAACAAATCGTGATAGAATGATAGGATTAAGTGCCACCGATGCCAGCAACAGTTTCGCTTCTATTCAATACGCTTTCTTTTTACAAAATAATGGGCAACTCCGCATTTATCAATCTGGTGCTGATATTGGTGGGTTTGGAGCTTATGCGGCAAGCGATGTTTTAAAAATTGCGAATGAAAATAATGTGATTAAGTACTATATAAATAACCAAGCACTTTATATTAGCGGTGTTGTGCCTTCTGCTACCTTATTTGTGGATGTGTCGATTGAAGATGTAGGCGGAACGGCAACAAACGTAAAAGTGTCAAATGGAAATATCAGTACGTTTACCGCTGTTACATCAAACGCTGGTCCTTCACCAACTTACCAATGGAAATTGAATAATGTAAACGTAGGGTCAAACGTTCCCAGTTACACAAACACAACATTAGCAAATACCGATGTTATAACTTGTGTGTTAACGCCAAGTGTAAATGGTTGTAGCGCCAGCACATACACCTCTAACCAAATTACCATTGGTGATATTAATCAAACGCTATTAAATGAATTGTACATAACTGGAACACCAATATCCAGTGTTTGTAAAGAGGCAATTGAAGATGTAGTTTGGCGATTATCTTCCATTACTAATAACACCATTTCAACCAACAATGTTGCAAAAATTCAAAGTAATGGTGTTTGGGATGGAAACGCATTTTCTTATCAATCGGTAACCACCAATGGTTATATGCAAACAACCGTTGCCGAAACGAATCGCGATAGAATGATTGGGTTGAGTTCAACTGATGGCAGCACCAGTTTTGCCTCGATTCAGTTTGCTTTCTTTTTACAAAACAACGGGCAGCTTCGTATTTACCAATCTGGTGCGGATATTGGCGGCTTTGGTGCTTATGCAGCAAGCGATGTTTTAAAAATTGCCAACGAAAACAATGTGATTAAATATTACAAAAACAATGGGTTGCTTTATACAAGCTTGGTTGTTCCTTCGGCTACCTTATTTGTTGACTTATCAATTGAAGATGTAGGAGGTACTGCTTCTAACGTTAAAGTTTCGAATGGTTATTTAAGCACTTTTTCTGTGATAGCAACAAATGCAGGTCCATCGCCAACATATCAATGGCAACTTAACAATGTGAATGTAGGTTCAAATATTTCTACCTACACAAATACATCTCTTGCAAACAATGATGTTATTACATGCGTAATTACACCAAGCATTAATGGATGCAGCGCCAGTACATATACCTCTAACGCAATTACGATTGTATTGCCGGGCGTAACCACAACAAATTGGCTTGGAACCACCAATGTTTGGAATACTTCAACAAACTGGAGTAATGGTGTTCCTGACAAATACAAAATTGCAACAATTACTGCTGGCACCAATAATCCCGTTATTTCTACAAATGCATTAGTAAACAGCATTACAATTGGTGTTGGACGATCCCTCACAATTAGTGCATCTAATACTTTAGATGTATATGGAAATTGGACCAATCAAGGATCATTTACTCCTAACACTAGCACAGTAAAGTTTTTAGGTTGTACTTCAGCAAATACTATTTCTTGCACTGCCCCTGAAACATTTTACAAAGCTGTCATTTCTAATAGTTTTAATGTTCTTGTAAGTTCGGGTACGCATAGTGTTTCCAACAATATTGATTTCCAAACTGGTATTGTTACAAATTCGGGCACCATCGCCATATTAGATAATGCTACTGCTACCAATGCTTCTACATTAAGCCATGTTGATGGCTTGGTTAAAAAAGTTGGTAATGATGCTTTTGCTTTTCCAGTTGGAGATAATAATGATTATCAAGCAATATTTATATCGGCTCCAAGCGCAGTAACCGACCAGTTTGATGCGCAATATTTCTATTCAAACCCACACCCAACTTATACAAATACACTCAAAGACGCAAGTTTAGATCACATAAGTATTTGTGAATATTGGATTTTGAATAGAGTTGTTGGAACCTCAAATGTATCCGTGTCACTGACATGGGACCCTAATAGCTGCGGGGTTACATCTTTGCCTGATCTCAGAGTTGCGAGGTGGAATGGCAGTATGTGGAAAGATCAAGGTAATGGCGGAACAGGCGGTAGTACAATAACAGGAACAGTTGTATCCTCAGGCGTTGTAACTGCATTTAGTCCTTTTACCTTGGCTTCAAACACTGCTGCTAATCCATTACCAATTGAATTATTGTATTTTAATGCTGTTTGTAATAACAATATTGTTACTTTTAATTGGGCCACTGCTACTGAAATAAATAATGATTACTTTGTAATTGAAAGCAGTTTAGATGGAATAAATTGGGAAGTTGTTGCTACAAAAAAAGGAAGCGGAACTTCCACAACAGAAAAAAAATACGAAGTGAGTGCAGAAAAAATGAGTAATAAAATGGTTTACTATCGTTTAAAACAGGTTGATACTGATGGTAGCTTTGATTATTCTAAACTTATTAACGTAAATTCGTGTGACACCACCTTAGAGGATATTGTGATTTTCCCAAATCCCACAAATGGCAAATTACGTATCATGAATAATTCAGAAGCGCCTATCAAATTCATTATTGTAACGAATACAATGGGTCAAAAAATTTATATGAGTCGAACTAACTTCGAAACAGTTGATTTAAGTCAATTTCAAGATGGTGTGTATTTTGTTAACTTAGAAACGGAATATAATACTGTTGTTAAAAAAATTATAGTTTCAAAATAACTAACACCAAGTCTAGTTACCCTCCTATAAAATAATTACCTTTGGCTCAGTGATTCAATACATCATAGCATTTTCATTACTTGGCTTAGCGGTATTTTTTCTGGTGAAAAAATTATTTAAGCCAAGTTCTAAATCCAATTGCAATGATGATTGCGCTTGCCATTAACACATCATGTTTATCCTAAATAAAGATCAATTAACGTTTGCTGATGAGTATACCATCAAAAACGAACCTATTGCTTCCATAGAACTCATGGAAAGAGCAGCGAGGGCTTGTGTTACCCGAATTACTAAAAACTTGGATAGCGCTACTCCCATTTTTGTTTTTTGCGGAAAAGGTAATAATGGTGGCGATGGTTTTGCTATAGCACGCTTGCTACTTGAACGTAATTATAATTGCAAAGCCTTAGTAATTAATTATACCCCTTCTTTTACCGAAGACTGCCAAACAAATTATAACAAACTCAAAGAACTAAAGCCTGAAGCACTTTTTGAAATTAATTCTGAAGATGATTTTGAGAAAATTAAGTTTACAACCGATGATCTTATAATTGATGCTTTATTAGGTACTGGACTTAATAAGCCATTAACTGGGTTTTTAGAAATTGTGGTTCGATTTATTAATAGCAATTTTTTAACCGTTGTTAGTATTGATTGCCCCACTGGGCTTTTTATTGATAAGGCTAATAGTGCTGATGATATTGTCATTCATTCTAACATCACACTTACGTTTCAATACCCAAAATTATCTTTTTTATTCTCCCAAAATAAATACGTAGTACCACAGTTCGAGATTATAAATATTGGTTTACATGCGGATTTAGAACATCTTTTAAAACCAAAACAATACTTTGTTGGCAAAAGCGATATTAAACAGATTATTACAAAACGAACAAAATTTTCGCATAAAGGAAATTTTGGCCACGCATTAATTATTGCAGGAAGTGAAACTATGCGCGGAGCGGCAATCATCAGTGCTAATGCATGTTTAAGAAGTGGGGCTGGATTATTAACTATTCATTCGGTTTCCAAAACCATTGATGCTTTGGCAAACAGTGTACCCGAGGCAATGAGCAGTATAGATCAAAATTCGCATCTCATCAGTGAATTACCAAACTTAGAAAAATACAATGTAGTAGCCATCGGCCCCGGTATTGGAACAGATCCAGAAACAGCGGCTGTTATAAAGAAACTACTCAATTATAATAGTTCCTCATTGGTGATAGATGCTGATGCCTTAAATATTTTGTCGGAGAATAAAACCTGGCTTAGCTTTTTACCACCGGAAACTATTTTAACCCCGCATCCAAAAGAGTTTGATCGATTAACCGAAAAACACGATACTGATTTTGAGCGTTATGCAACTGCTAAACATTTTGCATTAAAGCATAAGGTCATATTGATCTTAAAAGGAACTTATACATGTATTTGCATGCCCGATGGCTCGAGTTATTTTAATAGCTCAGGCAATTCAGGCCTTGCGAAGGGCGGAAGCGGTGATGCCTTGACCGGAATCATCACTGGTTTAATTGCCAGAGGTTATACCGCACCAAAAGCAGCGCTCATTGGAGTTTATATTCATGGTTATGCCGCTGATCTTGCAACAAAGAAAATTAGTAAAGAAAGTGTATTGGCCTCAGATGTGATCGATAGATTAGGCAAAGCATTCTTAAAACTTGAAGATTAAAAAAATTACAAAAACAAAAAAGCCCTTCCGAATTGGAAGGGCTTTTTTAATTTCTTGAGAAAAGGACTACTTATTAAAATCTACGTTATAACTAACGCCATTGATATATACTATTCCGCTGTTATCGCAATATCCTACTAGATCTTGTTGATCGCCAAAGTAAATTGTTCTTACAGCCTTATCACCAGTTTTAAATGTAACTTTTCCTTTGCTTATTGGATGTTGCTCAGGGTTAATGTAGTAATCAGGTGAGCAACCAAAATCTCTGTATAATGGATTTGTGTTCTCAATATTGAACTCATAAGTTGTACCTGCGTTTGTAATTCCTGTTGCTTTACCTGTGTACTTTACAATACCATTTTTACCATTTGGATTTACAGCATTGTTTGAAGAGTTAACAGTTCCTGTTTGAATTCCAGGTTGCCCTGTGATCCAGTTAAGTGGTAAAGTAGTTGCAGGATGAATTGTATTACTTGTTGAGTTAGTTAACACTTTAGTATATTGACCTACCCAGGTAACATCAATGTTTTTGTTCGCTGCATTATCAGTTGTATCAGCAAGTTTTAAAGTTCCTGAAATACTCCAAGATAAAGGGGTAACTGAGCGTGTATAACCAGCAGGAGTTGTGTTTTTAACCACAACACTGCTTAAATTATCTACAAAGTATTTACCTACTGAGAAATTGTTGAAGCTAACTTGCGACATATGGTAAGGATTACGGATATAAACCTGACCAGGTGCAGTTATTGTTCCTGTTGAACAAGCAGTATAGCTAATAGTTACAGTACCGTTTCTTACAACTCCATCAGCACCTTTAGCATTATTAAAAATAAGTGTATTTACTTTATTCGTTGTATCTCTGATAACAGTACAAGTATTGTTAGTTGTTGCGCTATACGTTGAATAGAAGAACATATATGATCTCTCGCTTGCTTGAGCAACCATCATATCAATATCAGTTACGATCATTGTTGCTGCAGCCGCATCAATTGAACTTTTAAATTCAGTGTCCGCCACCGGTGCTTCGTTTGGTGTTTTTTTACAAGAAGTCAACGCCAGAGCAATTAGAGCTACTGCTGAAAATTTGGTAGCAAATTTTTTCATTTTCATAGATCTTTTAAATTAATTTGATGCAATTTAGAAAAAATTCTGGATTCTACAAAAAAACGTTAAAAGATGATCGTATTCAGTGGTAGTAAGATTAACCTGGGCCTCAATGTTTTAGAGAGGAGAAACGACGGTTTTCACAATCTTGAAACTGTGTTTTTTCCTATAAAATGGAATGATGCTTTGGAAGTGATAGAAAGTACTGACAGTCAAAGCATTAAGCTTATTTTTTCAGGATATCCTATCGCCGGAGCAGAAAACGATAATATCATTGTTAAAGCATACGACCTGATCAGGAAAAGTTATTCTGTGCCAGCCGTAAAAGTTCATTTGCATAAAAACATACCTATGGGTGCCGGATTGGGCGGTGGAAGTTCGAATGCCTCAAGCTTTATTAATTTAATGGATGCAAAATTTGATCTAAAAATACCCCTTTCCAAAAAACTGGAATTCGCAAAACAACTCGGCAGTGATTGTGCTTTTTTTATTGAGAACAAACCGGTTTTTGCGAAAGAAAAAGGTGATGTGTTTGAATTGGTAAATGTTGATCTTAATAACTATTACATTCTTGTGGTATATCCGAACGCTCATAGTAATACAAAAATGGCCTATCAAGGTATCACCCCAAAAAAACCTCAGCAATCGGTTAAAACAATTATTGAAACAAAACCAATTGAAGAATGGAGAACATTTTTAGTAAATGATTTTGAAAGTTCTGTCTTTAAAAATTTACCTCAAATAAAAGATCTTAAACAAAAATTATACGACACAAATGCAATTTACGCAAGTATGAGCGGAAGCGGAAGTGCAGTGTTTGGGATCTTTAAGTCAAAACCGAATTTTGATGCAGGCGATTTTCCTAATTACTTACAAGAACCTTTTCACTCAAACGCATAAAGAGAACCGGTCGGAAAATCCCACTCGGGAGTTTCTAATGTTTCACCTTCCTTCAAATTATACCACGGAGATAATTTTGCATTATTAGGATTTTTAAGTACGTGTATATTTTGTGCCGGCATATAACTTTGCGCGATACAAAAAACACGTTCAGTCCCTTTTACATTCATGGCCACATCCATCACTATAACAGCATGCCCTGGCGAACCGCCTTTTATAAACACATCTCCTGCTTGAATGTCGCCTATGGATTTTTTATTTAGCTCTTTAGATAAAGATAAAGTTCCTGCGTAAGAAAAAACTATTTCTAAATACGCTTTAAATACTTCCTTACTATCTGATGGTTTTGTAGCGAGATACCACGTGGTCTTATTTCCTTTGATCTTTATACGATACCCTTTAACCCATTTAGCGAATTCTGCATTAAAGCCATTGGTGAAATTAAAATGTAATTTCTCATATTGCTTTGTGCTGTATAAATATTCAGCGCGAAGTCTCATCACTGCATCGGCGCATTGCTGAAGATCTTTTGTACCCACATCAATATCTAAAACGGCTTCATGAACATCTTGCCTGTTCTTTTCATTTCCGTTATACAAATAAACTTTTGTTCCTGCTTTTTTTAGTGGGAATGTACTTAGGAAAGTAGAGAACGAATAGCCATTCTCAGGTAATCTTATAAAACCATCGGGTGTATTAAAACGATCGGAAATTGTTGTGCCTGTAATAATGCTTAACTGGCTTGTTTGCGAATTGCAAGAAAGGAAAAGAATTGCCAAGAAAATAAAAACTGCACTTGACATTCGCGTTCGTAATGCTTTTCTATTATTCATAATATTCATAAACTTGAATTGAACTTGGATCAGAAAGTGGGCCTGTTCCACATATTTCATCCCTGCCTCTATTATAAACCTCTTTCCGTTTATGGAGTTTTCCATTTACATATATGTTTTTTTGTAAGCTAGCTCCATTGTCAACAAATACATTTAAACCATTTTCGTATTTGTACAAAACCTCATAAGAAAGTTCATCACGCTTATTGTAAACCTCTTCCCTCACTAATAAGCCTTGCCAATATTTGTAAATGATATAATTTTCCATCTCATCCTTTCTACTTAATCGTCCCAAACTATCATATTCAAATGTTATTTTTCTAATGTCACTTGTTTGATAGATCTTTTGCTCGATCAACAGTCCTTTAGAACTATAATTAAAAGAATAACTAACTTTTCCGGGCATGCCTTTATATTCTTCGAGCGTTAATTGCCCTCTTTCATTATACGAAAACTCAATTGAATATTCATTGTCCCTACCGTGCTTACCCAATTTATAATAATTTATACTCGAAACTTTATTCCTTGTGTTATACTTAATTTCCTTTACTGCAGTATCCGAATTCTGTGAAAAAAGAACAGCCTTTGAGATTAATTTATCATTATTGTAGAAATATAATTCTTCGCTTAAAGAATTAAGCGTATCACTAAGTCCGTAGAATTTCATCTTTTTTAAGGGATAACTAGGAAGGTCAAACAACTTACTTATAAAAAGATCCTGAGCCGAAACGGCTTGAAATAAAATCGAAACCAGAAATATAAATCTATACTTCATAAAAAAAGGTACCGTATAATTCCGGTACCTTAAATATAGAATAAATTAATCTTCCTAAACAGCCAATTTTTTATAACGTGGGCGTTTTGGCTCTACGTTACCTAATCGCTTTTTACGATTCTCTTCATATTCGCTGTATCCGCCTTCGAACCAATAAACCGAACTATCTCCTTCAAAAGCTAAGATGTGCGTACAAACGCGATCTAAGAACCATCTATCGTGACTAATTATAACGCCACAACCTGCAAAATTCTCTAAAGCTTCTTCCAAAGCACGAAGTGTGTTTACGTCCAAGTCGTTTGTTGGCTCGTCTAACAATAATACGTTACCACCTTCTTTTAAAGCTAAAGCTAAATGTAAACGATTTCTTTCTCCACCCGATAATACCGAACATTTTTTTCCTTGATCAGCCCCATTAAAATTAAAGCGAGAAATGTACGCACGAGAATTTAACGAGCGGCCTTCAATTAAAATATTTTCCAGCCCTCCACTAATCACATCGTAAATAGTTTTGTTTGGGTCAATGTCTTTATGACTTTGATCCACATAACTTATTTTTACTGTTGGTCCAATTTTAAATTCACCTGAATTTTGTTTCTCTTGACCTAAGATCATTTTGAACAAGGTTGTTTTACCCGCACCATTCGGACCAATAATTCCAACTATTCCTGCAGGTGGTAATCTAAAATTCAAATGCTCATACAATAATCTATCGCCATATCCTTTTGAAACATCAATAGCTTCGATCACGTCATTACCCAAGCGCGGACCATTAGGAATGAAGATCTCCAATTTTTCTTCTTTTGATTTTACATCCTCACTTACCATTTTTTCGTAATTACTCAAACGGGCTTTTTGTTTTACGCCGCGTCCTTTTACACCTTGGCGCACCCAATCCAACTCACGCGCTAACGTTTTTTGACGTTTACTTTCTGTTTTTTCTTCTTGCTTTAAACGAGCGCCTTTTTGTTCTAACCATGAAGAATAATTTCCTTTCCAAGGAATACCTTCGCCTCTATCCAATTCCAAGATCCATCCTGCAACATTATCTAAGAAATAACGATCGTGCGTTACAGCAATGATTGTTCCTTTATATTGTTTCAAATGTTGTTCTAACCAATCAACGCTTTCAGCATCCAAGTGGTTGGTTGGCTCATCTAATAATAACACATCCGGTTCTTGCAACAACAAACGGCACAATGCCACACGCCTTCTTTCACCACCCGATAAAACTTTAACAGAAGCGTCACTTTCAGGACAACGCAATGCATCCATAGCACGCTCTAATCTGCTATCTAAATTCCAAAGATCATGTTGATCGATCAAGTCTTGTAATTGTGCTTGACGAGAAATTAATTTATCCATTTTATCAGGATCATTTAAAATCTCTTCATCACTAAATTTATTATTTACCTCTTCAAACTCCGCTAAAATATCTGTGAATTGCTTTACACCCTCGCGAACCACTTCGATCACAGTTTTATTCTCGTCCATTTGAGGCTCTTGCTCCAACATGCCAATAGAATAACCCGGCGAGAAATGTACTTCGCCAATATAATCTTTATCAACTCCGGCAATGATCCGTAAGAGTGAAGATTTACCTGAACCATTCAAACCTAACACGCCGATCTTTGCGCCGTAATAGAATGAAAGGTAAATATCCTTTAAAACTTGTTTTTGTGGTGGGTGTATCTTTGATACATTCACCATACTAAATATGATCTGTCTTCCTTCGGGTGTTGCTGACATTGTAAAAAATTTTGGACTGCTAAATTAGGGATTTTACTTGGATAAATCCATTTTCATTTTGGGATCGAAAGAACCAATATGTCACCCCTAAAGGGGTTCTATTCATCGTTATTTATTTCGCCCCCTTCGGGGGCTACCAATATGTCGCACCTGCGGAGCTGGGAAATTTCATCAATTCCATTCAAGTCCAGTAGGGACGACATCTTGGTAGAAGTAAAAACGATATAACAATAAAGCCCCTTTAGGGGCGACATGTTGGTTCAAAAAGCAGAATAAAAAAAGCCCCCCAAAACGGAGGGCTTTAATTCGTTATTCGATTCGTTTATTTGCCAGCTGAAGCTTTGATCTTATTATTCATTTCCGTTGCCTTTGCCTGATCGTTGGTGAGCATATACAATTTACGCAATGCGCTCATGGTAGCTTTATCTTCTGTTTTAATGGTTAAAGCTTGCTCCAAGTGTGGAATTGCTTTTTTATAATAGTCTTGTGATTTTGTTTCTAACTCTTTGCCTTTTGTTTTAGCTTCTGATAAAGGTAAACCACTTGCCTTTGTTTGATAGAAACCACCAAGGTTATTATACATAGCTCCAAGGTTATAAAGTGAATTATACATGTGCTCAGTATTGGAAGGTTTAAGTTCTATTACCTTTAAATAATTTGTTTCCGCATTTTTAAATAGCTCATCAAAATTTGCAGGCTTTTCTTTATCCTTTCCAGTAGCATCTTTTGGATTAGCCATGTTATCATAGATATTACCACGCACTAAATAGAACAATGCGTTTGAAGGATCTTTTTCAATAGAAGCTGTAAGATTATTCAAGGCTTCTTGTTGTTTTCCTTTTGAAAGAAACAAGTTTGTTTCTGTATTCAGCAGATCCATATCTCCTGGAAACGCAGTGCGACCTTTGCTTAAAATAGCTAGGGCAGCTGATGTATCTTGCTTAACAAGATTTGCATTATACATGGCCTGGTAGTTATATGGCGTAGCGATTTTAAGGTCTACCATTTTTTTATTATATTCTAATATTTTAGTTGGATTTTTCGCTCTACCCGCGCTCACACAAGCATTGTAAAAATTTGACGTATCTTTTTTACGTGTCATGGCCATATTCAAATAAGCCACCTTGTAGAAATAATCAGCGGCCTCATCGAATTTCTTTGCTTTATATTTTCCGCTGGCAATATTTCCTGCTTCCATTTTCATTTGCATGGCCACCATTGTGAATTTCACATCATCTTCACTTAATTGCGATGTACCTTTTGAAAAACCATCTTGGATAACTTCCATATATTTTGGATCTACATCCTTGATCTTATCAACCGCTTGATTTGCCGATTCAAATTCAGTTGTTGGTGTATTTCCATATGCAAGGTCGTTGCGCTCTTTTTTATCAGCAACTGTAGCTTCAAGAGTTTTTACCTCTTGCATAAATGCATAATTATAATAGTTGTAGTGAATACGCGCTTTGTAAGCCCAAGTTTTACCTTGGTTCTTTGTATCATCATTAGTGAGTGCAATTTCAATAGCCTCTTTTGCCTTATTTAAATAGGCGATATCCGGTTTGCCATCCTTTAATGTTGATTCGTAATCATTCAAAGCTCTCCAAGCTGTTTGAACTTTCATTTTTTGCGACATACCGAATAACGGTAAAAGTGATAAGGCAATGATTTTTAGTGATTTCATTTTGGTTCTTTATTTAAGTATATGACACACATTTTTTCAAATTGCATGCCATATACTATTAATTTAACAATTTTTACTCTTTATTTTCTTCGTTATCGGTTTTTGCATCCGCTTCAGGTGTGTCAGATTGACCATTCTCTGGGATCACATCTCCAGGAATCACACTCTCCTCCTCATCATCACGATCCACTTTAGTAACTGCAGCAATATCATCTGTTTCAGAAACATTGATCAAACGAACACCTTGTGTTGCTCTTCCCATTACGCGAAGATCAGCCACTTTGATACGGATAGTGATTCCATTTCTGGTAATGATCATCAAGTCGTTCTCATCCGTTACCGATTTAATAGCAACTAAACTTCCTGTTTTATCAGTGATATTAATTGTTTTTACGCCTTTACCTCCACGGTTTGTGATCCTATATTCGTCCACATCACTGCGTTTTCCATATCCTTTTTCAGACACAACTAATACGTTCATGGTTGGATTATCAATGCAGATCATTCCGATCACTTCATTATTTCCTCCTTCTTCATCAGCAAGATCAACTCCAATAACACCACTGGCATTTCTACCCATTGGTCTTACTTTTTCTTCATTGAAGCGACACACTTTACCCATTTTGGTAGCGATCATGATCTCGTTCTTACCATTGGTTAATGCTGCTTCTAACAACACATCTCCTTCGCGAATGGTGATCGCATTGATACCATTAGCACGTGGACGAGAATATGCTTCCAATGTTGTTTTTTTGATGATACCATTTTTGGTACACAATACAATGAAGTTATTATTAATGTATTCTTCTTCCGATAAGCTTCTCACATTAATAAATGCTTTTACTTTATCGTCCGGCGCAATACTTAATAGATTTTGAATTGCTCTTCCTTTGCTTGTTTTGTTTCCTTCAGGAACTTCATAAGCACGTAACCAGAAACATTGTCCTTTTTCAGTGAATAACAATAAGTAGTTGTGTGTTGAAGCAATGAACATGTGTTCAATAAAATCCTCATCACGTGTAGAAGATCCTTTACTTCCTTTTCCTCCTCTACCCTGCGCGCGATACTCATCTAAATTTGTACGCTTTATATAACCCATATGAGAAATTGTAATTACAACATTCTCATCTGCGATCATATCTTCCATTTTAAGATCATCTCCGGCATAAACAATTTCGCTTCTGCGATCATCGCCATACTTTTCTTTGATCTCTAATAATTCATCTTTAATTATTTGGAAACGCTTAGTTTCATTTGTCAATATCTCTTTGTAATGAGCTATTGTTTTCATTAACTCTTCGTATTCCGCATTTAATTTACCAAACTCTAGTCCGGTTAATGTTCTTAAACGCATATCCAAAATAGCACGTGCTTGGATATCGGATAAATTAAATCTAAGGATCAATTCATCTTTTGCAGCATCCGGCGATTCGCTTTCTTTGATTATCTTGATAACCTCATCAATATTTTTTTGAGCGATCAATAATCCTTCTAAGATATGCGCACGTTTTTCTGCTTGTGCCAGATCAAATTTGGTACGACGAACAACAACCTCATGACGGTGTTCAACAAAATAATGGATCTGTTGTTTGATATTTAAGATCTCAGGACGACCATTCACCAATACAACGTTATTTATTGAGAATGATGTTTGAAGCGCTGTGAATTTGTAAAGATTGTTTAATACAACATTACTAATGGCATCTCTTCTTAATTCATAAACCACACGAATTCCTTCACGATTACTTTCGTCACGAATTTCAGTGATGCCTTCAATTTTCTTTTCGTTGCATAATTCCCACTGACGCTTGATCATTTCTGCTTTGTTGATCTGATAAGGCACTTCAGTAACAACAATACGCTCTCTGTCATTTACTTGTTCGATAGTTGCTCTCGCACGCATGATCACACGTCCACGCCCTGTGGTTAAAGCTTCTCTTACACCTTCGTAACCGTAAATAATTCCACCGGTAGGAAAATCAGGTGCTTTAATTAATTTAATTAGATCAAGTATATCGATCTCGCGATTGTCGATATATGCAATTGTAGCATCAATGGTTTCACGCAAATTGTGTGGTGCCATATTAGTGGCCATACCAACGGCAATTCCGGATGAACCATTAACGATCAAATTTGGAACTCTGCTTGGCAACACAGTTGGCTCTGTCAAAGAGTCATCAAAATTGGGTCTAAAGTCAACTGTATCTTTTTCAATGTCCGCCAACATTTCTTCTGCGATCTTGCGAAAACGAACCTCCGTATAACGCATCGCTGCAGGAGGATCACCATCCATACTTCCAAAATTTCCTTGGCCATCAACCAACATATAACGTAAACTCCAATCTTGAGCCATACGTACCATGGTGTCATAAACTGACGAATCGCCATGTGGATGGTACTTTCCTAAAACTTCTCCAACAATACGAGCCGACTTTTTATAAGGCCTATTGTGTAATACTCCAAGATCTAGCATTCCATATAAAACCCTTCTGTGCACGGGTTTAAGACCGTCGCGCACGTCTGGTAGAGCTCTAGATACAATTACCGACATCGAATAATCGATGTAGGCTGTCTTCATTTCATCCTCAATATTGATCGGAATAATTTTTTCTCCTTCTGTCATATGTTCTTCTTGTTAAATTTCTTTCTAAAAATATTTTCTATTTTATGCTTTTTTGTCAGTTAAAAAAACAAACCAAAAGCAACTATTTGCCGTATAATTGTATTAAAAGCTACAGCGAATGAAAGTACCGAAAAATCAGCAATTTGAGTCAAAACTTTTCAACAAATTTATTGTTAAAAATTACCAATCTTGCTCATATAATAGCGGTTTATAAATAATATTTTTGAGTGTGGCACAGTATGTGTAATTTAAACAAATTAAAAGTACGGATATGGAAGCAAAATTCTCGCCCAGAGTAAAAGACGTGATCACTTATAGTCGCGAAGAGGCTATGCGTTTAGGGCACGATTATATTGGCATTGAGCACCTCATGCTTGGAATGATAAGAGATGGTGAAGGTGTAGGTATGCGCCTATTAAAAAACCTAGGTGTTGACTCGGCTGAGTTACGCAAATTAATAGAACAAGGTTTAACGCCCGGATTGAAAAAATCCAACAACCTTGCGAATATTCCCTTGGTAAAACAAGCCGAAAAAACATTGAAGCTTACTTACCTTGAAGCAAAAACATTTAAATCAGTACAAATAGGCACAGAGCACTTATTGCTTTGTGTATTAAAAGACCCAGACAATATCGTTACAAAAAGTTTATTGCGTTTTGGCGTTGATTACGACGCTACACGAGCAGAATTAGAAGGCTTTCAAGATAGCCCTGATAAAATTGAGAATTCAACTGCAGGTAATGATGATGACTCTGATGAGGAAGCATCGTTTGGAGGCGGCGGAACAAGTAGTCCACAGAAAAAACAAGGTGAGAACAAAAGTAAAACACCTGTGTTGGATAACTTCGGACGCGACCTTACCAAAATGGCAGAAGACGGAAAACTGGATCCTGTTGTAGGACGTGAAAAAGAAATTGAGCGTGTGTCGCAAATTTTATCGCGTCGTAAAAAGAACAATCCTATTTTAATTGGAGAACCCGGTGTGGGTAAATCAAGTATTGCCGAAGGTTTGGCTTTACGTATTGTAGAAAGAAAAGTGAGTCGCATTTTATATAACAAACGTGTGGTTACTTTGGATCTTGCCAGTTTAGTGGCAGGAACAAAATACCGCGGTCAGTTTGAAGAGCGTATGAAAGCGGTAATGAATGAATTGGAGAAAAGTCCGGATGTGATTTTATTCATCGACGAGATACACACGATCATTGGTGCCGGTGGCGCCAGTGGAAGTTTGGATGCCAGCAACATGTTCAAGCCTGCTTTAGCGCGCGGCGAGATACAATGTATTGGTGCAACAACTTTGGATGAGTACCGTCAGTATATCGAAAAAGATGGCGCTCTAGAACGTCGTTTCCAGAAAGTAATTATTGAGCCTGCTACTGAAGATGAATCGTTGCAGATCTTAAATAACATCAAAGGAAAATACGAAGATCATCATAATGTAACGTATACACCCGAAGCTTTAAAAGCCTGTGTAACTTTAACTTCGCGTTATATTACCGACAGACATTTACCGGATAAAGCGATTGATGCTTTAGATGAGGCCGGAAGTCGTGTACATATTACAAATATTCACGTACCGCAAAATATCTTAGATATTGAAAAGAAGATTGAAGATATCAAAGAATTAAAGAACCAAGTGGTGCGCAGTCAGAAATACGAAGAAGCAGCACGTTTACGTGATACTGAGAAAACTTTACAAGCTGAATTAGAAGCCGCTAAAAAGATATGGGAAGAGCAAACTAAAGCTAATCGTGTAACTGTAACCGAGGAGAATGTTGCCGAAGTTGTGAGTATGATGAGCGGAGTTCCTGTTCAACGTGTGAACCAAAATGAAAGTGATAAGCTTGTGAAAATGGGCGAATTGCTTAAAGGAAAAGTGATAGGACAAGACGCAGCCGTTGCTAAAGTAGTGAAAGCTATTCAGCGTAACCGCGCCGGATTAAAAGATCCAAACAAACCAATTGGTTCGTTTATTTTCCTTGGTCCTACAGGTGTTGGTAAAACACAATTGGCAAAAATATTAGCTCGTCAGTTATTTGATAATGATGATGCACTAATTAGAATTGATATGAGTGAATACATGGAGAAATTCGCCATCACTCGTTTAATTGGAGCGCCTCCGGGATATGTTGGATATGAAGAAGGTGGACAGTTAACTGAAAAAGTTCGTCGTCGTCCTTATGCGGTTGTGTTATTAGATGAGATCGAAAAAGCGCATCCGGATGTATTTAATATGTTATTACAAGTATTAGATGATGGAATGTTAACTGACAGTTTAGGTCGCAAGATCGATTTCAAAAACACGATCATCATCATGACCTCTAACATTGGCGCTCGTCAATTGAAAGATTTCGGTCAAGGTGTTGGTTTTGGAACCGCAACAAAAACTGAAGGTGCAGAAGAACACTCGAAAGGTGTTATTGAAAATGCCTTGAAAAAAGCATTTGCGCCTGAGTTCTTGAATCGTATTGATGACGTGGTAATGTTCAACTCTTTATCAAAAGAAGACATCCACAAGATCATTGATATTGAATTAGGAAGTTTGTTTGGACGTATTCAAAAATTAGGATTCGCCATCAAAATAACCGATGCTGCAAAAGATTTTATTGTAGAAAAAGGTTACGATGAGAATTATGGTGCTCGTCCTTTAAAACGCGCCATCCAAAAATATCTTGAGGATCCAATGGCAGAAGAAATGATCAAGAATAACCTTGTAGAAGGTGATGAGATAGAAGTAGATTACAATAAAGAAAGTGGTGAGATCACAGTAAATTCTTCAAAGCCAAAACCTAAGAAGAGTAATAAAAAAGAAGATAAGTCTTAAAAAAATAAACTCAAGAAAAAACCCCGATCGAAAGACCGGGGTTTTTTGTTTTTATCTCTAAGGCTTTATTTTAATAAACTTAGTAAACTGGGCCTCCCTATTAAATTGGTAATCTTTACCAGAGATCCAATATGCCTTACCATTAGTTAAGGCAACCACCAAATAACCCAATGAAGTTGGCGTTAAATTAGAAAGGTCTGAAGCGCTAAAGTTTACATTATTATTGCCGGTGCTTAATATTTTTGTCACCGATCCATTAGCAGTGTTTGTTCCATCAATAATAATAAAATAGGCTTTTCCAGCATTTGCCACATTATTTATTGCAACGCTAAATCCTGAACTTATACTTATGCTATCCGGTAGGTTGCTAAGTGATCCAACCGTAGGATTGCTTGAACTAATGTTTATTGAGAAAGTACCAATACCGTTAGCACCATTCACCGACCATGTTTCAGTTGACAAATTGATCGACGAACTAGTTGTGTAATATTTATAAGATGGATTATAATTTAACGTATCACCATTTAATCCTACATTGTTTACAGTAACTGCAGTTGAGTTATTAGAATACTGCGTTGACTGACTACTAAAGTAGGCCCTAGCGGAAGAACTAATAAAAGGCGGTGCCACACTTGACGTTATAGTAGCATAATTACCCGTTGTAAATATTCCATAAAACGTGGTTGCTCCACTTGGTGTTGGGCTGTTTCCTCCACCACCTCCACCACCTGTGTTGGTATTGCTATTTGTTGGGGCTTTTTCTTCTTTCTTACAGGAGATAAAGGTCAATCCTGCAAATAAAACAAGTATTGCTAATTTAATTTTCATATATCAAATATATAACAATTGTCGAAATATAAAAACAAAAAGCCCTGCGTTGTAGCAGGGCTTTGTAATACATTTACCCTTCGACTTCGCTCAGGGTGACAAAGGTTATTACAAATGTATCACTTCACCATACGCAGCAGCAGCTGCTTCCATAATAGCTTCGCTCATGGTAGGATGAGGATGAACTGTTTTTATTAATTCGTGCCCTGTTGTTTCCAGTTTACGAATAGCAACAATCTCAGCGATCATTTCAGTAACGTTTGCGCCGATCATGTGCGCGCCTAATAATTCACCATACTTTGCATCAAAGATCAACTTAATGAAGCCATCTTTTGCTCCCGAAGCACTTGCTTTACCGGAGGCTGAGAAAGGAAACTTTCCAACTTTAATGGTATACCCTGCTTCTTTTGCTTTTTTCTCGGTAAATCCAACCGATGCAATTTCAGGTTGACAATAAGTACATCCCGGAATATTGTTGTAATCTAAAGCTTCTGCATGTGTGCCTTTAATTTTCTCTACGCAGGTAATTCCTTCGGCACTGGCAACGTGTGCAAGTGCTTGGCCGGGAACACAATCTCCAATGGCATAATAACCAGGTATATTTGTTGCGTAGAATTTATCTACAACGATTTTTCCTTTATCGGTTTTAATTCCAACATCTTCTAAACCAAGTCCTGTAATATTTGCTTCAATTCCAACTGCTGACAGAACGATCTCTGCATCTATGCTTACATTTCCGGTTTTAGTTTTGATATTTACTTTGCAACCTTCTCCTTTGGTATCAACACTTTCCACAGAAGAATCTACCATTACATCAATTCCAATTTTCTTGAACGATTTCTCTAATTGCTTACTTACATCTTCATCTTCTACAGGAACGATATTTGGTAAAAATTCAACCACTGTAACTTTTGTTCCCATGGTTGCATAAAAATACGCGAACTCAACTCCTATGGCACCGCTACCAACAACCACCATGGTCTTTGGAAGTTTAGGCAACACCATTGCTTCACGATAACCAATTATCTTTTTACCATCTTGTGGTAAATTTGGCAATGCGCGTGAGCGAGCTCCGGTTGCAATAATAATATGATTTGCGGTATGCTCTTCAATTTTTCCATCGGCAGCAGTAACACTTACCTTTTTTCCGGCTTTTACTTTTGCAGTTCCCATGATCACATCGATCTTGTTCTTTTTCATTAAGAACTGAACGCCTTTACTCATGCCTTCTGCCACATCGCGACTACGTTTTACAACGGCGCTAAAATCCGCTTTTACATTATCGGCACTTATACCGTATTCTTTTGAATGATTTAAATATTGGAACACTTGAGCGCTCTTTAAAAGCGCTTTGGTTGGGATACAACCCCAATTTAAACACACACCGCCTAAACTTTCTTTTTCTACAACGGCTACTTTAAACCCTAATTGTGAAGCGCGAATTGCAGTTACATAACCGCCCGGTCCACTACCTATAACAATGATATCGTATTGCATAATTACTTATTAAGAGGTGCTAATTTAGTATTTTATTTGCTAATTATTACAATATTAAAATTGAGCCTGAATAGTTAATAAAATGCTCATACTTAGTTCTCTAATTATAATATATTTGCCCTTTACTTTTATAAAATGAATAAAGCTGACGTATTATTAGGCCTTCAATGGGGCGACGAAGGAAAAGGGAAAATTGTAGATGTTTTAACCCCTGCGTATGATATCATTGCCCGTTTTCAGGGTGGACCAAATGCCGGACACACTTTAGAGTTCAATGGCATTAAGCACGTTCTCCATACAATTCCAAGTGGTATCTTCCATCCTACCGCTGTAAATGTGGTTGGAAATGGTGTAGTAATTGATCCTGTCATCTTTAAAAAGGAATTGGATGCCTTAGCTGCTTTAAAAGTAGATGTAAAAAGTAAATTAATGATCAGCAAGCGCGCGCATTTAATATTACCTACGCATCGTTTATTGGATGCTGCCAGTGAAGCCGCCAAAGGAAAAAACAAGATTGGGTCTACGCTAAAAGGAATTGGTCCTACTTATATGGACAAAACCGGACGCAATGGATTACGCGTTGGAGATATTGAGACCAAAGAATTCAGAGAAAAATACGATGCCTTAGTTGAAAAACATAAGCAATTATTATCATACCATAATTTTGAATACAATTTAGCGGAGTTAGAACCAACTTGGTTTGCCGCTATTGAATCGTTAAAGCAATTACAGTTTGTTGATACAGAACATTACGTGAACAATGCCATTAAAGCCGGTAAAAAAATATTGGCCGAAGGTGCGCAAGGTTCATTATTAGATATTGATTTTGGTTCTTACCCTTTTGTTACCTCTTCAAATACCATTTGTGCAGGCGCTTGTAATGGATTAGGAATTGCGCCAAACAGAATTGGAAATGTGATAGGCATTTTTAAAGCGTATTGTACACGCGTAGGTAGCGGACCATTTCCTACAGAATTAGATAATGAAGTTGGCGAAAAAATGCGTCAAATAGGTAGAGAGTTTGGAAGCACAACCGGCCGCCCAAGAAGAACAGGTTGGTTAGATATTCCTGCATTAAAATATGCGATCACTATTAATGGCGTTACCGAATTAATGATGATGAAAGCCGATGTATTGAGCGATTTTGATTCGCTGGATATTTGCACGCACTATTTACATAACGGCGAAAAAATTGATTACCTACCTTATAATATAGATCCAAAATATTTACAACCGGTTTACACAACCGTAAAAGGTTGGGGTGTTGACTTAACAGGAGTTACGGATAAGACCAAACTTCCGAAAGAATTAATGGATTATATTAAATTCATTGAAAAAGAAACTGAAACACCTATTACCATTGTTTCGGTTGGTCCGGATAGAACACAGACGATACGGATGTAATCCTTATTTTTTAGCCCCAAAGACACTAAGACACGATGTTTACCACAATATTTCTTAGTGTCATTGCGCCTTTGTGGCAAATATTGTAATGTTCCGCTCAAGGAAATCAATATATTTGTTTTATGGGTCCAGTTGTATTATTTGCCTCCATTTTTTTATCGGCAATCGTTTCGGTGATCGTTTGGATAGATTATTTCAGACGCATAGATGTTTTTGAGCCTGAGCGCATAGGTTATTTAGTAATTGCACTTCTTATAGGTTGTTGCACTCCTTACCTAAGCATTTTAATGTATGATGTTCATGATAATATCGCTTTTGCATTGAACGGACAGCCTTTGAACGACCTCATTTACTCAATTTTAGGGATTGGCTTAACTGAAGAACTAAGCAAATTAGTTGGTGTGATCATCGTATTTCAATTACTTAAAAAGCAAGTTAATGAATCGGTTGACTATTTGATCTATGCCGGTATGGTGGCTTTAGGATTTGCACTTGTAGAGAATACACTTTACATAGGGCGTTATGGTATTGACATCATAACGGATCGTTCTTTTTATTCGGTTTTAGAACATATAATTAATACAAGCATTATTACCTATGGCTATTGTCGATTCAAGATCTTTAATCGCGGCAACCATTTTACAAATACGGTCATTGCATTTCTTACAGCTATTAGCTCACATGGTTTATTTGATTACTTTATTATGAATCCGAGCTTCCATTATGTTGCACCGGTACTGGTGATACTTGTTTATTTAATAGGTATCAATTTCTGGATCACCATGCTCAACAATGCCATTAATTTCTCGTCCTACTTTAACTATTCAAAGATCCATTATTCCGGAAGTATCTTTTACAGGCTTCTGCTTTGGTACTTTTTTACAATGCTTATTGGCATTTTTTATAAAACGTACACCAAAGACTTTATTTTTGCATTAAGCGATTCATTCACTGCTGTTTTTAGTAATGGTTTTCTTTTCGTATTAGTAATTCTTAGAGTAAGCCGATTTAAAATTTACAAGAATTACTATCAACCTGTTACGATCAATCTGCCATTTTACATCACAAAAAATAATGATGCAGATTTCAGCTTCTTCAATATTCTTGATTTTAAAATAAGAGGGGAAAATTCACATGAATATTTTTTAACTGCTAAAATTGGACAAATGATCGAGATTAGTCCTATTAACCCAAAGAAAAGTTTTTTAGAAAAAACTGTTACTGTTAAAGTAAGCGATAAGCTGTTTTTTGATGGTGATACTACTGTTTACTTGGCAGAATTTACCGATGAAGGCATGAATAACCGTTTTTATCTGAAGCCTAAAACACGTGGCAAAACAAAAATAGAAGATGCTTATCCAATCAACGAATTATTACACGACGAAACCCCTGAAAGTCTTCCAACCAGGATATCTGAATTAAAATTTGTAGAATGGGTGTATGTGAAGGCGGATAATGAGATTGCTAAGGTTAATTATTAATTTTTTAGAGGCAGAAACCGCAAAGCGTCCCTTGGACTTCGCAAAGTTTTACGCAAAGGTCGCAAAGGACCAACTAACCGCAGAAAAATAAATTAAGAAGGCAAAGAAGCTTTGCTTCGCAAAGCGCGGTAAAATATATCGAATTCACTTTGCGATCCGCCTCGGCGGACGAAGGTCTTTGCCTTCTCTTGAGAACTGGTGATCCTTTGCCTTCTTTGCGCCTTCTTTGCTTAGCGTAAGCGCTTTGCGGTTTCTGCCTCTATAGTTCCTTCGTCTCTGCTCTCCTCAATCGATCATTTATCGCTCTCCCCAAACCCTTATCAGGCAAGGGTTCTGCAATTATCACATCAAAATCTCCTTCACCGGCTTGGCGTAAATAAGCAAATAACTTTACAGCTGCTTCTTCCAACTTTTCTTCCTCAGATAAATTAAAATAAGTAACATTTTGTTTTGAAGGTGGCGTTTTTCCAAAACATAAGACAGCAACTTTTTTTGAATTATATACTTCGATGAGCACATCTAGTTTACCAATATACAATGGCTTATTTGGCGCGTAATGATTTTTCAATTGTCCCGGCGCTTTGGGGTCGCTCGAATTATTGATTCTTAAACTTACTTTTCCTATTTCCTTTTCAATAGATTCAATGGCTAATCCACCCAAGCGATAAATGCAAACTTCTCCTTCTTCAATTCCCACAATAGTAGACTCAATTCCTACCGTACATTTTCCGCCATCCAAAATATAGTCGATCTTCTCCCCTAACTGTTTATTTACATGTTGTGCTTCTGTTGGACTCACATATCCAAAAGGATTTGCACTTGGAGCGGCCACCGGAAAGTTCAATTGCTTTAATAATTGCAATGTGAGTTCATGATCAGGAACACGAATTGCCACTTGACTTAATCCGGAGGTAACCAGATCAGGTACATTGTTTTTCTTCGGCAACAATAAAGTTAATGGTCCGGGCCAAAATTTTTGTGCTAATTTGAGCAGACGTTCATCGCTCAATTCGGCATACGTTGATGCCTGCTCGATACCCGAAACATGAATGATCAAGGGGTCGAAAAAAGGTCGCTGTTTAACCTCATACACCTTTAAAACAGCGTTTGTATCAAGGGCATTAGCGCCCAAACCGTACACCGTTTCGGTTGGAATGGCCACTAATTGGCCCTTTTGGAGCAATTCTTTTGCTTTAAATATGTCGTTTCCAATGAGCGCCAAGGCCCCAAATATACGCTAAAACCCGTATATTTGCGCCCTCATTATGAGTCAGTTGATCGCCATAAAAGACAAACAGTTCAAGCCCTACATTAGTTCTGAAAAGATCAATGTGGCAGTGAAAAGTGTTGCCCAAAAAATAAATTCAGAACTGGCCAACGATTTTCCAATTTTTTTAGTAGTTTTAAATGGCTCTTTTATGTTTGCTGCTGATCTTTTACGAGAAGTGACTATTCCATGCGAGATCTCCTTTATCAAACTTTCAAGTTATTCAGGAACATCAAGTAGCGGAACTGTTTCAGAACTTATTGGATTAAATGAGGATCTTGATAATAGAACAGTGGTTATTGTTGAGGATATTGTTGATTCGGGTAACACACTCGATAACATCATGAACTCCTTAAGCAAAACAAAACAAATAAAAGTGGCAACAGCGTTGTTTAAACCGGAAGCTTACAAGAAGAAACACGAGATCAATTATGTAGGCTTAACCATACAAAATGAATTTGTGATAGGTTATGGTTTGGATTACGATGGACAAGGAAGAAATTTAAAAGACATTTATATTCTTGCATAAAAATATTTAAACGAAACACCATGGAAATGCTAAATCTTGTACTTTTTGGACCTCCGGGCGCAGGCAAAGGTACTCAGTCAGAAAATTTGATCAATAAATACGGCTTAGTACACTTAAGTACTGGCGATCTATTACGTTCGGAAATTGCACGCGGAACCGAACTTGGTTTGCAAGCAAAAGCAATTATGGATCGTGGAGACCTTGTAAGTGACGAGATCGTTATCGGGATGATAGAATCAAAGTTAGATGGTAACCCCAATGTGAAAGGATTTATTTTTGATGGTTTCCCAAGAACCACTGCGCAAGCAATTGCCTTAGATGATCTTTTACAAAAGAAAGGAACTGCCATTCATGCAATGCTAGCACTTGAAGTGGATGATGAAGAACTAACAAAACGTTTATTGTTGCGCGGACAAGATAGCGGACGTGAAGATGATAAGAACGAAGGCATTATTCGCAACCGTATCAACGAATACAATGTGAAAACTTCACCTTTGAAAAATTATTATAGCGAGCAAGGTAAATTTCATTCTATACATGGCATAGGAACGCAAGAGGATATCTTCCAAAATTTAGTTGATCGCATTGTTTTTATTAAAGCTGAGGTTGACTTAACGCAATTAGAAACAGACCTTGAACATTTAGATCTTACCGTGAATGATTTTGAAGTTGCTGATGAAATTGAACCGCATTTGTTATTGGAGATCGACGCCATCAAACGTGTAGAAGCTGAAGAAGAGGAAGAAAGAAAAACAGCAGTAGTTCAATTAGCAACCACAAGTAAAGATCACTCGAAAAGCAATGGTCATTCAAATGGAGAGAAAAAAGCGGCAAACATTAAAAAAGTTGTTAGTAAGCCTGTAGCAAAGAAGCCTATTACAAAAACGAAAGCAAAGCCGGCTAAAAAGGTTGCCAAAAAGAAAGTTGCAAAACCTGCGAAGAAGAAGGTTGTAAAGAAAGCTGCTAAAAAAGTGGTGAAAAAAGTAACAAAGAAAGCTACCTCCGCTAAAGCTCCGGCACGCAAGAAAGTTGTTGCTAAAAAGAAAACTTCTAAACCGGTAAAAAAGAAAGTAGCAAAAAAAGCTGCAAAGAAAACAAATAAAAAACGTAAATAAATTCTAATCAAATAAGGCCTGTGTTTTATGCACGGGCTTTTCTATTCTTATAAAAGTGGATACTAATTTTGTTGACTATGTGAAGATCTGCTGTAGAAGCGGAAAAGGTGGACCGGGTTCAAGGCATTTGCACCGAGATGTGTTTACTGCCAAAGGTGGACCTGATGGTGGTGACGGTGGTCGCGGCGGACATGTTATTGTAAAAGGCAATAAACAATTATGGACCTTGATCCATTTAAAATATCGTAAACATGTGATTGCCACTGAAGGTGAAAGTGGTGGAAGTTCTAACTCCAGCGGTAAACAAGGCAAGGACGAATATTTGGAAGTTCCATTAGGAACCATTGCTAAAGATGCAGAAACCGGTGAAGTACTTTTTGAAATAAAAGAAGACGGAGAAGAACATATTATAGTTCCAGGTGGAAGAGGTGGATTAGGAAACACGCATTTTAAATCGCCAACCATGCAAACGCCTCGTCATGCGCAACCAGGAGAACCCGGAAGAAATGAATGGAAGATATTAGAATTAAAAGTACTAGCAGATGTTGGATTAGTTGGATTTCCTAATGCAGGTAAATCTACTTTGCTTTCGGTGGTGAGCGCCGCCAAACCCGAAATAGCTAATTATCCTTTTACAACATTAGTTCCAAATTTAGGTATCGTTCAATACCGCGATTACAAAAGTTTTGTGATGGCGGATATACCGGGAATTATTGAAGGTGCGCATGAAGGAAAAGGATTAGGCTTACGCTTTTTACGCCATATTGAACGCAACTCACTCTTACTATTTATGGTGAGTTGTGATAGCAAAGATATTGTGGAGGAATACAATGTATTATTGAACGAATTGAAATTATACAATCCTGAATTACTTTTAAAAGAGCGTATTTTAGCTATTACAAAAAGCGATATGATGGATGCGGAGCTTGAAGCAGAAATGACAAAAGAAGTTGCCAAAGGATTAAAAGGAAAAAAGAAAGTTCCATTCATCTTCATATCTGCCGTAAGCGGAAAAAACATTCAGCAATTGAAGGATCTTTTGTGGGAGAAACTAAATCATTATGATTTTTGAGGTCACCAGAAAAAATAATTGATCATTTTATAAAGGCGCTGATCAAGGAACTTCCAAGAGAAACAAAGACCAAACAAGAAGATCAGCAAATTCTCTTAACGTGTCAACAGCATAAATGTTCCATTCGTTTTTTTAAAGAAAGACCTACAAATAAATTCAAAGGCTTACAATTACCAATTGATCTTTTAGTAACCAAAAAAGACAAACTCATTTCTATTATTCAATCCAAACTGCACTACACGCGTAAAGTTTACGGAAGGCAATGTATTGCTCGAAGAATTGAAACTGTGCTTGCGGAAAATTTTTTGAATGACTACCATTTAATGTCGTTTGCATCAAGCGCATTTCATTATGGCCTTTTTGATAGTGCAGAATTGATTGCAGTGGCTTCTTTTTCAAAAGGAAGGAAAATGAATAGATTGGAAGAGCATCAACGCTCCTTTGAATTGGTAAGATATTGTTGCAAAGAAGGAATTACCGTCACCGGGGGTTTAACAAAGCTCTTGAAATGTTTTGCGGATGAAAAAGATCCGGGCGACATCATGACCTACGTTGACAAACAATTAAGTGAAGGGGCTTCGTATTTAAAATGTGGCTTTAAATTGCATAGCGAAACTAAAGAGCAAGAATTTTTGATAGATACAAGTAATTTTGAAAGAAGCTATTATAAGGGTGAGAAATTTGATCCCAAAAAGTTTTATGTGGCTGAGAATTTAGGAAATTTGAAATTGGTTTATAAACTTGACAAAAACGAAATATAATTGCATTGTTGTATTAGGCCCAACTGCCAGTGGAAAGACCCATTTGGCCTGCCAATTAGCGTATCATTTAAACGGTGAGATCATCAGCGCAGATTCGCGTCAGGTATATAAAGGTTTGGATATTGGCACAGGAAAAGATCTGGAGGAATACAAAGTAAAAGGCAAAAACCTGCCTGCCGGCAAGGCAGGAATTCCAAATCATTTAATTGATATATGCGATGTGAATACACAATTTTATTTGCATGATTTTATTCGTGAGTTAAAAAAGAGTTTTACTGAAATTACGGATCGCAAACATCTTCCCATTATTTGCGGAGGAACAGGATTGTACTTAGAGGCTTTGGAAAAAGATCATCACATGACCTTAGTGCCCGAGAACGAGGCCTTGCGTAATAAACTCTCAAAGGCATCACATGAAGAATTAGTTAAACTTTTATTCACATTAAGAGGTCCACACATAAAATTAATTGATCCTACCTCAAAAAAAAGGATCATACGTGGTTTAGAAATTTACGAATACTTAAAAGAAAATCCTGCACCTGAAAAGCGCGAGCTTATTTACAAACCAAAATATATTGGTATTAAAATTTCCAAGGAAGAACGCAACAAGCGTATTGATGCGCGTTTAAAGCATCGTTTAGAAAATGGATTAATTGAAGAAGTAGAAGGTCTTTTAGAAAAAGGCGTTTCGCACGAGCGTTTGCAGTTCTTAGGCTTAGAATATAAATTCATTTCACAATACCTATTAAAACAGATCAACAAAAAAGAATTATATACTCTTTTAAGCACCGCCATTCATCAATTTGCCAAGCGCCAAATGACCTGGTATCGCCGCATGGAAAAGAATGGAATAGAAATTGAGTGGGTGGAGTTGGAAGATGCAGAAAAGTTCATCTCTCAACTAAAAAAAGAGATGCAATAAACGTTATCTATTGCCGTTTAATTATAGATCAAAAAAATAATTTACATATTCATCATTTTTAGTCCCCTCCTCTACTCCCAATCGTGGTTACAACTCGCAGATTTCCCAGGAATTGCAAGAGATGACGGCAGCATTTTTACCTTAGGAAATAAAGCGTATTGTTTCACCGGTTCAAACGGCCGTACATGCACATTAGATGGCTTTGTGTATGATGGAGTAAATAATGTTTGGAGCAATATGGCAAGTTTACCTTCTGGAAAAGAACGTCAATATGCAACGGCATTTTCATATTTAAACACAGGCTATATGCTTACCGGTATTACTTGTAATAATAAATGCCTAAATGATATGTTCAAATATGACCAGGCAACAAATATATGGAGTGCTATGCCAAATTTTCCCGGACAAGTTCGTCAGGGCGCCTGCAATTTTGTGATCGGTAATAAAGCATATATCATTAGCGGAAGGGATACCACCGGAACTGTTTTTACAGATGTGTGGGAATTTAATATCACAACATTAACCTGGACACAAAAAAACAATTTACCATTTGCAGGAATGTTTAGAGGTACAGCCTTTCAAATAAACGGAATTGGTTACGTATGCTTTGGATTAACCAATAATGCTAATTTCAATCGTTACATTTATCAGTACGATCAATTGAATGACCTATGGACGCAAATTTCAAGCATAACATTACCTTCTCGCAATTTCGTTGCTTGCGCAGTAACAAGTAATAAAGCATTTTTGTATGGTGGACAAGATTCAACTTATAATATTACCAACGATGTAAGGTTATTTGATCCAATTACAAATACAATTACCATTTATCCCGGCATTCCAACCTTAGGAAGAAAAGGCGGAATGGCTTTTTCGTTGAATAATATTTTTTACATCACAACCGGGGTCGACTCCTCTCCTGCACGCGTAAAAGAAACATGGAAGAACGATCAGTTTGTAGGAATAAATGAAAATAACTCAATTGATATTGAACTCAATGTATTTCCAAATCCGGCTAGCGAAGAAATTCATATTTACAGCAATACTGAAATAAAAAAAGTAATAGTTTCTTCTCTTTTAGGCAAAACACTCTTATAGGATAATTCTAAAACTATTTCTGTAAAAGTACTTGCAAATGGCATTTACAACCTTACCATTTCCTTTGAAAATTCAATGATCAATAAAAAGATCTTAGTCCAGCATAATTAAAATACAGAGCGGACGACTAAATTCTAGCGACTAGTATCTAAAAACCGTATCTTCGTCCCCGCAAATGCTTACCAGTAAACAACATTATAAAGAAACCATTCTCCTAGCTTGGCCTTTGATCTTAACTCAGGTTGGCCATATCATTACCGGTATGGTAGATACGATCTTTTTAGGGCAAATTGGTGTAGCCGAACAAGCAGCTGGTATTTTTGCAAATAATATTTACATTTTGCTGTTGGTTTTTGGTATTGGATTGAGCTATGCCACTACTCCATTGGTTACCGCTGCCAACGAAAAAAATGATCTTGAAGAAAAAGCTTCGCTGTTTAAAAACTCCTTGTTCATGAATTTTGGAACATCCATCATTCTCTTTTTTATTTTATTTTTCTCTGCGCCACTTTTACAGTATTTACAACAACCGGCAGATGTAGTTGCACTTGCCACGCCTTTTTATGAAGTACTTATTTTTTCTTTATTGCCCCTTTCAATATTTTTTGTGTGCAAACAATACTGCGAAGGATTAAGCAACACAAGCGCAGGTTTGATCATTAGCGTTCTAGGAAATATTTTAAATATTGTTTTAAATTATTTGTTGATCAATGGCTACGCAGGCTTACCAAAAATGGGTTACATGGGATCGGCTTGGGCAACATTTATTGCGCGTAGTTTTATGGGGATTGGCTTTTTATATTTGATGTACAAAACGCCGGCGCTCAACGCCATATTTACAGTTTACAAAAAAGTAAAGGTAAATATGAAACACCTAAGGGAATTAGCAAAAATTGGTTTTAATTCAGCCATGCAATTTACATTTGAGGTGGCAGCATTTGTTATTGCAGGTTTAATGGCGGGTTCATTTGGTAAAGAACAAATTGACGCGCATGGCATATCATTGCACATTGCAGCCTTTACTTATATGTTTGGAAGTGGGATTGGAAGTGCCGCTACAATTCGCGTTGGCATTTTTAATGCGCAAAACAATTGGCAAGATGTAAAAGGCGCTGGCTTAGCAGCCATTAAATTAGTATTAATGGTGATGGGAGTTTGCGGTTTGATCTTCTTAGCTCTTAACCATTATTTACCAACTATATTTAGCAGCGAAAAAGATGTAATACAATTGGCATCTCAATTATTGCTCATTGCAGCACTCTTTCAACTATTTGACGGTTTGCAGGTAACGGTGATCGGGATTTTGCGCGGCTTGGAAGATGTAAGAATTTCAACTTTGATCACCTTTATTGGATACTGGGTAATTGCATTAGGACTTTGCTATGTTTTAGCTTTTACATTAAAACTCGAAGTTATTGGTGTTTGGATCGGTCTACTAGCAAGTTTGATATTTGTAGGTTTAAGTCTTTTCTGGAGATTTAGGTATTTATATAAGAAGCATCTCCCTTTTTAACCGCTAAGAACCGCTAAATTTTTTAGTGTCCTTTTTACCAAAATGTCGCGTGAGCGATTGCAGCGAAAAGCCCTGCGCAGGACTTTGCTAATGTTTGTTGGGCGAGGAGGCGACTTTAGGAGCCACCATAGCCCTACAAACATAGCAAAGGACAAGCAGGCTTGTAGCGAAAAGCGCGACCCCTACAAGCAAAATGCTTTCCATTTAATTTCAACGGCATTTTGCTTCGTAGGGGGCACGCCCAAAAAAATTAAATTAACATTATGGAATCCTCCTTTCTTCTGCATCTCAATATAAAACTATTGTCATGGAAAGGAAAATAAACAAGAAATTCTCGTATTTGTCGGTTGTTGGAGCCATTGGCATCAGTACACTGGCTTACGTAACACCAAACAGCTATTATCAAGCCGCTTTGGAGAACGATTTTATTAGAGGGCTAAAAGAAAAGCTTTCGCTATTTAATAAAACAGCAGCCGAAGACCGAGTGTATTTGCAATTAGACAAACCCATGTACGAACCGGGTGATGATATTTGGATCTCGGCATATATACGAGATGGTATTACTTTAAAAGCATCTGATAAAAGTGATATCATTCATGTAGAATTAATAAACCCAAAAGGAACCGTAGAAAAGAAAATAAGTTTGATCGCTAAGAACGGTAAAGCGGCTGGCGATTTTGCAATTGATAAAGAAGCATTAGGTGGTATGTACAAAATTCGTGCATATACAAAGTGGATGAAAAATGACGGACCTGAAAATGCCTTTGTAAAAGATCTTCAAGTTCAAGAAGTGATACTACCTAATTTAAAAATGAAATTAGATTTCGAACGCAAAGCATTTGGCGCAGGAGATAATGTAATTGCAAAAATAGAATTGAACACCAATGAGAATAAACCATTAGCTAATTACAAAATTAAATGTGTTGCTAATTTAGACGGACAAAAATTATTGGATCTTACCGAAGTTACCGATGAAGAAGGCATCCATTACATTAAATTCGATCTTCCGGAAGAACTAAAAACAAACGACGGCTTATTAAATGTAATGATCGATTACAACGGAAGTACAGAGAGTATTTCGCGTTCTATTCCTATTGTATTAAATAAAATTGACCTAACACTTTTCCCTGAAGGAGGCGATCTATTAAATGATGTGGAAAATGTTGTTGCATTTAAAGCCTTGAACGAATTTAATAAGCCCGCCGATATTGAAGGTGTTGTTTTAACCGAAAAAGGAAGTAAAGTGGCTTCGTTCAGTAGTTTTCATCAAGGGATGGGATCATTTAAATTGAATCCGCAATTAGGCGAGAATTATGTAGTGAAGATCACAAAACCTGCAGGCATTACACAAACTTACAAAGTCCCTGCAACGCTTGAGCGCGGATATGCCCTACATGTAGAGCAAACAAAACCAAACGAAGTGGAAGTGGCGGTGAACAC
>Ga0068872_10000206_pt1 | contig 50899 bp, 45 predicted proteins | sample NOAtaG_7_FD_66441 | JGI IMG/M metagenome (GOLD analysis project Ga0068872, IMG submission 66441) | Freshwater lake microbial communities from Lake Erie, under a cyanobacterial bloom - NOAA_Erie_Diel1S_2200h metaG | ecosystem: Environmental > Aquatic > Freshwater > Lake | place: USA: Ohio, Lake...
GCAAAATCAGTGAAAACAGTGTTCTTTGAAAATATTATTCGGCGGCATCAGCCGCTAAATGAAGCCTCCTGCGTTTTACACAACTCCACCCTCCAGGAATTTTCACCTCATCTGGTCTGCTAAAAACCCATATTGGCGGTACGCCGAAACTTGTTCGTAATTATTTGAATTTCAATTTATTGCGAATAAATGTTTTTTTTGGGCATCACATTGGCATAAAAAACTCGTTTGCCATCGGCAAATGGAGCCTCTATCTTTGAATCATTAATTCAACACACGCCTTTCCAACAAACATGAAGGATAGGTTCCCGGAGCGGAAGATTTCAGCGGGTAAACCGTGCCTGCCGGAAAAGGAACCCTCATGCCTGGCGGTATTGCGTGTCTATTTTGTTCATCAGACTTTGGCTGCGGCAGGCTGATGTCGAGGGGAAATCCTCCATTTGACCCTACGACATCCCCATCGCAGCAAGTCAGCTTAATCTGATTTAAAGTATGAAAAAAATCGAAGCAATTGTACGTTCGTCCCGATTTGAGAAAATCCGGGATGCACTCGCAAACATTGGGGTCAACTTTTTCACCCTGCAGGAGGTGAAAGGATATGGTCTCCAAAAGCGGGAAAAACTGGTGTACCGCGGCAGTATTTACGATTCCGACTACATCGCCCGCTTGCAGATAGATATCCTTGCCGTACCGGAAATGGTAGAGCCGATTATCAACGCTATTATCTCATCGGGGAAAACCGGAGAGGTCGGCGATGGTAAAATTGTAGTTATGGATGTTGAACAGGTCGTCCGGATCAGGACATCTGAGACTGGGCCGGATGCAATTTAGCCGGATAAAACAAGGGTAAGCGGCCCCTAAAACGCGGGAAGAAAACAGGATTCAAAAAATGGAACGCTAAAGGGATCAGGGCAATCCTTATTTCAGATCTCTCCGTATCGTTCCGAAAAACCAAGCAAAAAATGAACGAAGCGATTTTTACAACAAATAATCTTTGGATTTTGATTTCTACGGTGCTGGTATTCATCATGCACCTGGGCTTCGCAACGCTCGAAGCAGGCTTTGTCCAAAAGAAAAACGTCGTGAATATTCTTTTCAAAAACACGATGATCGTTGCCATTGGCTTATTGACCTATGCTTTGGTCGGTTTCAACCTGATGTACCCTGGCGCGGATTATGCCGGAGGGTTCTTTGGGTTCAGCGGCTTTGGGCTTAACCTGCCCGAAGGCGATCCGATTGATTATGCGGGAGGGAATTATACGTACTGGACGGACTTTATTTTTCAGGGGATGTTTGCGGCTACTTGTGCGACGATTGTTTCCGGCGCTGTAGCAGAAAGGATCAAGTTGGTACCCTTCCTGATTTTTTCCTTGGTCTTCGTCGCCTTTTGCTATCCCCTGACCGGGTTTTGGAACTGGGGCGGCGGATGGTTGAAAGCCGCAGGGTTTTACGATTTTGCCGGTTCTACGATGGTGCATGCAGCAGGAGGGTTTGCCGCTTTGGCAGCGATCCTGGTACTCGGGCCGAGAAGCGGGAAATATACCGCGAACGGGATTAAGCCTATTCCGGGGCACAGTATGCCACTTGCTACGATTGGTGCTTTTTTGCTCTGGTTTGGCTGGTACGGCTTCAACGGCGGCTCGGTTCTGTCGGCCAATCCATCAGCGGTGTCTTTAGTATTTGTGACGACTTCGCTTGCAGCCGCTGCCGGTGCGGTGGGTGCTTTTATAACTGCTTACCTGCTTTTCAAGTCGCATGACTTATCTATGGTCATCAATGGGATACTTGGGGGATTGGTCGGGATTACCGCCGGTGCTGATCAGATGAACCCGAATGAAGCGATCCTCATTGGTTTGGTAGCAGGGGTGCTGATGCCATTTTCCGTAGTATTCTTTGACCGGCGAAAAATTGACGATCCGGTCGGTGCCACTTCTGTGCATCTGGCCTGCGGAATTTTGGGCACCCTCGCCGTCGGTATTCTCGGCGATAAAGCCGGATGGGACCAATTCCTTACACAGTTTAAAGGCCTGGCAGCCATTGGAGGCTTCTCTTTTATCGCCGCATTCGTCCTTATGTATCTCCTGAAAATCAGCATGGGTATCCGGGTCAATCTGGAAGAAGAGATGAAAGGCCTGGATATCGGTGAACACGAGATGTCCGCCTATTCTGAATCGGCTTCTGAAAAAATGAGCCTGTCAATGGAATAAATTCAGGTTAAGTAAGAACAGACCCCCTGTCTGGCAGGACAGGGGGCTGTGCCAAGAAAACGGAGATCCATTTTCCTGTTCGCAATACAAAGGTACTTATTTGGGGCATTCCAGGCAATAGCTAAAGTGACCCGGTAAGAGGATTTCCGTTGCATCACATCGTTTTGACGCCCGGCACCGGAGCATCGGCTGTCGGCTGGCATTTTTCGCGACTCAACATCCTTTTCCGAACACTTTAAATCATGTTTTATGTCTAAAATGTACCCAATCAAGGCTTCAATGACATTTCTTTGCCTGTTCTTCCTGTACACGGGCCTTTTTGCACAAGAAAGCACCGCAGACCTACCCACCGGGGAGGAGAAAGTCAAAGAAAACGAAAGCCCTCAACCACCTGGATTGCTGATATCGGGTTTCGTTGACGCATACTATCAACACAGCACTACGAATGCGTTGTTCCCCACAAGTTTCACGCCCAACGATAAGTCCTTTTCTCTGGGCATGGCCAACCTCGTCCTGGCCAAAGAAGGCAAAGTTGGCTTTGTAGCAGATATTGCCTTTGGGCCCCGTGCGGAGGCGGCTAATGGATATGCCGGGACGGCCCTTAGTTTCATCAAGCAGCTCTATGTAAGCTATGCAGCAACAGATTTCCTGAAGTTTACGCTTGGCAATTTCAGTACCCATGTTGGATATGAAGTGATTGATTCTAAAACCAATTTCAACTACAGCACGTCCTACATGTTTTCCTATGGACCTTTCTTCCATACGGGCCTTAAAGCAAATCTTACCCTCAGCGATCGCTTTGGTGCTATGATCGGAGTATTCAACGATACCGACACTAAGATTGATGTCGTCAGTGGAAAGCATCTGGGGGCACAATTTTCGTACACCGATGACAAGTTGTCGGCATACCTGAACTATATCGGCGGCCGGGTGGCCGATGCTTCAGAAAACACCGCGGAGACTTTTGCGCACCAGTTCGACCTGACCGCGTCTTTTCAGGCTACTGATCACCTCGGTCTCGGCCTTAATGCAACGCTCAAGAACGTAAAGCCCGAGAATGAAAGTACCTCATCCTGGTCAGGACTCGCATTGTATGCCAAATATGCTCTGGGTAAGGTATTTTCCCTGGGGCTGCGCGGGGAGTTGATCCAGGATAAAGATGGCCTGATCCTGGGCTTAATGGAGGACAATATCGCTGCATTCACGATTTCCGGGAATATCTATCTTGGCAACCTTACGGTCATTCCTGAATTCAGGTTGGATTCGGCCTCAGTCCCCGGAGCCTACACAAGCTTTGACGGCAACCTCCTTAAAAACACTTCCGGGGCGATTCTGGCCGTTGTATATAGCTTTTAATCCTGTCGGGCAGGATTAGTGAAGAGGCAGGAAATTTTGCAGGGGTTGTGTGAAAAATATTATTTCTGAGGCTGTCTCATAATTATGCTGCCACCTTCACCGCCAGCGGACTTGTGAGACAGCCTCAAAAATTTTATTCTTTCGCTGAGGGTGAATAAATACTCATGACAAGCCCCCTGTAAATAATTTTATTTTGCCGCCCCCGGTGGCAAAAGTCTTTTACACAGCCCCACCCTGCATCAGTATCAACTCCGAAAGGTCATATACCATCACCTGATCCTGCTTATCCCTGGCTTTTACCCCATCCTGGAGCATGGTGATGCAGAAAGGGCAGTTGGCAGCAATCACAGTAGCACCGGTATCCAGTGCCTCTTCAACCCGTTCGATGTTGATGCGCTTATCGCCGGGCTCGTCCTCCTTCCACATTTGGGCACCTCCGGCCCCACAGCAAAGCCCATTGGTGCGACAGCGCTTCATTTCGGCCAGATCGGCATCCAGTAGCTCCAGTATCTTCCGGGGGGCTTCGTAAATGCCATTTACCCTTCCGATATAGCAAGAATCGTGGTAGGTGATTTTCTTTCCCTTAAATGTACCACCACCTTTCAAAGTTACCTTTCCTTCGTTGATGAGCTGTTGCAGGTACTGTGTATGGTGAACGACCTCGTAATGCCCCCCCAGCGCCGGATATTCGTTTTTCAGGGTATTGAAGCAATGCGGACAGGCAGTAACAATCTTTTTTACCCCGTACATGTTGAGTGTCTGAATATTTTGCAGGGCAAGCATCTGAAAGATAAATTCGTTGCCTGCACGACGCGCCGGGTCTCCCGTACACTGCTCCTCGTTGCCCAGAATAGCAAAAGAGATATTTGCCGATTGCAGTATTTTTGAAAATGCGATCGTTACCCGCTGTGCACGGGCATCGAAACTTCCCGCACATCCTACCCAGAATAAAATTTCGGGGCTTTCCCCTGCACCGGCCATTTCGGCCATTGTTGGTACTGTATTCATGACTTTCCTTTAATAGAATCAATCTTTTTCAAATGGCGCTTTGGTACTTACCTCCGTCAGATCATTCTCCTGAATTCAATTGATTGCGCCAGGCATCGCGATCCACCGACATCGCCCATGCCGCCCCGCTATTTTCCATACTGTTAAACATCGGCAGCCAATCGGAGGGGCCCTGAGAGAGGGTAAGGATTTCATACCGGCGCATCTTCAGGATGGGGTCAAGCGGGTTAATCAGTACCGGACAAGCTTCGACGCAGGCGTTGCAGGTGGTACAGGCATGGAGTTCTTCCGGGGAAATATAATCGAAGAGGCTTTTGCCGTCGCTGAAATTCTTCCCGGAGAGCGGAAGGGAAGGATCGGCCGCAAGGCTGGTATCCTCACTCCTGATTTTCCTGCCGACCTCATCGGCCCGGTCGCGGATATCCATCATGATTTTGCGCGGGGAGAGCTTTTTACCGGTAATGTTGGCCGGACAGGCAGCAGTGCACCGGCCACATTCGGTACAACTGTAGGCATCTAAAAGATTTTTCCAGCTAAGGGTGGTCACATCATTAGCCCCAAACTCCGGGATTTCTCCACTTTCTGCTGTTACCGCTTCTCCTATCCCAAGCATGGACTTGACTTCCTGCATGATTGCCGGCATATTTTCCATCTCACCCCGCGGATTTTGGTGGGCATAGTATGTATTGGGGAATGCCAGTATGATATGCAGGTGCTTGGAAAAGGGCAGATAATTGAGAAATCCAAACACCACCAGTACATGGCCCCACCATCCTGCCCGTTCCATCAGGTGTAGGGTACTTTCAGGGACCCCTTCCCATAGCGGCGATAACAGTCCGCTGATGACGAATCCATAAGCGTTGGATTGCAGCGCCATATCCGCACTATTCATCAGAAAAATGAAAAAAATCAGGAAAATTTCAAGGACGAGGATGATATTTGCATCTTTGAAAGGCCATCCCTTCAATTCAGGCCGGGTAAACCGCGGGATGCGCAGGAGGTTCCTGCGCGCAAGGAATATTAAGGTTCCGATAAGGGCCAGTAAAGATAGGATCTCAATAAAGTTGATCACGAAAGTGTAGAATGACCCCAGGAAAGGGTAAAAGAAGCGGTGACGGCCGAGCAAACCATCTATGAAGATTTCGGCCAGTTCCAACTGGGTGACCAGGAATGCGGCGTAGATAAAAAAATGCAGAACCGCCGCGAGCCAGTTCTTAAACATTTTCTGCTGGCCAAAAGCTACGAGCAACACATTGCGCCATCGTATTCCGGTACTTCCCGGCATGTCCTCGTCTCTTCCGAGCAATATGTTTTGACGGATCCGGTGGAATTGCATGGCGGAGAAACCCACCGCAGCACCGGCAATTAATGCAAAGGCCACTTGTGAAAACATAATATTAAGGCGAATTTTCGCTAAATTACGATTTTGCGCTAATTTAATGTTGCAATGGGCAACCTTTTTTCTCTAGCTAAAACGACTTCGCCATGAAAATCCTCGATGAAAAGCAGGTCAGGCATAGGATTACCCGGCTGGCAATGGAGATCCTGGAAAACAACCTCGCCGAGGAAAGCCTGATCCTTGCAGGGATCAATAATAATGGTCTGGCATTTGCGCGTTTACTTCTTGCCGCCCTGAAGCAATTCAGCGATAAGCCTATCGTCCTTACGAATGTCCGGCTTAATCCTGCAGACCCCGCCAACCACCCGGTCGAAATTGGCTTACCTTTAGAGGATCTCCGGGCTGGAGCTATTATTATTACCGATGATGTGGCCAATACCGGCCGGACGATTTTCTATGCCTTCAAGCCTCTGCTTACCACCCTGCCCAAAAGGGTCGAGGTGGCCGTCCTGGTGGACCGGCAGCATAAACTTTTTCCGATCCGGGCAGATTATGTAGGGTTATCCCTGGCCACCACGCTCATGGAAAATATCGAAGTCCGGCTGAAAGAAGGGGAAATGGCAGTGTACCTGGGGACCAGGGAGGAAGGATCTTAAATCACTGCGCTGTATCAAAAGTCGGGGGTGGTGTAAAAAAGTATTTTTCAGCGCTGCGTTTTCAACGATTTTGCGAAGCAAAATCGTTGAAAACGCAGCGCTGAAAAAATATTCTTTGGCGGCGCAAGCCGCCAAAGAATACGCCGAAGGCTTAGCTTCGTTTATTTAATATCAAACTTCAGCCTTGCAAACCAGAAGGCGCCGTTAAAGCCAAACTGCTGGACACGGCGGCTATAGACGAAGCGTCCCAGGCTCATGTTACCGGAATGTGTGTGGCGGTCCTGGTAGGTATCGAAGATATTGTTCCCACCGATAGTAGCCGTGATTCCTTTCACGAGATTATAGCTGATGGAAGCGTCGAAGATTACTTTTGCATCGAACGTCTGATCAAGGGTCTCGCGGTTGCCGGTGAACGAATTGATCGGGAAAGCCCCTGGGTTGGCGGGGTTCATGGTTGGGTCGAGATAAATGACCTTGCCGAAATGAACGCCCCTGGCCATTGCCGAGAACTTGCCGACTTTGTAGTTGAGGGTGAAATTGACTTTTTCACGTGGGACGGCGACTTCCATACGGCTCTGGTCTTCGCGGTTAAAATAGTTGCCGATCTGACCGGTACGTACCAGCACATCGGAAGCCTTGACGAGCACTTTGCCATCATCGCCTTTCTTCACTTCGTTTTTGATAAAAGAACCTGCGAGGGTGGCTTTGAATTCGTGCTTGGACGCGATGCGGAAATCATAGGACAACACTGCCTCAATACCACGGGCACGGGTGTCCACGGCATTGGAGAAGAAGTTGGCCGTTTGTGCACCAGCGGCGCGGAGCTGTGCCAGCAGGTTAGGGTCATTGCCACCGCTGAAGTTGTTGGTCAGAATCACGCGGTCGTCAATGTCAATCTGGTAAGCATCAATGGTCAGCTCGAGGCCATCGGCGGGGCGGGTGGTAATACCAAGCGTATAGCTCTGAGACGTTTCCTGCTTGAGCTGCGGGATACCCAGCAGCTTTGCCGGCTGGCTGTCGTTGGTAAACGTACCGCTTTCCACCGGCGTGAGTACACCGTTGATCGTGACGAACAGGGTATTGGTTTTGGCATAGAAGCGCTGCTGCATGGACGGCGCACGGAATCCCGTGCTCATGGAGCCACGAATAGAGAAGGCGTTGCTGACCTTGTAGCGGGAAGCCAGTTTGTAGTTCAGCGTGCTGCCAAAATCGGAGTAATTTTCAAAGCGGAGTGCACCGGCGATCATGAATTTATCGGAGAAATCCTGTTCCAGGTCAATATAGGTAGCGAAGCTGTTCCGGTTGTTGTCGCCTTCGTTTGCAGGCAGGAACCCTGGGAATACCTGGGCGCCACCTGCAGCGCCGGAAGCCTGGTCATAATTTCTCCAGGAAGATTCTTCTCCCGCGATGATGCTGAATTGTTCGAAGCGGTATTCTGCACCAAATGCGACGTTCAGGCCAGCCATGACATCGTACTTGCGGCTAAGGTCTGCATTTACGGTGTTCTGGGTAAAACTCAGGGAGCCGGCATCGAAGGAAGTCTGCAGGTTGCTGCCCCGCACTGCCGCCTGTGAGTAGTTGACGGAATTGTCCACATTGAAACCGAAGTTATTGCGTCCGTAAGTGTTGCTGAAATCCACTGCCCAATCGCCGAGTTTGCCCCTCAAACCAGCTGCAAGGCTGAAATCTGCAATGTCGGTCTTGATGAAAGGCAGGAATCCGTTGGGATAAAGTGCAAACGCATTGTTCCTGTAAATGGCGGCGCCTGTCTGGATAGAAGAAGGATAACGGAAAAAGCCTGCTGCTTCGCCATTTTTCCGGTTGTATCCACTGAAGACGTAGGCTTCCCAGCTACCGCCGAGGCTGAGCTCGGAGTTGAGGAACACCCCACCGCCACTGATTTTCGACTGGCCGATCCGCATATCGAAGAATTCGCGGTTGAGGCCACGGGCAAGCAGAAAAGAGTCGTCGCGTACCTGACCGTTAACGGAAGGGTAAACCTGTCCGGAATAAGTGCCGGAGCGGAACGTCGGTTCGCGGGTGATATATTCCCCGGTCAGGTTGACGAAACCCTTGGAACCGAGGTTGAAACCATAATTGAGCCCGGCCTGAACGCTCTGGCCATCGTTTACGGTGACACCGGGGTCATCGGTTTTCCCCTGGGCCTTGAAGATGGCGAAATTCTTATCGAAGGTAGTCCTGTTGAACCCATAAGATACGCTGCCGTCAACCACCCCGGTTTTTTGCTTCAGTACGATATTAATGACCCCTGCGATCGCATCGGACCCATATTGAGCGGCGGCGCCATCCCGCAGGATTTCGATACGCTCGATCGAGGTTGCGGGGATCGCGCTCAAGTCAGTGCCTACGGTACCCCTGTTGACCGTACCGTTCACGTTTACGAGGGCAGATTGATGCCTGCGCTTCCCGTTGACCAGGATGAGTACCTGGTCGGGGCCTAAACCGCGGAGCTGACCGGGGTCAACGTGGTCTGTACCGTCGGCGATTGTTTGCCGGGCCGACTGGAAGGAAGGTGCCACATAGGTCAATATCTGGTTGAGGTCCACCTGACCGATTTCGTTGACCAGGCTGGCAATCGGGATGACGTCCACCGGAACGGCAGTCTCCAGCTTTGTACGGGTGGCATTCCTGGAACCGATAACAGTAACCATGTCAATATCAAGGCCTTCGGTCAGACTGGCATCAATTGTCGTCCTGCCATTTATGGCAATTTCTTCGGAGCGGTAGCCAATGTAGGAGAATACCAGTGCTGTCCCACCAGCGGGGACTTCGATAGAATACGAACCGTTCAGGTCGGTGACCGTGCCAACGGAAGTATTCTTTACTGTGACAGATGCGCCAACGAGGGGCTCGTTGGTATCTGCATCGAGAACCTTACCGCTTACAACTGTTTGCGCGTAAAGGTTGTTTACACTCATGGTGATTATAGCCACCATCAGAAAGAAGAGTAATCTAAACTTCATAAATACAGGTTTGAGTGAAAAAATATAGTTTGATGAGACTGCCTCAAAGGAATTCTGGCGGCTCGCGCTGTCAGATCATATTTTGATGAGGATATCTCAAAAGACCTTTGGTGGCGAGGCGGCCAAAAATGTTTTGAATAAGACAGTCCCGGATCTTTTGTCTTTGGGAATTTTCTTGCACAAGGGCATTTAGGAAATAATTTCATTGAAAGCATACTGTAACAACCTGATGAATGCTCCCTTTAGGGTTTGATTTGGAAACAAATATACCTAAAACAGTTAAACTTCAGAGATGTTTCCACAACTGTCGGGTCTTATTTAATAAATACATTCACGGCGATGAGCAGATATTGCATAAAAAAGTGTTATTTTTCGTTTATACAACGCCCTGGATGAAGGGATATCGCTCAAATGGCCTAAAAAAGGCATACCATTTTGGCACGCAGGAACCGTTTTAGATCAGGATCAGAAGATTGTTTGCTCCCGGCCGGAAGACCGTCCCCGGGTCATTGAAAACCAATATTATGGTACAGACATTGCCTTCGACCGCCAGAGTCTGGGTCTATCAGAGCAGCAGGGCGCTGGCTGCTGAAGAAATAGCTTCTATTGAGCGTGCCCTCGGTGTGTTCGTCCGTCAATGGACAAGCCACAATGCACAGCTTCGGGCGGCAGGAGAAGTCCGTCACGGCAGGTTTATCATCCTTGCGGTTGACGAGCGGCAGGCAGGTGCAAGTGGTTGTTCGATTGATCAATCGGTGGCATTCATGAAAAGCCTCCAGGCATCACTTGGCATTGACCTTTTCGACCGTATGTGCTTCACCTATCTGGAAGGCGACGAGGTGCGCAGCGCGGGCAGGGAAACATTCTCCGCGCTTTTTGCCCGGGGGGAAATTAATGACTCCACCCTCGTTTTCGATACATTAGTGGATACCGCCGGAAGGTTGCAGGAAGAATTCATCAAACCGCTTGGACAAAGCTGGCATAAAAGATTAATATAGCACTATGATCGGCAGAGTAAAACAGTGGCTGGGTATCGAAGGTGTTAAGCTGGAATTGCTGATCCCGGAAGAGCTCGAAGGAGCGCAGGGATCTTTTGCCGGACGGCTGCGCTTTCAGTCTATGAACACGCAACAGGTGACTTTTATCAAAATCGCATTGATAGAACGGTATTCCAGGGGAAGGGGACAGGAAAAACTGGTTGATGAATACGAACTCGGCAAGCTGGAAATTGCAAAAGAAATCGAAATCCCCGCAGGAAGGATCGTGGAAATCCCTTTTTCCCTTAATTTTTCCCTGGTCCATTCTGCGTTCGACGAAATGGAACGGACCTTCCTCCTGGGGGGTATCGCAAAAGCAGCCAAATTGCTAAATGCAGTCAAATCGGAATTCCGTATCGAGGCGGAAGCTAAAGTCAGGGGTACGGCCCTCAACCCTTTTGATAAAAAACTGGTCTCGGTAAAATAGCGGCAGACTGGTTGGTTTGACCCGATAGACTTGTTGTGAGTGGCCGTTTTATGTCCAAAACGACGTTTTTACCCGCACTCCGATGTGATTTTTTTTAGAATAATGTCATAAAATTTTAAATTACAAGCGAATAACGTACATTTTACGTTAATTTTGTGTTGTGCGGAATGGTATTCGATGCGTATTTTATCATAAAATTGCTGCAACAAGTCATTAGCAGGTTGGGAGAACAGGGGTTCTTTGCCGCGACGACGATTTTCGGGGGAGCAGTACACCGGGTATGGCAACCATGAAAAGGATATAGCGGGACACTCGCTGCCTTTTCCCGCCAGCTTGTCAGAGCAGCAAGATTAGTAACACCATCAGGAATTGAGGGGCTTTCCATTTTACCAGCAACTGGACGCCATGGACTGTGGCGCGGCCTGTCTTCGTATGATCGCGAAGTACTTCGGCCGTGTCTATTCCCTCGACTACCTCAGAGACCTGACGTTCATCGGCAAGCAGGGGGTCTCCCTTCTCGAAATCAGCGATGCGGCAGAACATATCGGGCTCCAGACGCTGGCCGTAGAAATAGATTACGACCATTTACAAACGGTCATCCCCTTCCCTTGCATCGCCCACTGGCGGAACGACCACTTCGTTGTCGTTTATAAAGCGGATAAACAATACGTATGGATAGCGGACCCCGCCAGGGCAAAATATAAGCTCAACAAGCAGGAATTTCTGCAGCGATGGGTGCAGTATAAAGACGACGGGGAAAAAGGGGTCGTGTTAATCCTCCAGACCACTCCGGAATTCTTCAAGCACCGGGGCGAACAAACCGACAAGGGGACGTTCGAATACGTATTGAACTATTTTGGGCGCTACAGCCCGTTCATCATCCAACTGCTGGTCGGTGTATTCATCGGGACGATCATCCAGGTGCTGTTCCCGTTTATGGTCAAAGGGGTGGTAGATGTCGGGATACAAACCTATGACCTGCACTTCATCACGCTGGTACTGATCGCGCAATTGGTGCTCTTTATGACCCAGGTCTCCATAGAATATATGCGGAGCTGGATCCTGCTCCACGTAGGTATCCGGGTGAATATCAGCCTGATCTCCGATTACCTCATCAAATTGACCCGTCTGCCCCTTCGTTTTTTTGAAAGCAAACTGGTAGGGGACCTCGTGCAGCGGGTCAATGATCACGAGCGGGTGCAACGGTTTTTGACTTCAACTTCACTGCTCTCGTTATTTTCCATTCTTAACCTGGTTGCCTTCGCCTGTGTTTTAGTGTTCTGGAACCTCACCGTATTTGTCATATTTGTCGCGGGTGCGGCATTGAATATTGCCTGGGTACTGTTGTTTGCAGGATGGCGTCGCGACCTGGACTTCAAGCGCTTCGACCAGTCTGCCGAAAATCAGACTAACCTGATGGAGCTGATCTACGGGATGCAGGACATCAAACTGTTCAATGCGGAAAAACAAAAACGGTGGGCATGGGAACGTGTCCAGTCTCAACTTTTCAGGACCGGACTGAGCAACCTGCGTCTTACCCAGGTGCAGAAAGTGGGCGCAATCGCGATCAACGAGGTGAAGAACCTCATCATCATCTTTTTTGTTGCCAAAGCGGTCATCGCAACCGAGATGACCCTCGGGATGCTCGTGGCCATCCAGTATATTATTGGCCAGCTCAACAGCCAGGTCAACCAGTTACTGGAATTTGCCTTTTCCCTGCAGGAGGTAAGAATCAGCCTTAGCCGGATGAATGAAATCCACCTCAAAACGAACGAAGAAAATCCGGAAGAAAAAATCACGATCTTGCCCGAATACGGCGATATGTCTCTCGACCAGGTCTCTTTTCAATATAGTGGCCCGAATTCGCCTTATGTCCTGCGCAATATCAACGTGCGTATCCCCAAAGGCAGGGTGACGGCCATCGTTGGCCGCAGCGGCAGCGGTAAAACGACACTTTTGAAACTCTTGCTCAACTTTTATCCACCTTCCGAGGGTATCGTACGGGTCGGCGATATCAACCTCGCCGGGATCAGCAATAAGCTTTGGCGGCGAAAATGCGGGGTAGTGCTGCAGGACGGGTTTATCTTCTCCGATACCATCGCCCGGAATATTGCTCTTGGTGATGAAATAATAGACAAGGAAAAGCTTCTGCGTGCCGTAAAAACGGCGAATATCCAAAGTTTTATAGAGTCCCTGGATATGGGATACAATACCCGTATCGGGCAGGATGGGGTAGGGCTGAGCCAGGGCCAGCGCCAGCGCCTCCTGATTGCCCGCGCTGTCTATAAATCGCCGGATTATTTGTTCTTCGACGAAGCGACCACTGCCCTGGATTCTTTTAACGAGATGGTCATTATGGAAAACCTGCTCGAATATTTCAACCGGAAAACGATTGTCCTGGTCGCCCATCGCCTGAGTACCATAAAACATGCCGATAATATCATCGTGATGGAAGATGGCGAAATTGTAGAGCAAGGTACGCACGATGAGCTGACGTATTCGCGCAAAGCTTACTATCAGTTGGTCCGCAATCAGATCGAACTTGGGGCCTGACCGCTTTTAGCCAAAATATCCTGTTATGTACGAAGATGAAAATTTTGAGAACCGGAGCGAGGAAGTACAGGAAATCCTGGGTACCCCACCGCCGTGGCTATTGCGCTATGGCACCGTCCTCATCCTGTTTGCCTTCGTTGTGTTCGCATGGCTGAGTTTCTGGGTCGAATATCCCGATATGGTCGTTGATCCGATCCGTATTACGTTCAAAGAGCCTCCGGTGCGTTTCCGCGCACAGGAAGGAAATTACATCGAATCGGTACTTGTACGGGACAACCAGGTAGTGAAGGCCAACCAGGTCCTGCTGGTCTTCAGGAATACTGCTAATTTCAACCATGTACTCTATCTCTCCGACCAGATGAAAAACCTGCCGAATGAGGCAGACACCACGCTCGCGCGTTTTTCCCTGGATACCACATTAATCATAGGTGAGTTGCAGGCAGACCTGTATAATTTTTACGAAAAACAATCGGAGTACCGTCTTGCCCGGATGGGGCAGTTCAAGAGCAGTGATATCCAGACCCTTGAACGGCAAATTTCTTCTCTGGAGACGGCCCTTGCCGGGAGGCGTGCGGCATGGAAGAATACTGCCGAGCGCATTGACCAGGCCAGTATCGAGCTCAAAAAGCGGGAGATGGAGTACAAAGTCGGGAAGATTGCCATCAGCGACCTGTCCCGCTTTCGCAGTGCCTTCGCCTTGCTGGAAGAAGAGCGCGAAGCCCTGGAGGCCGCTATTCGCGAGCGGCAGTTCGAGATCGGATCGCTGAGAGGGCAGATCATCTCGGTTCGGCAGGGAGGGGAAGAAAACCGCGTAGCGACCTCCAGCGCACTGGTAGATGCATTCCTGAAACTAAAGCTTCGCCTCAATGCCTTCATGAAGAAGTATTTCCTCACCGCCCCTTTCGCCGGTACAGCCCAAATTATCGGGCGTAATGTAGCAGCTGGGCAATTCGTTGATGAAGGGGACGAGCTGCTCGTCGTTATGCCGACCGGGGAACGCCAGCTAATCGGTGAAATGCAAATCCCTTTTGAGAAGTCAGGAACGGTAAAGACCGGACAGCGGGTAGTAATCCGGATCAATGGGTTTCCCTATCCGGAATACGGTTCGATTATCGGCGAAGTTTCCTGGAAATCAAAAGTGACCCGTACGGTGGATCGCAAGATAGTGGTACCTGTCGAGGTCAACTTGCCCCAACCTCTGGTCACCAACACCAACCGGCCGATATTGTCCGAGGAAGAGCTTTCCGGAGAAGCCCGCATCATCACGACGGAGCGGCGCTTCATCGAGCGCGTACTGGGCAATCCGGAAAGCTGGTCCATAAAACGTCTCGGGGCAGGCAATTAAATGTGGATCACCTCCCCGTATGCCGCCGCCGCTGCTTCCATGATGGCCTCGCTCATGGTAGGGTGGGGATGGATGGATTTGATGATTTCATGTCCTGTCGTCTCCAGGTTGCGTGCCGCAACTACCTCGGCGATCATCTCCGTCACGTTCTGCCCAATCAGGTGGGCACCCAGGAATTCCCCATAACGGGCATCGAAAATAACTTTCACAAACCCGCTTTTGTCGCCGGAAGCACTCGCTTTACCTGAAGCAGAGAATGGGAATTTTCCGACCTTTATTTCATAGCCCGCAGCCTTTGCCCCTTCCTCGGTATAACCTACAGAGGCGACTTCCGGCACGCAGTAAGTACAGGAAGGGATGTTGTTATAATCAATCGGCCGGACGTGCTGGCCGGCAATTTTTTCTACGCAAAGGATCCCTTCCGCACTCGCTACATGGGCGAGGGCAGGCCCTGGAACCACATCGCCAATAGCATATACGCCGGGTACATTCGTACGGTAGTATTCGTCCACGGCAATTAACCCGTTTTGCACCTTGACGCCTGTTTCTTCGAGCCCGAGATGCTCGGTGTTGGGTGCTACGCCTGCGGCCGATAACACCACGTCGCAGCTAATGGTCTCCGTTTTTCCACTGCCACGGTGCTTCGTTTGGACAATGCACCCTTTACCAGAGGTATCCACACTTTCCACTGCTGTATTGGCCAGCACTTTGATCCCTTTTTTTGCGTATATCCTACCCAGCTCTTTTGAAACGTCCGCATCTTCACGCGGCAGTAGCCCCTGTTCCAAAAATTCAACGACTGTGACCTCGGTACCGATGGAATGATAAAAGTAGGCGAACTCGACTCCAATGGCCCCGGCTCCTACCACGACAAGACTTTTGGGCTGCTTTTCCAGCGACATCGCTTTCCGGTATTCGATGACTTTTTTCCCGTCTATCGGCAGGTTGGGCAATGCTTTTGCCCGGCCTCCCGTCGCAATAATGATGTGCGGTGCACTGTACTCCGTCACCTTGCCATCCGCTTCTACCGCCACTTTTCCTCCTGGGACGAGGCGCCCGTGCCCATTGATTACCGTGACCTTATTCTTCCGCATCAAAAATTGAACCCCTTTGCTCATACCGTCTGCAACGCCACGGCTGCGGGCGACCATAGCCGTGAAATCAGCCTTCGCATTGCCCACGCTGATCCCATAATCGGCAGCGTGTTGGATATATTCGAATACCTGGGCGCTCTTCAACAGCGCTTTCGTCGGAATACAGCCCCAGTTCAGGCAAATCCCCCCGAGCGATTCCCGTTCGACCACTGCCACACGCATGCCCAGTTGTGCAGCCCGGATTGCAGCTACATAGCCTCCGGGGCCGGAACCAATGATAATGATATCGTAATTCATTTCCATTTCTTTTAGTGAACCTGGTGCGGTAGGATGGGTACGTGGTAAAAAGGTCTTCTATCGCCAGGGCTGCTCTTTTTTTAGGTCGCGTAGCTGGGCTATACCCCGCTCAAAAAGCTTTCCCGTGGATGTTGAATAACCTGTTTTTCCCCCTGTACCGGCCCCCTATTGCAACAAGTCCGGTGAACGTTCTTGTTTTATCGCGCGCAAAGATAGGCACTGTACCTTAGCGAACAAACAAGGAAGGCCTGGGAAAATAAAAAACCCCATTGGCATGGCCAATGGGGCATATCTAACTTACTGATACCTTTGCCGATTCTCACCCAGGGAAATAACGCTGATCTAAACAAAGACCCTCTTTTTCCCGCGCTGTGAGCAAACTTAGTTGTTTTATCCCTTTATGGCAAATTATAGCAGTGAAAATTTGTCAATTCACAGTTTGCGAATTCATGTAAGTTTTTTGATTAAATTTATGATTATCATTGATGAATAAAAAATAAATAAAATGTATTTGTAAAAATGTAGCGCTGAACGGAAATAAAAAAATGTCCCTTTTTCTTTACAATATTTTAAAAAAACCTTTGATTCAGCGGGACGGCGGCAACCGACAAATTGTCACTACATAGGGATGTAGAAAATACCCATTGCGCTTTGCCAGTATCTGATAACGAACCGGGTTTTTAAGTGGCGGGGGGAAATAGTTTTAAAATTTTTAAACCTTCGTATTTTATCAATGTTCTGTTTATGTTATTTATTCAACCACATTGCAGAGTCAGGCAAAATAAATTTTGGGAGTGTACGCAGATTCCCTTCCTTTTTGTTCGATTCTTTATCTCAACAATATGATTTATTTAAATGGGGAAGTAAACGGTAAGTACCATAGCGCTCCAGTTCAAAGTCAGGACGATCCGGTTGGCGAAGGGCATATTGCCACTTCCCTAGATACCCCCCTTCGCCCAGATGCTTTCAAGCTCTCTGAAGAAGAGAAAGTCAAAAAAATAGAGTCTCACTTCCGTTCGATTATGGAAATTATGGGACTGGACTTAAGGGACGATTCACTCCGCGACACTCCGAAGCGGGTGGCGAAAATGTTTGTGAAAGAAATTTTTACGGGCCTCAACCCCGCCAATAAGCCGGATATCTCGCTTTTCGAGAATAAATTTGGGTATCGGCAGATGCTGGTGGAGAAAAATATCCGGGTACAATCTTTTTGCGAACACCACTTTCTTCCAATCTATGGAAAGGCGCATGTAGCGTATATCGCAAAAGACAAAGTGATTGGGTTGTCTAAGCTGAACCGTATCGTAGAATACTTTTCCCAGCGCCCCCAGGTACAGGAAAGGCTTACCATGCAAATCGCAGACGAGCTTGCGCAAGCCCTTCAAACAGAAGATGTAGCGGTGTACATAGAAGCATTCCACATGTGTGTTCAGGCAAGGGGTGTACAGCATCAGGAAAGTATTACCGTCACTTCGGAATATCGGGGCGCTTTTTTACAGGATACTACCCGCCAGGAATTCCTTCAGGCTATCAAATAATGATCTGACCTTCCTGGGGGTCGCCAAAGGTCTCGTGTTCGCCGCGCATATACCGCCACCCGCTCATATAGGCGAGTAAGGCGTCAAAAGCGTGCCAGGTATCTACGGAATCGAGGTGAACAGGAAAAGAAAGCACCCTCTGGAGGGTTGCAGCTAAAGCAGATGGGGCGATTTCCCTGGTTTTATATCCCAGGGTATCCAGCCCCATTTTTTTTGCAAGCTTGCCCGGATATACTTCTCTGGTGGCGATACCCTTCAGTTCAAGCGTCGCGGCGAGCCGCATTGCGCGGGCAGTCAGCCCTCCCAGGAACATCGGCGACATGGCGTTGGTAGCCCGGTCGGCTTCACGATGGAAAAAATCACCACCTTTAGAGGGATCGCGATACACGCCGGGCAAGGATAAAGGTGCGTCCAGGAAAGCCGCGTTCCAGGGATTCTGCTCAAAATGCGCAAGGATAAAGGCATCGGCATCCTGTCCCCTGGCCGTTTTATAAAATGTGATGTGGCCGGCCTGGACGGAATAAAAGGCAATAACTGTTGTCCCTGCGAGCTTACTCCCATAATCAATCCCTGCAAAACCGGCCACTTCGGCACACCAGGTTCCGATTGCCCGCATCACCAGTTCCGGGTCACTGCTTTGGCAACAAACCGCCGCCCTGGTATAGAAAGCCCTTCTTTCTGCAAGACGCCCCTGGATGAATGCTTCCAGCCCGCCCTGGCCGATCCCGCGGAGCAGTGGCCGCTCCTCCAGCCCGCTCTCCAGCCGCCGGACGAGTTCAGGGACAGGGATATCCAGGAATACCGCTACCCCATGGGCGTTCATCCAGTCGGCATTATCGAAAAAGCAGGGGGCACCCCCGCCACAGGCAATAATGCAGCGCCGAAGACCCGCGGTCCGGTGAAGTGCCTCGCGCTCCGTTTCCCTGAAGTATTGCTCCCCAAATTGACTGAAGATTTCCTTTACCGGCAGGCCTGCCGTCTCCTCGATTTGTTCGTCGAGGTCAATGAAGGTATAACCCAGCTTTTCGGAAAGCAACCGACCGGTGTATGACTTACCGGATCCCATGAAACCTGTCAGGTAAATGCGCGGGGGAAAATCCATCGAGGGTTTTTTTTGTAAAAATAAATATATCCGCTTAGAAAGGGTACACATTTTCCGATATAGCGATTGGAGGAAGTATTTTGAAATTCGGAAAAACGAAAAATGGAGGGGAGATAAAAGTTGCCCGCGAATACTTGAAAAAATGTGCCCCCGTAGAATATCCGGCATATAGTGCGCCAAATAGGGCTTAAAAAAGTCTTTATATGGATGAAAAATAATGCATTTTTCCCACTATGCGGATCCATCCCGACAAGACTGGTAAAAAAAGCCGTATATTTGACGCTGTCCCGGGGAGCCAGTCAAGGCTGCCGGTCAAAAACGAAATAATTGTCTGGTGAGAAAAGAAGTTTTCGTTTTAAGTTGTGTCATGTATTCCCTTGTTGCCTGCGGGCCTGGTGTTGCAGCCCCTGAGGGAAGGCGCGTAGAAGAAACCCCTATTTCCGGTGCTTTTTCCAACGCGGAGCTGATCCGCAACCCTGCGAGCCTCAGGGGAAATAAAGCGCCGGAGCTGGCACCGGCCATGGTGTTTCGGGATACCCTGTTCGATTTTGGCAAGGTACGGGAAGGAGAGATCGTTGAATGTGCCTTTGTCTTTACCAATACCGGAAAAGGGCCTTTACTGATTTCCCGTGCGCGCTCGACCTGCGGTTGTACCGTACCGGAGTGGCCGGAAGCACCTGTACCACCCTCCGGCACAGGCAAAATCAGTGCCCGTTTCGATACCGAGGGTAAGACAGGACCTCAGATCAAGCCCATTACCATCATGGCCAATACCCTGCAGGGCAGACATGTAGTATATCTCCAGGGGGAAGTACTCCCGGCGGAAACACAATAGGGGCTCCGATTGTCCGGCGGGTTTGTTGTATTTATCCGGATCATTTCGCAGGAAAGGAAGCCTATTTAGGATTTAAAATTCATAAACCAACACCTATATTATAATGACACCATTCAGTTTAATTTTCTTACAGGCAGGCAGTAGCGGAAGTCCAATTATGAGTTTCGTTTTTATTGGGGCGATGTTCCTGGTATTCTGGCTGTTTATCATTCGTCCTCAGGCAAAGCGCCAGCGCGAGCAGAAGCAATTCAACGATTCGCTGCAAAAGGGGGATGAGGTGGTAACTGCGAGCGGCATTCTTGGCCGTATCACCAAAATCGAGGAGAATATCATTACCATCGAGGTAGGCGCCAAAGTATATCTCCGGGTGACCCGAAGTGCCATTTCCAAAGAAATGACAGAATCCGTATATGGCGGTAATCAAAAACCTGCGCCGACGGGCACAGCTGAATAAGCGACTCGACCAGTTTAAAAAGGACAGGGTCATCCTCCTGATTTGTTTAGGTGTGGCCCTGTCTTTATGGATACCTACCAAAATGGCCCAGGTGTACAAGATAGAAAAGAAGGTACGCCTGGAATTCCGGTTGCCTGCGGGATATACCTTTCTGAAACCCCCGCCGGAAGATATCAGGGTATTGATTGAGGGCCGTGGATGGAGCCTGCTTTACGATGCACTTTTTTCCCGTGAAATCGTACTGCGTTATTCTACTGGATCCAACGCATCCTTTGATCTGAACCCCGGTCGTTTGCGCTCGGCGATTTTTGAGCGGCTACACTCCACCAACCTCAGCATCGCCGAGTTGAACTACGATGAAATACACCTTCGCGTGGAGCCGCTGGCATGGAAGCAGGTACCGGTGCGTTTTGCGGGGAACCTGGAATTTTTTCCGGAATATTATCTGAAGGAAGAAATCCGTCTGATCCCCGACCGCGTTTTGATTAAGGGGCCTAATTCTGTTGTCCGACGCCTGGAATCTGCCCCAACCGATTCTATAAATCTGAAAGGGCTGTCAAATGATTTCCAGGACGAAACCGCGCTACACCTGCCGCCAGGGGTGACTGCCTCGCCCGGGCGCATCCGGGTGTCCCTGCGGGTAGAACAATATACGGAGAAGCAGATATTCGTGCCTATCCGCCCTGCTTCAGGTTCGAATGCCGCCCGATTCTTCCCCGCGCAGGTACGTATCAGCTTTCGGGTTGGCCTGAGCCGCTTCGATAAGGTGCGCTCCACAGATTTTGAGGTACTGGCGGAATTACCGCAAAACCCCGCAGCCAGCGACGGAGAAAAGGCACAACTGATGATCTCAAAAATGCCGCCCCTGATCCGCAGTGTCCGTTTGACCCCGGAAAGTGTAGATTTTTTGATTATCGAGCAAAACAGGTAGCCCTTCTGCTGCCCTTTGGCGCGTATGCGCATAATCCTTATTGTATCAGACCCCAAATGCTGGCAAATTAACCGGAAATACAAACCTTCATGATCTCCCAGAAAAGTATTCAGGAAGTACAGGATGCGGCCAGGATCGAAGAGGTCGTAGGTGATTTTGTTGAACTTCGCCGCCGCGGGGTAAACCTGGCGGGGCTATGCCCTTTCCACCACGAAAAAACCCCCTCTTTCTACGTCTCCCCTTCCAAAAATATCTTCAAATGCTTTGGATGTGCACGTGGAGGCACGCCTGTTAACTTCGTCATGGAGCACGAAAACCTTTCCTTTCCGGATGCCATTCGGTACCTGGCAAGGAAATACCGGATAGAACTGGAAGAAACCGTTAATGACGACCTGGCCCTCCAGGAGCAGCAAGTACTGGAGAGCCTGTACCTGATCAATCAATTCGCACAGGATTTTTTTGCGGAGCAGATGAGAAGTACCGATCTTGGAAAAAGCGTTTGCCTGTCCTATTTCAAGCACAGGGGGTTCGACGATGCGACGATCGAAAAATTTGGTCTTGGCTTCGCCCCGGGCGACCGCGACCGATTCACCCAGGTAGCCGTAGCTAAAGGGTACAGCATCGAGCTCCTCAGAAAACTTGGGCTTACCACTTCGTTTGACAACGACTTCTTCCGCAACAGGGCGATGTTCCCGATACACAACCTGAGCGGAAAAGTTATTGCCTTCGCCGGTCGCATCATGCACAAAGACCCTAAAGCCCCTAAGTACATCAATTCGCCGGAAACAGATATCTATACCAAAAGCAAGGTGCTCTATGGTGCCTTTTTCGCCAAAAAAACCATCCGCCAGCAGGATGAATGCTTTCTTGTAGAAGGATATACAGATGTTATTTCCCTGCACCGGAGCGGGATCGAAAACGTGGTTGCGTCTTCCGGGACTTCACTTACCTCAGACCAGGTCAAGCTGATCAAGCGTTTCAGCAGTAAGCTCACCATCTTGTACGACGGCGATGCCGCAGGTATCCGCGCAGCCCTTCGCGGCCTGGATATGGCCCTCGAAGAAGACCTGAACGTGCGGGTAGTACTCCTGCCGGACGGTGAAGACCCCGACTCCTACATCCAGAAAGTGGGTAAAGACCGTTTTTTGAAGTATGTACAGGAAAATGCCCAGGATATCATTCAACTGGAAACCGCATTGCTCCTCGAACAGGCAGGGAACGACCCCACGCGCCGTGCAGCAGTAATTAGCCAGATCGCCTATTCGATCTCCCGTATCCACAACCCCCTGCGCCGGGACGAATACGTGCGCAACGTCCGGGAAACACTCAAAGTGGATGAAGGCAGGCTGCTCATGGAAATCAATAATATCCGGAAAAGGGATTACGAAAAATTTACGCGCAAACAAGAGGTGCCTGGCGAAAAACCTAAAGAAAGCCTTCCTTCAGGGCAGCCGGGGCAAAGCTTTCCCGTGCCTGTGCCCTCACCAGCAGCAATCGGGGACGTTTTTCAGGAGAAAGACCTGGTGCGGTTGCTGATTACCGCAGGAAACAAAATTTTCGATGAAAAAGCACGTGTCTCCGTGGCGGAATATGTGCTCATGAATATCGAAGATGTCCTCGGCGAATTTGACCACCCCCTCTACCACCGTGTCGTGATGGAAATCCGCACACTCGCCCTGGATAAACGCGAGGTGCGCCTAGATTTTTTTCTAAACCACCCCGACCCGGAAATTGTACAACTAGCGGTCAATTTCAGCTCTTCTCCGTACGAGTATAGCGAAAACTGGGCACAGAAATGGGAAATTTTCCTGAGCCAGTCCCATCCGGACGAAAACCAGCGACTCGACGCGGAAAACCTCATTAAGCGCTTTAAACTACGCAAAATCAGACGATTCAAAGCGCGTAATGCCGAAAAACTCAATGCGATGATGACAGCCGGCGGCCCCGAATCAGAAATCGAGGTTTGCCTGCGGCTCCATCTCAGGTTAAAAGAAATCGAAAACCAACTGGCAAAAGAACTTGGGACTGTAGTGCTCTGACCGCATTAGCGTCCGCAGGCCTTTACCGTATAACGCAGATGCTTATGATTGCAATTTTCTGGCTGCGCCGCGATTTGCGCTTGTTCGACAACCACGGCTTGTACCAGGCCTTACAGGGGCCACTGCCGGTATTACCCCTGTTCATTTTCGACTCAGAAATCCTCGGCCACCTGGCGGATAAAAAGGATGCCCGGGTCAACTTCATCCATCGCGAACTGGAGGGCCTGAAAAGACTGCTGGAAGACAATGGCAGTACCGTGTTCGTCGCCAATGGTAAACCTACAGCAGTGTGGGAGCATCTACTGGATTCGTATCCCGTCGGCGCAGTCTATTGCAACCACGATTACGAGCCGTATGCCATTGCCAGGGATGCCGCGGTAGAACAGCTGCTTGCAGCAAGAAATATCCCTTTCCACAGCTATAAGGACCATGTTATCTTTGAGCAGCTCGAGGTAGCAAAAGCCGACGGGACGCCCTACACGGTTTTTACGCCCTACAGCAAGGTGTGGCGGAGGAAACTGGCAGAAGCTTTTGTCCCGGTAGAAGGCATTCAGGCGCCCGCTGCTTTCCGCCACTTTCCCAGCGAACAGTGCATGGACCGGTTTTTGGTCACGCCGCCCTGCCCCATGCCAACGCTGCCTGAAATTGGATTTGAACCATCTGTTACTGTTTTTCCGGAAAAGTCGGTCAACCAGGGTTTGATCCGGAACTATGATCAGACCCGTAATATCCCTGCTGTCCAGGGCACTACGCGCCTGGGGGTCCATTTTCGTTTCGGTACCATCAGCATCCGGGAAAAAGCGCGTAAGGCGATGGGCTTAAACGATATCTTTCTCAATGAGTTGATCTGGAGGGATTTTTATGCCATGATCCTGGCTAACTTTCCGCATGTTGCCACACGCGCTTTTCGCCCGGAGTACGACGCAATTGCCTGGCGGCACGATGAGAAGGATTTTATGAAGTGGTGTACGGGCAGGACGGGGTATCCCATCGTAGATGCCGGGATGCGTGAGCTCAATGCGACCGGATACATGCACAACCGCGTGCGGATGATCGTTGCCAGCTTTCTGACCAAGCACCTGCTGATTGACTGGCGCTGGGGGGAAGCATATTTTGCCGAAAAGCTGCTCGATTTTGATCTCGCTTCAAATAACGGGGGCTGGCAATGGGCGGCAGGGAGCGGGACGGATGCCGCGCCATATTTCCGTATTTTCAACCCCACCGAGCAGCAGAAAAAATTCGACCCCGATTTTAAGTATATCCGGCGCTGGGTTCCGGAGTATGGCACGTCCGCTTATCCCCAGCCAATGGTAGATCATAAAATCGCCAGGGAGCGTTGTCTGGAGGTGTATAAAGAAGGGTTGGCATTTGGCAAAAAACAGTCTTGATCAAAAGCGCCGGAATATCCCGGGGTTGTATAAAAAGCCCCGGGATATATTTTTCAGGGGCTGCCCCATAAATATTCTGCCGCCTTCGGCGTCTCAAAAAAATATCCTTTGGCACCGCAAGCCGCCAAAGGACTTATGATAGCGCCTCAATATTCGTTCGGTCTCAAGGGGTTGCATGCAACCCCAAAGCGACCAGTGCCAGATGGACCTCCATGACCTGGGGTAGAAGCGGATGTTCCCCATCATTTTGGATCAGATAGTCTGCCCGTGCAGCTTTTTCTTCTTCAGGCATTTGTTTGGATATCCAGCCCATAACCGTCTCCCGGGATGCCTTGTCCCTTTCCATCACCCGGGCGATACGAACTTCCAGCGGTGCGGTCACGACAATAATTTTGTCCAACAGGCGGAAGCTGCCGCTTTCGTATAATAATGCCGCTTCCTTTAAAGTGTAGGGGACTTCGCGTTGTGCTTCCTGCCATCTCAGGCCATCCAGCGCAACGGCAGGGTGGACCAGTGCATTCAGTGCATGCAGGAGCGCGGGGTCGGACAATACTTTCGACGCAATCCAGCCGCGGTTGAGCTTTCCGGCATCTGAATAAGCCTCGCTACCAAAATGTTGAATAATGCCGGTGCGGAGTTCCCCGTCATTTTCCATCAGCCATTTGGCACGTGCATCGGCATAATATACCGGGATGCCCAGGGTTTCAAAGATTTTGCAGGCGGTCGTTTTGCCGCTGCCAATACCACCGGTTATTCCAACATGAAGCATTATGGAGCATTTGAGCGCAATTTACTATTTTTGTGGCCAAACAGATGTATGGCAAAATTTCGCACCAACCACCAGGCTACTGGAAAGGGCACATCGCTGAAAGCCGGCCTGCTCCTGATTATATTTTTGGGGATACTTTGGGCGATCTGGCGTACCTTTTCCCATTAATACCGAACGTTATTTTAATTCTTTACCTATGCAGCAGAAAGAAAAATTCGTCGAAGCGATTAGAGCCGGATACACTTTCAAAGACACCTCGATATTCCTTGGTGCGCCGGTACTCAACGGCGAGTGCATTCCCGAAGCACCTGTCCGTGCACCCCTCCGTATGTTCAACCGGCATGGTTTGATCAGTGGGGCTACGGGTACAGGAAAGACCAAAACGCTACAAGTTTTGGCAGAACAGCTCTCCGCGTCCGGTGTCCCGGTATTGATGATGGACGTAAAGGGGGACCTCAGCGGTATTGCCATGCCAGGTGCAGCGAATGCGCGCATAGCGGAGCGGCATGAAAAAATCGGATGCCCTTTTGTCTCTGTGGATAACCCGGTCGAATTCCTGAGTTTGTCCGATGAAAAAGGGGTAAGGCTGCGCGCCACGGTAACCGAGTTTGGGCCGGTACTGCTCTCGCGCCTGATGGAACTATCGGACGCCCAATCGGGTATCCTTGCGGCGATATTCCAGTATTGTGACGATAATGACATTCCGTTGGTGGACCTCGAGGATTTGAGGCGTTCGATCCAGTACATTACAGGGCCGGGCAAAGCAGAAGTAGAGGCCAGGTACGGTGCGATGTCCTCAGTCTCGGCGGGGACTATCCTGCGGAAAATCGTCGAGCTGGAACAACAGGGTGCTGATAAATTTTTTGGCGAGCCTTCTTTTGATGTGGACGATCTTTGCCGCTTCGATGATCGGGGCAGGGGGATGATCTCCATCGTGCGGCTCACTGATATTCAGAGCAGGCCAAAATTATTCAGCACTTTCATGCTTCAGCTCCTTGCAGAGATCTACAGTACCTTTCCGGAAGAGGGAGACCCCGAGCTACCCAGGCTGGTACTCTTTATTGATGAAGCCCACCTTATTTTTGAGGAAGCAACAGAGGCCTTGTTAGATCAGATCGAGGTGATTATGAAGCTCATCCGGTCTAAAGGGGTAGGGGTGTTTTTCATCACCCAAAACCCCGTGGATGTACCCGATGCCGTACTGGGGCAGTTGGGGATGAAAGTACAGCACGCCCTTCGCGCATTTACGGCCAAAGACCGCAAGGCCATTAAGCTCGCTGCCGAGAATTTTCCCGTCACGGAATATTATGTCGTGGACGAGTTACTGACCCAGCTTGGTACCGGGGAAGCCCTGGTCACTGTGCTTAATGAGAAAGGTATCCCTACGCCGCTTGCATATACCCTGCTGCGCGCACCCCAGTCGCGTATGGATATCCTCAGTGAGGATGAGCTGGATGCCATCGTGCGGAAATCGCAGATTGCCGGAAAATACAAAAACCCGGTTGACCGCGAAAGTGCGAAGGAAATCCTCCATCAAAAAATGGATACCCTGCGGGAGGAGGAAAATGCAGCGGTGCGCCGCAAGGCACTCGAGCAGGCGAGTAAGGCTTCTTCCCGCACCCAGAAAGGCGAACGTAGCTTCATCGAAGATATTATTCGGCATCCGGCAACCCGGGAAGTAGGGCGCACAGTTGCACGTGAATTGACCCGTGGCCTGCTTTCGGTACTGGGCGTTCGGACTTCCCGGCGCCGGTAACCAGGCTACTCCTGCATTTTGAATTGCTTTTGAAAAAGGGCCCAGGGCTTAACCTTGTACTCGTTGGAGCCAAAATATACCAGGATTGGCATTAGCTCCTGCGGGGTTTTAAATCCGGGTATGACCTGAATGACTTCGAGGTCTTCGTCCAGGAATACTAATGCGGGGAAAGCCATTCTGCCATTGAGCAGGGTATAAGCAAGTTCGTTATAGGTATGTTGGCCTACCTTCGTCTGTCCGTAGGTGCGGCCATTGAATTCAATTGCTGTAATCTGCTCCGCGTCGAATTGGATGAGGTTATAATGTTCATTCAGGTATTCGGCTACCCCGCGGTGGGAAAAGGTCTCTGTGTCCATTTTTTTGCACCAGCTACACCAGACGGTATAGATGTTGACAAGTGTTTTTGATTTGGACCCGGCTGCCTGCCAGTTATTTTCCCAGCCATTCCATTTCAGTTTACTCATTGCGGTTGCCGGGCTGCTTTGCTTGGGCAGGAACGTTTTTTGAGCAAACATGTTTGCCGAATGGAAAAAGAGCATGACGATTAGCAGAACTATTCGATGTGTACCGCACATAAACAAGAATTATTCAGAAGATATAGCCAGGGCTGTTTGAGATCGCTTTTCGGGTAAACAAAACCGATCTGCATTTTGTGGTTAATAGCGGCAATTTTAAAAGAAGTTTAACGGGGTGGCAGGGGATAATAATACCGTATCCTGTCGCTGCCCAGATAAAATTCCTGTGCGTGTCGAACCGGGAGCGATGGGGGGCGCCTGCCTTCCGGGAGCACCTGAACAGCCGAAGTAATCACTCTGGCTTCGTCCCAGAACCCTTCGCGGATAAAATGGCCAAGCGTAGCTGGTCCGCCCTCGACCAGGAGGATACCCACGGAACGCTTGTGAAGCGCTTCAAGCATTTCCGCTAAGGTGTCCGCAGTGATCGGAGAAACCGAGGGCTTCTGCAAGGCCTGGCGTTCCAGCCCTTTTTTATGGACCAGGAGGGTAGGGGCAGACCCATCGAAAAGATGCAGATGGGGCGGAAGCGTGCAGGTAGGGTCAATCACAATACGCAGTGGCGATTTTCCGTAGTAGTAGCGATTGTTCAGTTCGGGATTATCGGATATTGCCGTTCCGGCGCCGACCAGGATAGCGTCTGCTTCCATCCGCCAGCGATGTACAATCCTTCTGCTGTAAACATTGCTGATCCAGAAGGGGGTGTTCTTTAGCGGTGCCATAAACCCGTTTGAGGTTTCCGCCCATTTCAGGATGATATGTGGGCGTTTTTCGCAGGTAAAAGTCCTGCGCGGGGAAATCAATAATTTTCCCAATGCTTCCAAAACCCCGGTTTTTACATCAATACCCGCCTTGCGCAAAGCCGCTATACCGCGGCCATTGACCTCAGGGGAGGGATCAAGGCAGGATACCACCACTCGCCGGATACCATGTTCGAGGATAAGGTTGGTACAGGGAGGGGTCTTTCCGTAGATACAACATGGTTCCAGGGAAACATACAACGTACCCTGCCGGATCAGCGGACGGTCATTTACCGCAACACTTGCCAGGGCATTTACTTCTGCATGGGGTCCCCCAAACTTTTCATGGTAACCTTCCCCGATAATCCGCCCATCGTGGACGAGTACTGCGCCGACCAGTGGGTTCGGCGAGGCTTGTCCCATCCCCCTGCGGGCCAGATCAAAGCACCTTTGCATGATTTGTTCTTCTATAATCCACTGCATTTTGGCCGATTTGAAAAAAAAATATTGGCATCACATGATAAATAAAAAATCAAATTAAGCAAAATTCAAAGTTTTTGTACTTTTATGCCGATTGGTACAACCCATATTCCCCTTGTAAGCGACATTTGGAGTTAAAACAGGCGTTCTTTTCCCAGTATCCTGGGATCCCATGAATAGTTTTTCGGAAATGCCCCTGTGGTGCTGTCTTCTGAAATATGCTTGCCGCGTGCGGATTACAGGCGATATTTCAACAGGTAAGAACGAACGGGGCACGCAGCAGATTTGTTGCCAGGGGTCAGCACGGTGTCAGGTGACCATCCTTCGCTATTGGTTATTTCATTGCAACAATTCTGGTGTACAACATCAAAACCAAATTTTGCCTGAGTCGGCCATAGTTTGGGCTTCCCTGCTTTACCATATCTGGTAGCCTTATGTTGCGGACAGCCCCACGGCCATTGATTCAGGATAAAGACCCCAACTGCTACTTATTGTTCACCTAAAACTTCAATTTGTGCTTTACAAGGTCAAACTTAAGAACTCTGATGAAACGGTTTTGTTGGATGATCAATGCTATGAATTTCTCACCAGCGATCCTTATCTCGTAAAAGTTGATTTTATCAACAACCTGCGGAGGCATTCAAGTGGATGCGCGGTATTTCAGAAAACCTGGAGAAAAGCTGACGGCAGCTATAAAACGGAGACGATTTATCTCCACAAATTACTCGCTGAAAAATTTCTGGGTAACACCAGGTCTTCGGAGCGCAACCTGGTAGGGGCCAGGAATGGCAACAAACTCGACTGCAGGTTGGAGAACCTGGCGTATCGCTCGCGTTCCATTGCGAGCAGAAAGCGCAAAACCAGCAGTAAGGCGGGCTATACCGGGGTCTATAAAGAGAACAACCGATATCGCGCTGTGATTTCAATCAATCGAAAGTCGGTGCACATCGGGATGTTCCCTACTGCGGAGGAGGCTGCGCTCGCTTACAACAAGATGTCCAGAAAGCTGTATGGGGAGGAAGGGAAGCTGAATGTCATTAAGCCAAAGACGCCGGAAGAACTGCTCGCTCAAAAAGGAAAGCACAGTGCTAAACCAAGGGGCCGGAAAAAGAAAACGGACGACCCCGCCTAACGTTTGATTGCGCGGATCATTTCGCGTTTCCCGGGTGGGCCTGGCAATGTTTCTATCTCAAAGCCCAGTGCCCGGAGTGTCCTTTTGACTTCTCCTTTGGCACAATAAGTGACCAGGGCACCACCTTTTCGCAAGGCTTCGTAAAAGCGGGCGAGGACCTCGCTTTTCCAAACGCCGGGCTGGGCCCCGGGTGAAAATGCATCGTAATAAATCACATCAAACGCACGATCGGGGCGATATTCCTCAAACTTACCTTCAATTTTCTTGAGCTGGAACTTTGGGCCCAGGTGCGTCCTATCCCCCCACTTGGTTTGATGGATGGCGTCGAACACTGCAGCGTCTTCTGCAGCGCCGAGGACGGCGGGATAGTTGAGCTGTGCCGCGAATTCCAGTTCCAAAGGAAACGCTTCCAGCGCTTCGTAATAAACTCCCGCCGGACTTAGTTTCGCTTCGAGATAGGTTAGGAACGCGTTGAGTCCTGTGCCCAGGCCCGCCTCCAGCACAGCGACTTCCTTTCCCGTATTCAGGAACGGACGCAGCCCCGCCTCGATGAAAACGTGCATGGACTCTCGGATGGCACCGTATTTGGAATGATAACTCACGCCGTACTGATGCGCCACAACGGTATGCGAGCCATCCTGGGTCAAAAATATTTCAGGGCCAGTGTCCACGCGGGATACTAAAATATAAGTGCGACTACCTGCAGGATTTCCCCCGGAATGTCCCAGACGGAAAACTTGGTAGGGCAGCCAACGCCACGATTACAGGACTGTGCCAGAAAGGTTGCGAACAAAACGGCGAATAAAAGCGTACGTTTCTTGATGAGTCGGCGGATCATAATCGTTTTTTCTGATGGTTGGGCCAATTGGCCTTAATTGAAATCCGGTTTAAAACGAATAGGTTGCAAATATAGTATAAATGGTTTATGAAATTATGTACCCAATGCCACAGGTCGCTCAAAAAGTGACCAAAAACGTTTTACATAAAACTTTTTAGCCGTTTACTTTCCACCACTTCCCTCAGACTTTCTATTTTTGCCGCGCAAATGGTCATAAGCCAGGCGCAACCAGAATACATCATACAAGAAAACCAACATTATGTCCAGAGAACTAACGCTTAGGGACGCCCTTCGCGAAGCGATGATCGAAGAGATGCGCAGGGACGAAACCGTCTTCCTCATGGGAGAGGAGGTCGCCGAATACGATGGTGCTTACAAAGTGAGTAAAGGGATGCTCGATGAGTTTGGTGCCAGGCGTGTGGTGGATACCCCGATTGCAGAGCTTGGCTTCGCAGGCATTGGGGTAGGGGCTGCAATGAACGGCCTGCGCCCGATCGTCGAATTTATGACCTGGAATTTCGCAATCCTCGCCTTCGACCAAATCGTGAACAACGCGGCAAAAACCTTGTCCCAATCGGCAGGTCAGTATAAATGCCCGATAGTTTTTCGCGGCCCCTCAGGTTCTGCAGGTCAACTAGCCCAACAGCACTCCCAGACATTCGAGAGCTGGATGGCCAATGTTCCAGGGCTCAAAGTCATTAGCTGCATTGACCCCGCAGATGCCAAGGGCTTGCTGAAATCTGCTATCCGCGACGACGATCCCATCTGTATGATGGAATCCGAGCTCATGTATGCGCACAAAGGCATTGTGCCGGAAGAGGAATACCTGATACCGATCGGCAAAGCAGCAGTCCGCCGGTCAGGTAAAGACGTGACGCTGATCTCCTTCAACAAAATGGTCCTCACCGCCCTCGATGCCGCGGAAGCCCTCGAAAAAGAAGGAATATCTGCCGAAGTTATAGACCTTCGAACCATCCGGCCACTCGATATCCGCACTATTGTCGAGTCGGTAAAGAAGACCAACCGACTGGTCGTTATTGATGAATCCTGGCCTTTCGCAGGAGTTTCGGCAGAGGTAGCTTATGTAATTCAGCGCAATGCCTTCGATTATCTGGATGCACCGGTAGTCCGCGTAAATGCCGCAGATACCTCCCTGCCCTTCGCGCCTACCCTGGTAGATGAGTATATGCCAAGCCCGGCCAAAATAATCAAGGCCGTGAAAGAAGTCATGTACGTCCGAAAATAATTACCGGCTGAACCAGCCGCCAAAAATTATTTTCGGTGGATGCTGCCCTATAAGTAAGGGGTTGTGTGAAAAGCCCGGGTATGTCGAGGATAATTTCTCAGCGTGCCGTTCTGATTGATTTTGCAAAGCAAAATCAATCAGAACGGCACGCTGAAGGATATTCTTTGGCTGCGGGTGCCGCTCTGGCAGGAAAGCCTTTTCACCCCTCTGCAGCGGCGATCAACTCAGCGATCGCTTTTTTCCCTTGCGCTCCCGTTTCCTGCAACGGCCCCCTTGCCGATCCGCCGGAATACCCCCTTAGCGAACAGGCATATTTTAGCCCTGCGACACCAAATGTTGCTGTTACGGCATGGTTGACGGGGACCCATTTGCGGTAGAGCTGTTCGGCTGCGGCAGTGTCTCCGCTTTCGTACAGCTTTTGAACTGCAACCATGGCCTCTGGTGCGCAGTTGGCCAGCGCCATAATCCCGGCCTGGACTCCAAGCACGAGGGCTGGGTACCAAATACCCGCGGTGCCGACAAGAATCTGAAAGGATGGATCTGCGACTCGTTGGAAATCTACGAGTTGGGCGATATTCCCGCTACTGTCCTTCATGCCGGCGATATTCGGATGCCGGCTCAACGTTTCAATGGCGTGGTTGGATAAGTTGATATTGGTATATTTCGGGACATTGTACAGGAGGACAGGGATTTCTACAGCATCTGCCACCGCCTGGAAGTGCCGGATCAGGTGTTCGTCCTTGTAGGCGTCCCGATAATAAAAAGGCGTAAGGACCAGCGCCGCCGCTGCGCCTTCGCGTTGTGCAGCCCGTGTGAAGCGGATCGTTTCCGTTGTGGATTCCAGACCGGTACCTGCGAGGATTACCTTATCTGGCGAAGCCGTTGCGGCGGTCCGGGCAATCAGTGATAGCTTTTCACTTTCGCTCAGGGACGAAGCTTCGCTGTTTGAACCCAAAACCAGGTATCCGGCAAGCCCTTGTGTATTCCAGCGCGAAATGTTGCGTTCATGGGCTTCCAAATCAACGGCACCGTTTTGATCAAAGGGCGTTACCATGGGGGGGATGACCCCCCGGATTTGCTTGAATGCTGTCATCGTTCAGGCGTTTATTTTTTGCAGGTACGCCAACAGGCAATACTTTTTCGACTCGAAATCTATTTTTCCTTCAATAAAGCGGGGTGCTGACAAGCTATCCATAGAAATTGATTTTCGAACGGTTATTCCAGGTGGGCCAATTTATCCAAAATCTCCAAAAGGACAAAAAAAATATACTGCAACATTATTTTGAGCTCACCTGTTCCAACAGTACCTATCTTTGTACTAAAATAACAGCGGACCTGCATGGTACAAATATTTATCACTGGTGGTACTTTTGACAAAGCCTATAATTTCCTCACCGGGACCCTGGATTTCAAGGATTCTAATGTCCCTGAGATGCTCGAACGTGGGCGCTGTACCCTCGAAACAGATGTCAAAACCCTGATGATGGTGGATAGCCTTGAAATGACCGACGATGACCGTTCCATTATCGCACACAATTGCAGGCGTTCCCCACACCATCAGATCCTGATTACCCATGGCACCGACAGCATTGTGGAAACGGCCAATTTTCTCGCACACGCGGATATCTCCGGAAAAACGATTGTCCTGACTGGGGCAATGATCCCCTATGCGTTCGGGACTTCCTCTGACGGATTTTTCAACCTCGGCAGTGCCCTCGCTTTTGTCCAAATCCTTCCCGCTGGAGTCTATGTGGCCATGAATGGACGCTATTTCCACTGGCATGCAGTGAGCAAAAACCGCAAGACCGGAAATTTTGAGGAACCCGGCGCATAGTGCAGATTTTTCTGTATTTTTGGTAGCAGTGTGGGCTCAATAAATAAAAGGCACTATACTATTGAACAATATTCGCGATTTTCCCCAATCTTTTTCATGCGTATTATTCATACCTCGGACTGGCATCTCGGACAGCGTTTTCTGCAAAACGACCGCGCGGAAGAGCAGCAACGCGCCCTCGACTATCTCCTCAAAACGATTCAAAGTGAAAACGCCGACGTACTCATCGTTTCGGGCGATATCTTCGACATCGGAAACCCGCCAATCCCGGCGCGCAGGATGTACTACCATTTTTTAACCGCTTTGCTGGGCACTTCCTGCCGATATGTGGTTATTACCGGTGGTAACCACGACGCGCCCGGGATGTTGGATGCCCCAAAGTCCCTTTTAAAGCATTTGAACGTATTTGTAGCCGGTGCTGCGCCCGGAGAATATGCGGAGAACCTGGTTGAATTGTGTAATGGCTCCGGTCATCTGGAAGCGGTAGTCGCCGCGGTGCCCTATCTCCGGGAACGGGATCTTCGTACGACCATTCCCGGCGAATCCGCTCCGGATCGTTTATTGCGCATACGGGAAGCTATCCGGGAATATTTCAGCAAAGTGGGCGAGTGCGCCCTCGCCTTTAAGGAACAAAATATCCCGATACTCTGCATGGGCCACCTTTTTGCAGTTGGCGCAGAGCATTCAGGCGAACAGAACAATATTTACATCGGCGACGTAGAAAATATTGAGGCCGGGGCTTTCCCGGAGATTTTCTCCTATGTAGCGCTCGGGCACATCCACCGGCCTCAAATCGTGGGCGGGGTACAGCGGGTGCGCTATTCGGGTTCCCTGATACCCCTGAGTTTCAGTGAGACCAGGGACGTAAAAGGGGTATATGTCCTGGATTATTCCGGCAGCATCCTCAACAGCTGCAGGTTTGTTGACTTCCCTGTCTTCAGGCGTCTGAAAACCATTGAAGGCACGCTGGATCAGGTAAAGCAGGCATTGAAGGATTTTGATGCAAGACATCATTCCGACGAATTACGGTCATGGGTAGAGGTAATTGTACATGCCGACACTATTCTCCCCGGGCTGGACGATGAACTTAGGGATTACTGTATAAATTTCAAACTCGACCTGCTCAAAATCCGCGTTCAGTCGGCGAACCCTACTATGCAGCGGGTACAAACCGAAGAATCGCTCAAAACCCTGGAGCCTCTGGAGGTTTTCCGCCGCAAACTGGAAATTGAGGGAAAATTACCGGAACAGTACCCGGAACTGGAATCAACCTTCCGTGAACTGCTCGAGTGGATGAATGAAAATGATGTCGAACCCTAATTTGAAATTATGCGCATCCTGAGTATTACCCTCAAAAATCTTCACTCCTTACGCCTGGAGGCGACGATTGATTTTCAAAGTCCCCCCCTTGCGCATTCCGGGTTATTCGCCATCGTCGGGGATACCGGGGCAGGCAAGAGTACGATTCTGGACGCCATCACCCTGGCCCTCTACGGAAGAGTTCCCCGGTATTCCAGGGATACTAAACCAGTGATGTCTTTTGGCGCAGCCGATAGTATGGCAGAAGTCATCTTCGAAACACCGGAAGGGAAATTCCTGGCCCGCTGGACGCTGCGTCGTGCCCGAAACCAAATTGGGGGGAAAATCCAGGAGCCCAGCCGGACTTTATCCAAATGGGATACAGCATCGGGTAATTTTCTGGGGATTGCGAACAGTATTAACGAAACCAACGCCGCTATCGAGGAAATAACAGGACTCGACTTCGATCGCTTCCGCAGGTCCGTCCTGCTCGCGCAGGGGGATTTCGCCGCCTTCCTGGATGCAGATGCCGCAGATCGCAGCAATCTGCTGGAACGTATCACCGGGACGGAAATTTATTCCCGAATTTCCAAAGCCGCTTTTGAACGCTGGAAACTGGAAGCGAGAAGACTTGAGGAAATTAAAGCAGAAATCAATCAGCTCAATCTACTCGACGAACAACAAATTTCCCGGATTCAGGAAGATATCGCCTCCCTTCAATATAAAGCCTCAGAAGCTGCCGCTGCCTCAAAGCAACTCCGCCGGCAAATCGCCGATAAAGAAGCCTACGATAAAGCTATCGAAACCCAACACCAAATTGCTAAAACCCAGGCCGAACTCAAAGCGCAACATGCTGCTTTTGCACCAGAACTCGAATATCTTAAATTGCACGAATTGGCCTATCCTTTTAGTGCTGAATTGCAAACACTTGATAATCAATCTAAAAAATTAAAAAGGCTCCAGGAGAGGCTTGCTGGCGAAAAGGAAAGCCTGCAAAATCTAAAAGGGCAGATGGAGCACGAACAAAGCTTCTTTCAAGAGCAGGAGTCCCGGTACAAGTATCTTCAATCCACTTTCCAGTCCAAAGGGCCTGTCTGGGAAAAAACCCTCCAGCTCGACCTACGTCTGGAAGAGCGCAGCTACCCGCTTGAGGAGGCATTAGCCAACGCCAGACGTTGTGAATCCGATTTCGTGAACGCAGGCCGGAAAGTAGCAGAAAGCGAAAAGGAACTCCAAACGATCAGTAGCGAAAGCGATGTGCTCACTGACTGGATAAGCAGCCATAAGGTATGGGCGGAAATAACGGGCGAATATGCTTTGATGGAAAGTGAATGCCGCGCGTACGGCGAACTGGTAAAAAGTACTGAGGCAGAGCATACCCACCTGCAAACCCTAAAGGAGGCCCTGGAGAAAAAATCCGCCGATTTCCGGAATGCCTGTGATGGGTTTGAGCAGGCACAAAGGCAGTTTCAGGTGCTCGAAGAACGTTTTTTTACGGCGATGCCGCCCCAATATCCCAGAGACCGAAGCTCGCTCCTGCAGATCATCGCAAAGGATGTGGATACCCTTTCCAGCCGATGCAGGGAACTGGAAGCCTTCGAACAGGCTTTTCTCGATTATCGAAATTTACTTGGCGAACGCAGCAAACAACTCGCCGAACTGGAATCCCTGCGAAATGCCGACCGGAAAATTGGTATCGCAATCCTTTCTGCCATGGATTCAGCCGAAGCACTGGAAACGACTGTACAGCTCCGCGAAGCCATTTTTGAACAGCAGCTTCGAATCTCCAATTACGATGCCGACCGGGGCACCCTTCGTGCCGGGGAGCCTTGCCCGCTCTGCTTCTCTACCGATCACCCCTTCAGGCACCAGCACATCGAACGCTTTGTTGATCAGGCGAGAATTGACCGTGACAATAGCCGCGACGGGTTAAAGACAGCATTAAATCACCTGCAAAGCCTCCTGCAAGACCATATCGCAATCGGCAGCCAAATCGCTCACCTGGCCACCCTGTTGGGAGAAAACAACCTCCTCAGATCTCTCGAATCCAGGATGGCGGCCCTTCCGGGAAACCTCGCAGATCAAACAAAGATCCGGGAAGAAATCAACACTGCAAAATTGGCTTTGGATAAGCTCCATAAAAGCAACGAAGTACTGCTCCAAACCCACCAGGAGCTACTCGACGCAGAAAAAAAACTCACCGAAAAACAAATCCAGCGCCAGGAACTCGAATCTGCGGTATGGATGGCCCAGGAACGTTTCAATCACGTCAACCAGTCCCGCATCGAAAATACCTCTTTGCTGGAAACTAAATACAACTGGCTTAAATCCGCGTTTTTAAAGTATAATATTGATTTTCTTCGCGATAAAGCCTCTGCAGCACTGTCCCAACTCTCGGCGCAAAGGGACGAATTTACTCAAAAGGAGCTTCGGCTCCGGAAGCTCTCAGAGCAATACCGGATGACGGAAAGTCAACTCGCCAACCAGCGGAATACGCTTACTCACCTTTCATCAGAAAAGGAGGCAAGCCGCAATCAGGCGAGTGTGCTCCAGGCGCAATCCGACCAGCTCCGCCAGGAGCGGATTTCCCTGATGGGTGAGGAAGATCCAAAAGCTCAAAAAGCGGCTATGCAGGAGGAAATGGAAAATCAAACGGATAAAGTGGAAAAAAGTCGAAATGCGCTGAATACACTTGCTGGTCAGGCGCGAGACCTGGATACCACCATCCAAAACCTGGAGATAACTACCTCCGAAACAGCAAAGGAAATCCACGATGCCTCGACCACACTTTCTGCAACAGCAAATAACCTGGGTTTTTTAAACCTTTTGGCGTTTCAGGAAGCAATCCTCCCGATGGAGCATGCATCAAGGATCCGGGAAACAGCCAACCATCTGGCCATAAAAGCGGCAGAGCTCCAGGGGCGTCATGACGAAATTGACCGAAATATAACCGCGCTTTCCAAACTTGTGGAATCCCTGCCGCAGTTGGAGGTATTGAAAAAAGAACTCGCTGCAAATGAGCAGGACGAATCGGATTTACTCCAGCGAAAAGGTGCATTACAACAACGCCTGGACGACCAGGAGCATTTAAAAAACCGAAAGATACAAATGCTCGAGGCGTACGCTGTACAGGAAAAAGAAACCAGCCGCTGGTCGGTCCTCAATAGCCTGATTGGTTCAGCCGATGGCAAAGTTTTCCGGAAGTTTGCCCAATCCCTCACCCTTACCCAACTGGCGCAGAAGGCCAACAATCATCTGGCCAGGCTCTCCGGGCGCTATTTGATCAGACAGTCCAGCCTGGACGATCTGGAGCTCGAAATCATGGATACCTACCAGGCCGACAATAAACGAAGCATGAAAACCCTTTCCGGTGGCGAACGCTTTCTCGTCAGCCTGGCCCTCGCGCTCGGACTTGCAGACCTCGCCGGAGGGAAAGCGGTTATCCAGTCCCTGTTCATTGACGAAGGCTTTGGTGCCCTGGATGAAAATACCCTCGAAAGCGCGCTGAACACCCTGGAAAACCTGCAATCAGAAGGCAAAATCATCGGCGTGATCTCGCATGTCAAAGAAATGAAAGAACGTATCGCAGTGCAAATCCAGGTGAATAAAAGAAGTAATGGCTACAGCGAAATCGCAATTGTAGAGCTTTGAAGCCCTCTCGTCTGGTTTTCCGGTGCCCAGATCGAAATTTTGGGACTTGGTTCTAAAAAATTCCGCTTATTTTGCATTCAAAACCTTGTGAAAATTCGAAAAACAACTTTGGCGCAATGCAGAAAAATTTAGCTTCATTCTTTAAAGCCCAGGGCGAAAACCTCGACCAGAAAAGCGTGGACTTCCTGATCCATGCCCTGGAAAAAAATAACCTTCCGGGCTTCGACTATATCGAATTTAAACAATCCCTCGCGACCCTGGCTAAAATGGTGGAACTCGACGAGCCCACGCGCTACAAGTCCGCATTTGCCTCGGCAATGGCACTGGGCCTTGACCGTCAGAAATTACTCGCATCGGCAGAACACTATAAAAAAATCCTGTCAAGCGAAAAAGTACAGTTCGACGCCGCTCTGCAGAAACAAATCGAGCAGCGCGTGAGCGCAAAAAAGGTCGAGGTGGAAAAACTTCGCAGGCAAATCGAAGAATACCAAACGAAAATCAAAGAACTGGAGCGTAAAATCCAGGAAACCCACCTGACGATCAACCAACAGGATGACCTCATCCAGTCGGCAATGGAAAAAATCGAAACGACCAAAAACGGCTTCGAGTCCACGCTCGTCAGCATTATGCAGGAAATTGACAACGATATTCAAAATATTATCAAACATCTCTAATGGCTGAAATGAATTTTCAAGCAGACGGAAAACCCAGGTCGTTCTGGAAAAGACCGGAAGGGGTAGTCGGTGCCATCTTTTTGCTTGCCGTCCTGGCAGGCCTGGGCATCCTTTTCTTTACCTATCTGCCGCTTTTGGTAGAACTTGCCAAGAATGTCCTCTATCTTACCCTCATGATTATCGCCGGCGCCGGGTTGCTCTACATGGTTTTTGACCCCCGCATGCGCAACCTGGTCTGGTATGGGTATAAAAGCGTAATGCGTTGGCTTACAGGTCTTTTCGTGACCATTGACCCCATCGGTATCCTGAAAAACTACGTGGAAGACCTGAAGGACAATCTTGCAAAAATGCGCAAACAGATCGGGGCACTGCGTGGGCAAATGCGTAAAATCCAGACGTTGATCGAAGACAACAACAAAGAGATCAACAACAATATGATGCTCGCAAAAGCTGCCCGCGATGCAGAAAAGGAACAACAGATGCTCCTCGCTTCCCGCAAGGCGGCACGCTTACAGGAAACCAATGAGAAATATGCGAACCTCTACCAAAAAATGGAAGTCCTGTACCGCATCCTGACGAAGATGCACAACAACAGCGAAGTCCTCCTTGAAGATACCGAGGATCAGGTCAAGGTGAAGGAACAGGAGCGTAAAGCGATCCGGACTTCGCACTCCGCGATGCGCTCTGCGATGAGCGTTATCAGTGGCGATCCGGATAAGCGGGCGATGTTCGATATGGCCATGGAAGCAGTTGCCGATGATGTGGCAAATAAAGTTGGCGAAATGGAGCGTTTCATGGAAATGTCCTCCAGTTTCATGGAATCGGTGGACTTACAGAATGGTATCTTCGAAGAGCAAGGCCTGAAGATGCTGGAAGAATGGGAACAAAAAAGTACCCTCATGCTCCTGGAAGGAAGCCCCAAAACCAGTAAATTCGACGATGTGCTGGATTTAGAGGCCCCTTCGCGGAGGCCGGAGGAAAAACAGGCTAAGGGTGGCCAGGGTTCCAGCTATGATAATCTTTTTAGCTAGTTTGTTGACCTTCGTTTCTTGTGCAGTGGGCAGCACCCGGGGGAGTGCTGCCCACGCACTCTATATCGGTATGGTCGAACTCCATTTCCCCGAAGCGGGCAACGTGGCCAATCTGCGCGTAAAGGTGTTTAGAGATGACCTGCAAAGTGCTGTGCGCGCTGCACTCCCCGCGCGCTATCGCCCCGCACCAAAAGAAAAGGAATGGATCACACACAACCGGGAAGCCGTGATCGGTTATTTCCGCCAAAAACTGGAGTTCAGCTCCCAGCGTACTATCCTGAAATACAAAATGGTCGCTTCCTCCAGAGAAAATGACCTTTACTTCCTCGATTTTACCCTGCAGTGCCCACAAAAATGGCAAACCCTCCAACTACGCGCAGATTTTTTCACCGAGCTTTTCCCAACCCAGTCCAATATTATCCGATGGGAAAAGGGTAAAGGGGAAGCCTCCTTCGCAAGAACCAGCCGAAACGCACCCGTAATACAAATTATCAACAGGTAGCTACTCCCCGTCTCCCCGTCTCCCCGTCTCCCCGTCTCCCGTCCACCGTCCCCCGTCTCCCGTCCACCGTCTCCCGTCTCCCGTCCACCGTCCACCGTCTCCCGTCATTTCCCACCAAAAAGATCCATTAATGCCTGGGCAGTGACCATGACCCCCGTTTCGAGTGATTTTTCCGGGTCGGGATAGTAGAAGGGGCTATGCAGCCCGGGCAGGTCGTTATTTTTAATCCTTTCTGCGGGAGCTGTTCCCAGCCAATAAAGTACGGTCGGCACCTTGTGTACTGTTTGCCCAAAACGCGCGAAATCCTCTCCGACCATTTGCCGTTCGGCTTCCAACACCATTTGCGCGCCTAAAGTCTTGCGCGCAGAAGCGGTCAGACGGTCCGTAAGTCCGGGGTGGTTGTAATTTGAAGGCGTAAACACCTTCGGAATCGAGACTTCGGGTGTCTTTTCTTCCGGCAGTCCTGCGGCGATGGCCACGCCCCGGCATATCTCTCTGATCCTGCGGTGTACCAGTTGCCGGACTTCTTCGGTAAAGGTGCGCACGGTAAGCTGGAGCGTTACTTCATCGGGGATGATGTTATGTTTGGTACCACCTTTTATCGCGCCAACGGTGACCACTGCCGGCTCTGTCGGCTTCATACTTCTGCTGACGATGGTCTGGAGCTCCATCACGATCATACTGGCGATGACGACCGGGTCCACGGACATGTGCGGTGAAGCGCCGTGGGCGCCGATTCCGAAAACGCGGATGTCGATACTTTCGGAATTGGCCATGGTAAAGCCCTTGCCAAAACCGACTTTGCCGGCTGGGATTATTGGGCTGCAATGGAGGGCGAGACCCATATCCGGCACGCCGAAACGCTCATATAACCCGGCCTCCAGCATTAGTTTGGAGCCCATGCCGATTTCCTCTGCCGGTTGTCCGATCATCATGAGCGTACCCTTCCATTGATCTTTTGATCGGGCCATTGCCCTGGCCGTACCCAACCAGGTAGTCATGTGCATATCGTGACCGCAGGAGTGCATCGCCCCGGTTTCCTGCCCGTTATACTGGATGCTTACTTTGCTCGCATAAGGAAGCTGGGTCTTTTCAACCATTGGCAGCGCATCCATGTCCGTACGGTATAAAATCATGGGGCCTTCGCCATTTTTCAAAATGCCTACGATGCCATAGCCCCCCACACCTTCCGTGACTTCGAAGCCCGATTTGCGCAGTTCGTTGGCCAGGGTCCTGGAAGTCTCCTTTTCTTCCAGCGAGACTTCAGGACGCTGATGGAGCTGTTTGTAAAAATCCAAAAGGAAGGGGAGGTCTGCAAGGACGACCTCCCGAGGCAGTACAGGATCTTCTCCGGCGGTCATGCAGATGGAGTAGGTCAGCAGGATAAATGCAATGAAGATTTTTTTCATCGGAATAGGTTTTATCATTTGAACACAATATATCATTTTTGACCAATTTGTGTTATCTTTGCGAAATATTTGAAAAATTAGAAAAGCTTGCAAACAACATTTCACGATTTGGGCCTGAAGCCCGAACTACTCCGAGCCATCGAGGCACTGGGTTTCGAAACGCCCACTCCCATCCAGCAAAAAACCATCCCTTATCTTCTGGAAAATCAAAATGACCTTGTAGCCTTTGCCCAGACAGGTACTGGAAAAACGGCTGCTTTTGGGCTTCCTGTGCTGCAACATGTGGATCCGGACGTCGCACACATCCAGATGCTCGCGCTCTGTCCTACGAGAGAGCTCTGCCTGCAAATCGCCAACGAACTTGCGCTATATGCGAAATTTCTTCCCGATGTCCAAATCATCAGTGTCTATGGTGGGGTAGAGATCCAGAAACAAATTCTTGCCCTGCGACAGGGCCCTCAGATTGTTATTGGCACCCCCGGTCGCGTCCTCGACCTCATCAACCGAAAAAAGCTCGCCGTAGGCTCGATCCGCTGGCTCATCCTCGATGAAGCCGACGAAATGCTCTCCATGGGCTTCAAAGATGAACTGGATGCGATACTGGATACTACGCCCAAAGAAAAGCAGACCTTGCTGTTCTCCGCCACAATGCCCGAGGAAATGGTCTCCATTTCGCGAAAGTATATGCATAACCCCGTGGAGATCAGCGCGGGTAAAAAGAATATGGCGGCAGAAAACGTCCAGCATCATTGCTATATGGTACAAGCTAAGGACAAGTATCTGGCACTCAAGCGTATCGCTGATTTTTACCCGGATATCTACGGCATTGTCTTTTGCAGGACCCGCCAGGAAACCAAGGAGATCGCCGAAAAAATGATGCAGGACGGCTATAACGCCGATGCGCTGCACGGCGACTTATCCCAGGCCCAGCGCGATTATGTCATGCAGCGTTTCCGGCTAAAGCAGCTTCAGATCCTCGTGGCAACAGACGTAGCCGCCCGTGGGCTCGACGTCAACAATCTCAGCCACGTCATCCACTTCAACCTGCCCGATGACCCCGAGGTGTATATCCATCGCAGCGGACGCACGGGTAGGGCAGGAAAAACAGGAATATCCGTGGTCATTGCCAATCTCCGGGAAAAAAATAAAATCGTAAGCATAGAACGCAAGATCGGCAAAAAGTTGGAAATACAGTCGGTGCCGACAGGCAGGGACGTGTGCGAGAAGCAGCTTTTTCACATGATTGGCAGGATAGAGAATATCGAGGTCAAAGATAATCAGATTCAAGGGTTTCTGCCTTCGATCTACCAGCGCCTCTCCTGGATGACCAAGGAAGACCTCATTCAGCGCTTCGTGTCCATAGAGTTCAACCATTTCCTCGCGTATTACAAGGATGCCCCTGACCTGAACGTGGAAAATGCCCGTCCGAAAACCAAGGCCGAGAAGAAGGCGCAATGGGAAGAAAAAAAGACTCCCGGTCAGTTCGCCCGTATTTTCATCAATCTGGGCAAGCATCAGAATGTAACCCCTAAGCAATTGATCGAGCTGATCAACCGAAACACCCGCGGGAAATCTGTTCGTATCGGCCGTATCGAGCTGTTCCGGAATTATTCTCTGGTCGAAATAGACCCCGATTTCAAAGAGCCGGTGATCAAGGCCCTTAATGGGCTCGATATCAAAGGGGGGCCGCTGGAAGTCAGGGAAGACCGAAATAAGTAACCTTTCGCTATGGAAGCGCTGCAGATACCCAAAAAGAAAATAGCTGGCGATGAAGTCCGCTGGGGTATTATTGGGGTGGGTAATGTCTGTGAGGTGAAATCGGCCCCCGCAATGCAGAAGGTCAAAGGGAGCAGGCTGGTCGCCGTCATGCGGCGGGACGGTGAGAAGGCAAGGGATTATGCGTCCAGGCATGGTGTGGGCAAATGGTACACAGAAGCCGAATCCCTTATCGGAGATCCCGAGGTCAATGCCGTGTATATCGCGACCCCACCGAATATGCACCTCCACTATACCAAAATGGCCGCTGCTGCCGGGAAGCCTGTTTACGTGGAAAAACCTATGGCACGCACTTTTGCGGAATGCGGGGAAATGATTGCTGCCTGCAATGCTGCCGGCGTACCGCTCTATGTCGCTTACTACCGACGTGCCCTCCCGCATTTTGTCAAAATCCGTGCATTGCTGGCAGAGGGGAATATTGGTGCAGTACGGACTGTACATATCTCCATGCGGCAGGTCCTTCTGCCGGATATCGTCGCAAAAATCGAAAATAACTGGCGCGTGCTACCTGAAATTGCCGGCGGAGGCTATTTTTATGACCTCGCTTCCCATCAGTTGGATTTATTGGATTTTTTCTTCGGGCCCATTGTACATGCTGCCGGTTTTGCCGCTAATCAGGCGGGCGCCTATCCTGCCGAAGATATGGTTGCCGGCAGCTTTGTCTTTGAAAATGGCGTCATAGGAACGGGTAACTGGTGCTTCACAGCAGCACAGGATACGGAGGAGGACGAAGTTTCAATCATCGGCAGTCATGGTTCCATCGCTTTCAGGACTTTCGGCGAGACGCGCTTCCTGCTCCGCCGGCAGGGCGAAAAAGATACCATTTTCCCTTTTCCCCCACAAATACATATTCAGGCTCCTATGATTGCTAAAGTTACCGGAGACCTTCTCGGAACGGATATCTGCCCCTCCAGCGGTATCTCGGCGGCACGGACCAACCGGGTCATGGAGCTGCTCGCAAATAATATTTGAACGCTGCGAGTATGCTTGCCGCCTGCCTGCCCTAAAGTTGGGGCCACAAATAATACAACATCGCATTTCCAGATTTCCAGACTTCGCCATTCAATCGAATCGGCCCTTTCCCCTACAGCTCGTTCAGGATTTACCACGCGCACAAAAAATATCTTTTTTTTATAAACCATTCTTCAATAATCGAGTTATTGCTTAGTATTGTATCTTTATTCCCCGTACGTAAAAGGCAGCAAAATATTTTTAACTTTTTTTCCTTTTAGATAAAATTTAAATTGGAAAACGTATGCACGCATGCACTTCCTGTACAAAAAAGCGGTGGCGACACTTCACCTGGCTTCCAGCTGTGATTGTCGCTGTTTTGCCGAAGTGCCCGTTCTGCATAATGGCGTATGCGGGGGCTATTCCGCTATGCGGGGGAGAAACCATTTATCCTAATGCTGGTAATTTTTCCCTCTATCTCACAGCGGGCTTTGCGCTTGTGGTACTTCTGGGCATCCTGCTGAATAACAAAGGTGCCCGGACTTTCCGGGCAGGGCTTATCGCAACGGCAGGTATATTTTGTATTGTTGCCGGGCAGTTAATCTGGATATCTATGCCGCTCTATTACCTGGGAGTGGTGGTCCTGTTCTTCGGTATCTGGTACAACGGGAGCTACGCGTATTTCAAGCGGACCTATTTCCCTTTTTTAACGAACTTTAAATTGCGAATAAAAATGTAATTCACCGATGATTGCAGAACCATTCCATTATGATGCTCCTTCGACCCTCGACGAGGCATTCGCCTTGCTTGAGGAATACGGAGACGAAGCAAAGATCCTGGCGGGCGGGCATAGCCTGATCCCCATGATGAAACTCAGGTTCTCTTCGCCGACCCACCTGGTGGATATCAATGGTATCCCTGGCCTGGCGTACATCAAAGAAGAGGACGGTTACCTGAAACTTGGAGCGATGACCCGGGAAGTCGAGCTGGAGGATTCCAGCCTGATCTCGCGGAAGTACCACATTTTCAAGGATGCTACCCATCTGATTGCAGACCCCCAGGTCCGCAATTTCGGAACAATCGGCGGCAATATTGCCCACGGGGATGCGGCGAACGACCATCCTGCGGTGATGCTCGCCCTCGGCGCAGAAGTGGAAATCAGCAGTAAAGAAGGAAAACGTACAGTCCCGATCGACGAGTTCTTCTATGGTTTTTACACGACTGCCGTTCAGCAGGGGGAGATTTTGACCGAAATCCGCATACCTGCTGCATCGGGTAAGTATGGCTCGGCCTATTATAAGGTGGAGCGGAAAGCAGGCGACTATGCTGCTGCAGGTGTTGCCGCTATGGTGCAGTTGGACAGTAGCGGAGTATGTGTAAAAGCCGGGATAGGGCTTACCAATGTCAACGCTCTGCCGTTGCGTGCTTCCAGATCTGAAGAGGTGCTGGTGGGCAATGTACTTTCCGACGAACGGATCGAACTGGCCGCACAGTACGCCTCCGAAGATTGTAACCCGTCGGAAGACCTCCGGGGCGACGAGGAGTACAAAAGACACCTGGTGAAAGTGGTCACTAAACGCATGTTGAAACTAGCAATTGAAAGAGCTCAAAACGCATAACCTATGAAAAAATCCATCACCCTAAGCGTCAACGGGGCCGCTCATACCATCGAAGTCGAGCCGAGGATGTTACTGGTACACGCTATCCGGGAAATCCTGAATATGACCGGGACACATATCGGTTGCGATACTTCGAGCTGCGGAGCTTGTACGATCCTGATAGATGGCAAATCGGCCAAATCCTGTACCATCCTTGCCGTACAGGCGAACGGAAGATCCATTACTACTGTGGAAGGGCTTGCCACTGCAGAGGGGCTGCACCCTATCCAGGAAGGTTTTCACCTCAGCCATGCCCTGCATTGTGGGTTCTGTACACCCGGCATGATGATGCGTGCTGTCGAACTGCTGGAGAAAAATCCTAATCCTACCGAGGAAGAGATCCGCTGGGGAATCTCCGGCAACTTATGCCGCTGCACAGGGTACAACAACATTGTGAAAGCGATACAATACGCTTCCGCAAAGCTGGAAGGCCGTGAACTGCCCTCCACCGAACCCGAATTTGTTTGATTATCACTATTTCGTTTAACCGAAGAAATCCATTTTTCATGATAGAATGCAAAACGTCCAAGGAAATTGGTGGAATGGGGCATTCCAAGAAAAGAAAGGAAGATGCCCGTTTCATCCAGGGTAAAGGCAACTACGTGGATGACGTCAAACTTCCCGGAATGGTCTATATGGACATCGTCCGCAGCCCTTATGCCTATGCCAAAATCAAAAAAATAGATGCCTCCAAAGCACTGGCTATCCCAGGTGTCCTCGCAGTCGTTACCGGCAAAGACCTTGAGCAGTATAACCTGCACTGGATGCCGACTCTGATGTCGGACACCCAGATGGTGCTGCCCACGGATACGGTGATGTACCAGGCTCAGGAGGTCGCCGCTGTGATCGCTACCGAAAAATACATCGCCCGCGATGGCCGCGATGCCGTGATCGTCGAATACGAGCCCATGACCCCCGTCATGGACCCTTTCAAATCTCTCGATCCGGGCGCACCAGTACTCCGCCAGGATAAGCCCGGTAAAACAGATAACTATATCTGGAACTGGCAAGTTGGGGATAAGGAGAAAACCGAAGCGGTGTTCAACCAGGCAGATGTCGTGGTCAAACAGCAAATGCACATCCCCCGCATCCACGTGGCCTCGATCGAAACCTGCGGTTGTGTTGCCCATTACAATAAAGTGGAAAACCACCTCACGATGTACATGACCACACAGGCGCCCCATGCGATCCGCACGGTAATCGCCCTGGTGGCCGGCCATGTGGGGCTGACCGAAGAGAAAGTCAGGGTAATCTCCCCCGATATCGGCGGTGGCTTTGGCGGCAAAGTGCCGGTTTACCCGGGTTATGTAATTGCAATTGCCGTGTCCTTCCTGACCGGCCTTCCGGTAAAATGGATCGAAGACCGCAGTGAGAACCTCCAGGCCGACTCCTTTGCCCGCGACTATCACATCACGGCGGAAATGGCAGGTACCAAAGAGGGCAAAATCCTTGCTACCCGTTTTAAAGTGCTGGCAGACCACGGCTATACCGATGCTTCTGCCAACCCTTCAAAATTCCCGACAGGCCTTTTCTCCATCGGCACAGGTTCCTACAATTACGATACCGCCTATATGGAAGCTGATGCCGTCTATACCAATAAGCCGCCCGGAGGGGTTGCTTACCGCTGCTCCTTCCGCGTAACGGAGGCCGTCCACGCGATCGAGCGCATCACCGATATCTTTGCCAGGGAAATTGGTAAAGACCCTGCGGATTTGCGGATGGAAAATTTTATCAAGAAAGAAGAATTCCCCTGGGCTTCGCCTACAGGTTGGTCTTACGATAGCGGAGACTACCATGCCGGCCTCCAAAAGGCTATGGATGCTATCGGATACCACGAGCTGCGCAAAGAGCAGGTCGAGCTGCGCAAACAGGGCAAATGGATGGGCATCGGGATTTCGACCTTCACAGAAGTAGTCGGCGCCGGCCCGTCCAAGGATTTCGATATCCTGGGTATAAAAATGTTCGATAGTGCCGAGATCAGGGTGCATCCAACCGGGAAGGCGATTGCCCGGTTCGGAACAAAATCCCAGGGTCAGGGGCATGAAACGACTTATGCGCAAATCGTGGCAGAAGAGCTCGGGATCCCGATGGAGCATATTCAGATCGAAGAGGGAGATACCGATACCGCTCCTTACGGCTTGGGTACTTATGCCAGCCGGAGTACGCCGACGGCAGGTGCCGCCGCTGCCATGGCCGCCCGCAAACTGAGGGACAAAGCCAAGAAAATTGCCGCTTATCTGCTCGAAGTCAGCGAAGAAGATCTTGAATGGGAGCCCGGTAAATTCTTCGTGAAGGGTGCGCCGGAAAAGGCCAAAACAATCCAGGAGATCGTCTTTGCGTCCTATACCAACCACCCCGCCGGCATGGAAGCGGGCTTCGAGGCCACACACTATTACGATCCGCCCAACCTGACCTTCCCTTCCGGTGCATATATCTGCGTAGTGGATATTGATCCCGAAACCTGCCACATCAAAATCCGCAGGTTCGTGGCAATAGACGATTGCGGCAATATCATCAACCCGATGATCGTTCAGGGCCAGGTACACGGTGGTTTGACACAGGGCCTTGCACCTGCGATGTACGAAGAGCTGATCTATGACGAAGCCGGAAACATCCTGAACGGCACGTTCATGGATTATCTGGTACCCACAGCCGTCGAATCGCCGAGCTGGGAGACGGGCCATACCATAACGCCTTCCCCACATCACCCGATCGGCGCAAAAGGTGTCGGGGAATCGCCCACAGTAGGTGCACCCCCGGCTATCGTTAACGCTATCGTGGATGCAGTGTCCCACCTGGGGATTAAGCACCTGGAGATACCCGTTACGCCCTATAAGCTTTTCAAAGAGTTGAAAGCGGTGGGACATTTTTAACTGAAATAGACAATACTTTATCGGGGTGCTGCCGAATAAACGGGGGTTGTGTAAAAACCTTGAGGCGTAGCAAAAAGTGTTTTGCCGCCGAAAGCCACCAAATATCTTTTGGGAAAGCCCTGGAGCTTCTCACACAACCCCAGGCTTATATGGCAGCACCCCCCTGTTCACTTTTAAAACGAAATAACCTGAATGAATACGACTATTGAAAAAGAATTCGATATCGAACAACCGATCGGTATCGTCTGGAAAGCCCTCGCTGATCCGGAATATATCGTCACCTGCGTGCCCGGTGCTTCCCTTACGCAGAAGGTGGACGACCGCAACTTTAAAGGTGAAGTAGTGGCCAAATTCGGACCAATCAAAGCAGCTTACAGCGGCGATATCGAAATCCAGGAACTGGATGAGGCCAACCGCAGAATGGTCCTCAAGGGAAGGGGGCTCGACAGTAAGGGCAAAGGCAGTGCCGATATGCTCATGAACGGTGCACTGAGTGAAATAGATGGCAAGACCCATGTGAAATTTTCTATGAATATCGCTATCGTCGGAATGCTCGCCCAATTTGGCTCGCGACTGATCAACGATGTTTCTGAACAATTACTCAACCAGTTTGTGGATAATTTCAAGGCCAAGCTCGCTGGCGAGACTGTCGAAAACGACCTCTCGGCAGGGTCTATGCTGGGCGCAATGGCAAAAAGCTTATTTGGCAAAAAGTAAACGCCTGTGGTCAGCAATCCGAAAGAGTTAATCCCCATCATTGATGCGCTGGGGTATGTCATCGAAGAAGAACTGGCAACAGTGCTGTTCCTAATGCTAAAGCTGGAAAAGCCCCTGCTGCTGGAAGGAAATCCTGGTGTAGGTAAAACCCGAATCGCCTATATCCTCTCCGACTTGCTGGGGTACGAGCTGGTGCGCCTGCAGTGCTATGAAGGGCTGGATGTGAACAATGCCATTTACGAATGGAATTACCAGAAACAACTTCTGGCTATCAAGTTGCACGAGCATAGCACCAAATCAGTGCGCGAGAAAGAGGACCTGATTTTTGGCGAGGAGTACCTTCTCAAAAGGCCGCTGCTGAAGGCGATCAGTTCAGATCGCCCCTGTGTGCTGCTCATTGATGAAATTGACCGTGCAGATGAGGAATTCGAAGCATTTCTTTTGGAACTACTCTCGGATTT
>Ga0068872_10000207_pt1 | contig 50697 bp, 40 predicted proteins | sample NOAtaG_7_FD_66441 | JGI IMG/M metagenome (GOLD analysis project Ga0068872, IMG submission 66441) | Freshwater lake microbial communities from Lake Erie, under a cyanobacterial bloom - NOAA_Erie_Diel1S_2200h metaG | ecosystem: Environmental > Aquatic > Freshwater > Lake | place: USA: Ohio, Lake...
CATGTGTCAATGCGGACTGTTGGTTCCGATGTACAATCGGTCACGCATGGGTATTTTCAAGAACATCTTCATTGATATTGGCGATCAGCAGTCGATGGAAAATGATTTAAGTACCTATAGCAGTCACCTAAAGAATATGGGATATTTCCTCAATAGTTCCAATCATCATTCCTTGGTCTTATTGGATGAGTTAGGCTCGGGTACAGATCCTAATTTTGGTGGGGGCATTGCGGAAGCAATTCTTTCAGGGTTAGTTGATAAAAAAGTGTGGGGTGTGGCCACTACTCACTATTACAACTTGAAGCTATTTGCTGAGAAGCGAGTGGGAGTTCGCAATGGGTCGATGCGTTTTGATACTAAGCAGTTAGAACCACTTTTTACGCTCGAGATTGGCAAGCCGGGTAGCTCTTTTGCGTTGGAGATTGCAAGGAAATCCAAGTTGCCAGAAGTAGTGTTGAAAAGAGCTGAACAACTGATCGGTGGCGAACTAATTGGCTTAGAGACACTGATGAAATCGGTAGCCGAAGAAAAGCAGCAATTGGAAAAAAAGCAGAGAGATTTTCAATTTAATGAGCAAAAGTTAACGCAAGAACTGCATCGCTATCAGGCACTTAGTAACGAGCTAGAATCAGAGAAAAAGGAAATACTGAACAAGGCAAAGACTGAGGCCGCCTATCTATTGAAAGAAACCAATCGCGAGATAGAAAAAACCATCCGGCATATTCAAGAAAACAAAGCAGAAAAAAAGGAGACTCGAAAAGTGCGGGCAGGGTTGACCGAACTTGCAACTAAAGTTCAGCCAGAAAATAAAGCAGGGAAGCTGACCGCGGATGTCACTTTGAAAGTGGGTGATCGTGTTCGAATGATAGGCCAGGAAGTGACAGGGACTTTGTTATCGATAAAAGGGAAAGTGACTGTGGTACAATTTGGCAATTTACAGTCCCACCTAAAACTTTCTCAGTTGGTAAGAAGCGATTTAGTAGACTCCAATCAATCTGTGAAAAGGGCCCGATCATTTGGAATTAATGTCTTTGAAAAGCAATCTTCTTTTGACTCGACATTGGATGTTCGGGGAAAGCGCGTAGAGGAGGTAGGCGCTGTTCTAGATCAGTTTCTGGATGATGCAATCTTACTAGGCCAGAGCGAACTTAAGATTTTGCATGGCAAGGGTGAAGGGGTTCTGCGTAAGGTAATTCGAGAGCAATTAAAAAAGACAAAGCAAGTCGCTTCTTTTAAAGATGAGCATGTAGATCGGGGAGGAGATGGGATAACAGTAGTTGTCCTAAAATAATAAAGCCCCTAAGCGGGGCTTTCAAGTATTTTTTATGACTGTTAAAGACCGAATTTAAAAACCCAATTACCCTTCACTTGATCAGTTCTCGTGTACCCGGCAGCTTGAAAATTGAAAGAAATTTCTAGAGAGCCTTCATTTACCAAATAGGTCATATCTAACTTATCTGCAGTGTCCGGATCGCGTGTGATGTTAGTTGCCTCTTGTTTGTCAACAAAACTCCAGGTGCCGCTGGCTTTCCACGGGCTAAGGGAAGGCCTGCCAGAGGTGGTGTAGCCAAACGACTTTGCTCCTTTTGTGCCCGTAATAACAAGTTGAAAAGCTGAATAGCTCGGAGTAGTAACGGCCGTTCCGTCCAATGTCACTGAAGTAAGCTTCCAGGTCTTTGACAATTTTGTCAGTTGCTGATCAGCAACTGATTCGGCCGGTTTGCTGTCTCCTCCACAATTTGTTAAGGAAAATAGTACTCCAACAGACAACAACAGTAAAACTAATTTCAATGATTTCATGTGGTAAACTTTAATTAAACTTCTGTTACTCTTCAAACTAAACAAATCGAATTCTGATATTCAAATTTAAACTTACAAAATTCAACTTAGTAAATAAATAGGGGAAATACATTTACTTGAAAATATTAGACAAAACTACCCTTTAATGTTGCGATATTATACTTTGTAACCCCTTTTATAATTCAAAATATCGACTTTTTCAGCTTTTGGCGGATATTCTGCTTCCTGATTCGATGCAATTATTATCAAACTTTTGCCAAGAAGTGGAGTTAGATTTTTCCAGTACCAGTCAAACGACTTCTGATCGAGATTAGACGTAGGTTCATCCAGAAAAAGCACGTCAGATTGCGAATAAAATGCGAGGCCGAGCTTTAGACGCTGGCGCATACCCGAAGAGAAGTTGGAAACAAGTTTGTGACGTGCATGCGTTAGTTCCATTTTTTCGATTACCCTATCTGTTGTACTACCATCACGAATTTGTTTAAAACAAAAATGAAATTTCACCATTTCATCGAGCGTGAACTCATCAATTAAATCCATGTAAGGAGCAGCGATAACCATGGATTTGTATACTTCGTGGGTGTCCAGTTTGCTTGTGCTTGATTCAAAAGCCAGTGTACCATCTGTGGGTGGCACCTGTCCGGTTAAGATGTGAAGCAATGTTGATTTTCCTGAACCGTTTGGTCCCACTAGTGCATATGTCTTTCCAAACTCAAATCGGTAAGAAAGTTTGTGGAATATCCACTCTCTGTTAAAACGCTTGCTTAGTTCGGTGGCTATGATATTCATTCAAATGACCCAATGCCATTTGATAGGCCCTTCATTATCCCTCGCTCTGATCCGCGAATGAAGTTTACGATATAGTCCCTCTCAGTACTATTTGGCAACTCTTTTTCTACCAGATCCAACGCTTTAGCATTATTCAAACCTTTTAAAAAAATGTAGCGGTAAACTTCTTGTATTTCTGAGATCTTATCGGTGTCAAAACCACGTCTGCGCAGTCCGATGGAGTTAACCCCACAATAGGTGAGTGGCTCTCTGGCCGCTTTCGTAAAGGGCGGTACATCTTTTCGAACCAGCGAACCACCTGAAACCATCACATGCGCACCTACTTTTACAAATTGGTGAACGGCACTTGATCCCCCAATGATGGCCCAATCCTCAATTTGGACGTGACCAGCTACTTGCACTGCGTTGACCAGGATGCAGTGGTTTCCGATCACACAATCGTGGGCCACGTGCACATAAGCCATTAGCAAGCAATCACTGCCAATCACTGTTTTGAACTTATCCGTGGTTCCACGGCTAATTGTTACGTACTCGCGAATGACACTGTTATCACCAATATGGGTCTCAGTCTTTTCACCCGCAAACTTCAGATCTTGTGGAATTGAAGATACTGATGCGCCCGGGTAGATTTTCACATTTTTTCCCAGTCTACTTCCTTCCCAAATCACTGCGTTTGGGCCGATCCAACAACCATCTCCAATCACAACATCGGATTTCACCGTTGCAAAAGGTTCGATGGTTACATTGTTGCCAATTTTGGCATCGGGGTGGATATTGGCTAGTGGATGATAACTCATAGATCTTTTCTAACAATACTTGCGGTCATTGTTCCTTCACAAACCAACGTGTTGCCCACGTAGGCTCTTCCGGACATTTTTGCGATACCCCTTCTGATAGGAGCCAGTAGATCGCATTGAATAACCAATGAATCGCCAGGAAGAACCATTTTCCTAAATCGAAATTCATCGATCCCCAGGAAATAGGTCCAATAGTTCTCAGGATCTGGAACCGTATTGAGTACTAAAATACCACCAATCTGTGCCATCGATTCAACTTGCAAAACACCCGGATAAACCGGGTTCATCGGAAAGTGCCCTTGAAAATAATTTTCGTTCATGGTCACATTCTTGACACCCACTACACGCTCTTTATCGAGGTAGATAATCTTATCAATCAACAAAAATGGGTAGCGGTGGGGAAGCGTACTGATGATTTTATTGATGTCCATCACGGGAGGTAATGATGGATTGTACTTTGGCACACCCTTCTTCCCTTCGGCCAACATCAATTTCTTTAGCTTTTTTGCAAACGCCACGTTGGCCGCGTGACCGGGGCGGGCAGCTAATATTTGCGCTTTTAGGGGGCGACCTGCTAAGGCAAGATCTCCAACAATGTCTAACAATTTATGACGTGCAGGTTCATTGTTGTAACGCAATTCTACATTGTTCAGGATGCCTTCTTTCTTTACCTCTACTTTTGGTTTATTCAACATCTTGGCAATGTTGTCCAACTCATCCGGCTCCACCACTCTGTCCACAATTACAATGGCATTGTTTAAATCGCCACCTTTGATCAGATTGTTTTTGTACAACATTTCGAGCTCGTGCAAAAAACAAAATGTGCGACAAGAGGCTATCTCTTTTTCGAATTGTTGAATACTGGTGATTGATGCATGTTGACTGCCAAGAACAGGAGAGTTGTAATCGACCATCACTGTAACGCGATAGTCATCCAGAGGCAATGCAGCGATCTCTACATTCCGTGCTGTTTCTCTATAAAATATGGAGTCCTGCACTTCGAAAAAATCACGAAGCGCATTTTGATCTTCGGTCTCTGCTTCCTTTAACACATTTACAAACTGAATTGAACTCCCATCCATGATCGGTGGTTCAGGGCCGTCAAGTTGAATCAACACATTATCAATCTCTAACCCTACCAAAGCAGCCAAGGTATGCTCAATGGTACTAATTCGCGCTCCGCTTTCTTCAATAGTAGTACCTCGAGAAACATCAACTACTTTGTCGCAGTCTGCATCGATGATGGGCGATCCGGGTAAATCAATTCGTTGGAACTTGATTCCATGATTGGGCTTAGCCGGCAAAAAGGTCATATTAGTTTGAACCCCTGTGTGGAGACCAACTCCGGAAATGGTGACCGATTTTTTTATGGTCTGCTGCTTGTGATTTAGCATTTTTAAAAAGTTCGCAAATCTAACTTAGATTTAGCAGATATCCCAAGAATCGGGCTAAATGGGTTTGATAGAGGCTTTTTTTACGAAAAAAAGCAGTTATCAGTACTTATTCGGTGTGATTGCCATTTTCGGAACCTTCGCCATTCATTGGCATTCCATTATCAAGTCGCTTTTCCAGTGTACGCAGCCGGTCGTTCAGATCAGGTAAACGCTTAAAAACCGCGTAGGAGCGGAAGTAGTCTTTTATATCAAATGCGGGATAGCCTAGTATCTTCTGCCCCTCTTCCTTAATGGATTTTGAAATTCCCGCTTGTGCCCCAATACTGGTTTTGTTGGCAATCTCCAGATGTCCAGCAATGCCGACCTGGCCAGCAATGACATTTCCCTCGCCCAACTTCGTTGAACCGGAAATGCCCGCTTGGGCTGCAATCACCGTGTTCTGTCCAACCTCCACGTTGTGGGCAATTTGAATCAAGTTGTCGAGTTTAACACCTTTTCGGATGATTGTAGAATCACCAAATAAAGTCGCACAGTCAATAACTGTATTTGCTCCAATTGACACATTATCTTCAATTATAACATTGCCCAATTGTGGAATTGTCTTATACGTACCATCAGCTTGTGGCGCAAATCCAAACCCATCACTTCCAATGACAGTGCCTGCATGGATCACACAATTGTTTCCAACTTTTGATCTGGCATACAACTTTACGTTCGGATGAAGAATGGTGTTATCACCAATCGTTACATTATCACCAATAAATACATGCGGATAGACTTTTACATTATGACCGATACTCACGCTGTTGCCTATGTAGCTGAATGCTCCCCGATAGATATTATTTCCTGTCGTAGTATTCGAACCTATAAAACTCGGTTGTTCAATACCTGATTTTTGAAAGCTGATTAGCTTATGGTATTCTTCCAATAAAATTGTAAAACTGCTATAGGGATCGTTTACCAAAATCAATGCCGGAATAATTTCACGCTTGGGTTGAAAGTCTTTTTTAACGATCACTGCACTGGCTTGGGTCGAATATATAAATTGCTCGTATTTCGGATTGGAGAGAAAAGCGATCTGCCCCTTTTTAGCATCCTGAATTTTGGCGAGCATAGTGATGGTCTGGGTGCCATCTCCACTTACTTGCCCACCCAGCATGCCGGCTATTTGCGAAACAGTAAACTCCATAGTTTTTTTCTAGACATGCGCAATGGGGATCGAAAGAGTCTCAATTCACTCATAACCAACCGTCTGATTACAAATATATGTTTTTAGGCCAGCATATATAGTTTTTCTCTACGATTTTGCTCATTGCTCTAATGGTGGGTAAGTCGGAAGCTTCAACGATATCAACCACCTGACCAGATTTTGTTAGAATATTGATCGGTTGGCCTCCGGTTATATAAGCCTCATTGCTCACGGTGCCATAAGAAAATAAATAGTTGGCATCTTTTCTTAAAATGCCGAACGATTGATGTACAGCTTGTCGTACACTTTCGATTTCTGTTTTCTTTATCGGGTCTACACGCAATGAGATTTGAAACAACTCCCGGATCAAAAGCCGATTGCATAAACCCGAAAGAATCTCATCAGGATGATCACGCCAAAGTTTAATGGCTCCCCAAATATCACTATCATCTAATTGACCAAATGTTTCAAGCAGATCGGGCTGAGTGGAAAACTCTGCTAATGTATAGTTTTGTCTAAGAAACAGTTTCAGTGGCTCGCTTGCCGTTAGCGAGTCTTCGGCATAACTAAGGTATTGTGCCCTTCGTATCAGATTGACAAGCATTCTTTCCGCGCTCACCGATGTCTTGTGTAGATACACTTGCCAATACATAAGTCTGCGGGCATGCAGAAAGCTTTCAATGCTGAATATTCCTTTCTCTTCCACCACAAGCATTCCATTATGGACGTTCAGCAATTCAATGATTCGATCTATTCCGATGGTCCCCTCCATTACTCCAGTAAAAAAGCTGTCGCGTTTTAAGTAGTCCAGGCGATCGATGTCGAGTTGACCACTAATGAGTTGGTGAAAGAATTTTCTGGGGTAACTATTTCTAAAAAACTGAAGCGCCAATTCAAGTTGACCATTGAACTGTTGGTTTAGCGATTTCATGAATAAGTAAGAGAGGCTCTCATGGGGCACACCCTCCAAAAGCGTTTGCTCTAACGTATGCGACAATGGCCCGTGTCCAATATCGTGGAGTAAAATGGCAATCTGTGCGGCTTCCAGTTCCTGTTCACTTACTTCTATTCCTTTTGCCCGCAATGTTCCCATGGCCCGCCCCATTAAATGCATAGCACCAAGGGCATGGTGAAAACGTGTATGCTGAGCGCCTGGATAAACCAAATTACTCAGCCCAAGTTGCTTAATGTGGCGCAAGCGCTGAAAATAGGGGTGTTGAATGATGTCATAAATCAACTCGTTTCTGATGGAGATGAAGCCATAAACCGGATCGTTGATAATTTTCTTTTTGTTCACTTTCAGAACTCGCTTTTAATGGTTACTCAATTAATTGAACCCTGCTGACCCACGAAAAAAACCAGACTTCTTTCCGACTGTAACATCAAGTTGGTTTTAATAGGGAACGAAATTGCTTAAATTCGGGAAAATTTGTTCTATGCAAAGATACAATATCTTGTGGGCCGATGATGAAATAGATATGCTCAGGCCACACATTCTCTTTCTCCAACAACGCGGATATGATATCACACCAGTGAATAATGGCTCTGATGCAGTTGAGCAGGCTGAGGCAAAGCATTTTGATATTGTTTTTTTGGATGAGAACATGCCTGGTATTTCCGGTTTGGTGGCGCTTGGCCGGATAAAGTCGATCAAACCTAACCTACCGGTCATCATGATCACGAAGAACGAGGAAGAGCGAATTATGGATGATGCCATTGGCGGAAAGATTGACGATTACCTTATTAAGCCCATAAATCCAAGTCAAATTCTTTTGGCAATCAAGAAAATACTTGACAACAAAAGGCTGGTGATTGAAAAAACCAATTCCAACTACCAACAGGAATTCCGGAAGATAAGCATGGCTTTTTTGGATGAAATGAACCATGAACAATGGGCTGATCTCTACCGGAAATTGGTCTTTTGGGAACTTCAAATGGACGATGCCGAAAACCACGATATGGCCGAGGTGCTGGAGTCTCAGAAAGTGGAGGCGAATAACAATTTTTGTAAATTCATCAGGCGCAATTACGAAAGCTGGCTAAACAACCCCAACATCGACAAGCCATTGCTATCTCATCAGCTGATGAAGAAAAAAGTCTTACCTGAACTCAATCCTTCGATCCCTACCTTTATCGTGCTCATCGACAATTTACGATTTGACCAGTGGAAAGTCATAGAACCAATGATAGCCGAATTTTTCAATGTGGATAAAGAAGAAACCTATTACTCCATTTTACCCACTACCACTGCCTATGCGAGAAACGCCATCTTCAGTGGAATGATGCCCGCAGAAATGGTCATGACTCATCCTGATCTTTGGGTAGGCGAAGACGAAGATGAATCAAAAAATAATTTTGAAGACGAGTTTTTAGCCAGGCAGTTAAAACGAAATAATTTAAATATTAAATTCTCTTACAACAAGATAAAGAAACTTGAAGAGGGGCGAGACTTGGCCGACTCGGTCAACAATTTATTCAACAACAATCTAAATGTGATCGTTTACAATTTTGTAGATATGTTGTCTCACGCACGAACCGACATGGCCATGATTCGAGAGTTAGCTCCTGACGAATCAGCGTACAGGTCAATTACCAAATCATGGTTCATGCATTCTCCTTTGTTAGAGATTCTAAAAAAGATATCCGAGAAGAAGGTAAAGATGATCATCACTACAGATCACGGCACCATTCGGGTGAAGCGACCCTTTAAGATCATTGGAGACAAAACGGTGAACTCCAATTTGCGATACAAACAGGGTAAAAATCTTAACTATGAGGGAGATCGGGTGATGGAGGGGCTAAAGCCGGAGAAACTATTTTTGCCGAAATCGAACATGTCGACTACCTATGTTTTTGCTATAGAAGATCAGTTTTTCGCTTACCCCAATAACTACAATTATTACGTGAATTTTTACAAAGATACCTTTCAGCATGGTGGGGTGAGCCTCGAAGAAATGATCATTCCGGTAATTTCACTATCTTCGAAAAATGGCTAATGCAGAACTTGCTACAATGGACAAGGTTTTTGGACTTCAAGACCTGGATGCCATTTCAAAGGATATTATTAGGTCGGCACAAGGACTATCTGTTTGGCTGATCAATGGTGAAATGGGTGCCGGAAAGACAACCCTGGCGAAATCTATCTGTCGCGAGCTGTCCGTAACGGAGGTTGTATCAAGCCCTACTTTTTCTATCATTAATGAATATAAAACCGCTGAAGGCAAATCCATTTTCCATTTTGATTTTTACAGATTAAAATCTGAAGTGGAGGCATTTGACATTGGAGTAAACGAATATTTTGAATCTGGCAGTATTTGTTTGGTTGAATGGGCGGAAAAAATTCCATCACTAATTCCGGAACACTATTTCGAGATAACGCTACAAATTAACGACCTAACCGGTCGCGCGATGTATTATGGCAGGCACTGAGAAGAAAAAAACAGGTTTTGAGGCATTGGCAAAATCAAGTTTGTATCCCCAGGAGGAGTTACTCAATGTAAAAAGAGGAAAGAAATCATTTTTCATTGGCTTGCCGAGAGAGATTTCTTTACAGGAGAGTCGTATCAGTTTGACTCCTGACGCGGTGGAGTTGTTAGTTAGTAATGGTCATGAAGTGTGGGTAGAGACAAAAGCGGGCGAGGGTTCCAAATTCAGCGACAAGCAGTATAGCGAAGCAGGTGCTAAAATTGCCTATTCGCCATCCCAAGTGTATAAGGCAGATATTATTTTAAAGATTGAGCCACCCACCGTGGAAGAGTTGGAGTATTTCAGACCTGATCAAACACTGATATCCGCTTTACAGATGGGTTACTTGAGTAGTGAGAGAATCAATGCCCTTCTAAAAAAACGAGTGACTTCGTTGGCCTACGAATTTATTGAGGACAAAGTGGGAGGCATTCCAATTGTACGAGCCATGAGCGAGATTGCGGGAAGTACGGTGATGCTCATCGCGGCTGAATACCTTAGCACAACAAAGAATGGAAGGGGTATCATTCTAGGAGGGATAACAGGCGTTCCTCCTACAAAAGTGGTAATCATCGGGGCGGGAACCGTTGCTGAATATGGTGCCAGAGCCGCCTTGAGTCTGGGTGCAGAAATTCAGGTTTTTGACAACCATCTCTACAAACTAAGGAGAATTAAACACACTCTTGGGCATCAGTTTTACACGAGCACAATTGATACAGTTACGCTGAGCGAATGCTTAAAAAATGCCGATGTGGTAATCGGTGCTCTTCGTGTAGAAAAAGGAAGGCCGCGTCATGTTGTGTCAGAAGAAATGGTGAGTCAAATGAAACCCGACTCGTTAATAATTGACTTGAGTATTGATCAGGGAGGATGTGTAGCAACGTCAGAAATAACTTCGCACGCGAATCCGGTCTTTAGAAAATATGATGTGATTCACTACTGTGTTCCAAACGTGGCTTCGCGCGTGGCCAACACAGCAACTACGGCACTTAGCAATATCTTTACACCTACCATTTTAAGAGCCGCAGAGGAAGGTGGAGTGCAAGAAATGATTTTCGCACATCGCTGGTTTATGAAAGGGGTCTATACGTATAAAGGAAATTTGACCAATGAATCGGTGGCTAGAAAGTTTGATATGAAGCACAAGGACATCGAGCTGTTACTAGCGGTGAGAAGATAGCTTTACAAGCAATAGGAGTGGGTTGTGTCTGCGGATCGCTCTGACTGACTCAAAAATTTTCATGGATAAACTTCTTCGTTTTTGATGCTCGCAGCAGGAAGAAAAGAAGTAAGCCAATAGGACCAAAAAACAGAGTCATTATCAGACAAGGAACAAGAAGGTAGTGGGGCATACCGTTCTTTTGCCCGTTAGATAGTTCCCAACTTCCAATAAAGAGGTCGAAGGCCAAGTAGTGGATCCAGCCGGCCGTTACACCCCACGGACTGGTAAACAATTTCATGACGCCCTGCAACGAATTGAAATCGCCCTCTTGCTTGCCAAAAAATAGTACGATTAACGTAAAATACACCAGTGTCAGTAAAAGTGAGAAAATGCCAGAGATCACTATCGTTTTAGTCCATTTCCACTTGGGTGCAAAAATCAATAGTAGCCAGCCGAGTGGTGCTATTGTATTACAAATTTGAAAGAGTTTGTCTGGTGTCATCATAGAAAGGATTTTAGTTCAGCAATAGTTTTCTGACGAGGTATTGCTAGTTACTATAATATTGAGCAATTTCGTCAAAGTCAAAATTAGCTTGAAAACGAGACTCATCATATTATTTCTTACTCTATCTTATCGTATGGATGCACAAGAAGTACCAATGCCCATCAAGTACTTAGCGCTTGGTGATTCCTATACCATTGGAGAAAGTGTGACTGAGCCTGAGAGATGGCCAAATCAACTGGTAGATTCTCTGGCAAAGAAAGGCATTCAGTTAGGTAAGCCTACGATTATTGCAACCACTGGCTGGCGCACCGATGACTTACGAAATGCGATGACAAATGCAAACCTAAAAAATGAATATGAGTTAGTTTCATTGCTCATTGGTGTTAACAATCAATATCAGGGAAAGCCAAGTTCGATGTATGCAAGTGAGTTTGAAGAACTATTAAAATGGGCCATTCGATTGGCGGGAGGAAAAAAGCAACGCGTATTTGTAGTTTCAATTCCTGACTATGGTTTTACTCCTTTTGGCAAGCCTAAGCAAGAGGCGATTTCAAAAGCCATCGATGAATTCAATGAAATCAATGCGCAAATAACTTACAAGCATGGAATTCGATATTTTAATATTACCGACATCTCGCGTGACGGCTTAAGCGATCCGTCATTGGTTGCCGCTGATGGATTACATCCTTCAGGCAAAATGTACGCGTATTGGGTCGAGCTTATTTCTAAAGGATTAGATATCCATTAACAAACGACTTTGGACGATTGCTAGATCAGCTTCAAGAATACAGCGGTCAGGTTTCTGGCGATAATTCGATGTCCCTCTGCGTTTGGATGAATGCCATCCGCCTGATTCAATTTTTCATTTCCACCAACACCATCCAGTAAAAAGGGAATCAATGTTGCCTTATTCTGTTTGGCTAGATCTGGATATATTTTGCTAAATTCTTTGCTGTACTGCGGCCCCATGTTGGGCGGAACCATCATTCCTGCAATGACTAGCTTTGCCTTTGGATTTTTGTTTTTTACTTTATCTAAAATTCCTTGCAAATTCTTGCGTGTTTGATCAAGAGGTAATCCGCGCAACCCATCGTTGGCGCCTAGTTCTAATATGAAAATGTCAATTGGTTGTCGGAGCACCCAATCGATTCGAGCTAGTCCGCCAGCTGATGTTTCGCCACTAAGGCCTGCATTCGTCACACTAACCACGCGCTTTTTTTTATTCAGTTCTTTTTCGATGAGTGCGGGAAAAGCTTCCTCAGGCGAAAGTCCGTAGCCGGCCGTAAGGCTATCGCCAAAAAAGAGCAATGAAGTTGGTTTATCAGTTTGGAACGCACACAGTAGTACAATGAATAAGATGCTTTTAACGACCATGTCTAAAGTAATTTGTTATTCATTTGTTAAAGTCCCACAGCGCAACGGAATGCTTGGAGTTGGCTGTAAAATATATTGTTGCGAGATAAAACATTTTAGGATAATAAACGATTACTTTGAGCAAGGGTTTAATTTTAGGTCAAGATAGTATGAGCGATGTAGTATTGCAATGTGAACATCTCACAAAGACATATCAGTCTGGAGAAAGACCATTAACTGTTTTAGATGACGTTTCCTTCAGTGCTGTACAAGGCACCAGCCTCGCCATCATTGGCCCATCGGGTAGTGGTAAAACTACGCTGCTTGGATTATGCGCAGGTTTGGATGTTCCCAGTAGCGGAGTTTTGTCTTTGATGGGATTCAAGCTCAATGCGATGGATGAGGACGACCGTGCGTATGTGCGGAATCAGTTTGTCGGATTTGTTTTTCAGAACTTTCAGTTGTTACCTACTCTCACAGCACTGGAAAACGTGATGGTTCCCCTGGAACTTCGGGGAGAAAAAAATATTTCTGCCAAAGCGAAAGAGTTACTTGCACGGGTAGGACTTGCAGATCGGTTTCATCATTTCCCAACACAACTTTCTGGTGGTGAACAGCAGCGGGTAGCGCTGGCGAGGGCTTTTATCACCTCTCCCCGGATCTTATTTGCTGATGAACCAACCGGAAACCTGGATGAAGAGAATGCGCATCAGATAACCGATCTTATTTTTACGATGAATCGACAAGAGAAAACTACGCTTATTCTGGTCACGCATAATTTAGAGTTAGCTGAAAAGACAGAGCGGATACTGCAGATGAAGGGCGGTAAATTAGTAAATGAGCGAGTGACTGGATTAATCTTGAGCTGAGTGCAGCCTTCTTCTGACAATGATCGAGTACATCATCAAAATTAAAAAAGTAACAAAAAACATTTTTCAGGATCCCTGGGTCTGGAAAATGGCATGGCGCGATGGACGACAGAATTTATCGCGACTATTTCTTTTCACGGCTGCCCTGATTACGGGTATTTCTGCGGTGGTAGCCATCAGTTCTCTCAACTATTCGTTGCAAGAAGAACTGGATCGCAACGCAAAGGAATTACTGGGCGCAGATCTGGTGTTGAATTCCAACAAGAAATTTGAGACTGATATTTACAGCGTTATCGATACCACAAAACAACAAATTGCCAGAGATGCCGACATGGCTTCGATGGTGATGTTTATGAACACGCAACAGTCTAGACTTGTGAAGTTGACTGCCATGAAAGGCGATTTTCCATTTTACGGTGAAATGGCGACTTTCCCATCAAACGCATATGAATTGATGAAGACGAGCCGATATGCGATGATGGATGAGTCACTCGCTTCACAATATCAAATTAGCTCAGAGGACTCTATAAAAGTCGGAACCAAAATTTTTAAGATGGCGGGTGTTGTGACCAAGATACCCGGTGGGGGAGGATTGACCTCTACGCTAGCTCCTGCCGTTTATATCTCGCTTGAGGCGTTAGATTCAACGGGCTTGGTTCAGTTTGGAAGCCGCGTTGGGTATAGTTTGTATGTCAAGACAAGGTCAGAAATAGAAACCAATAAGTTGATAGAGAGGATAAAGCCTCTCTCCAAAAAAATAGGATTTGGCTATGAGACTGTTCAAGCCAGAAGGGATGGCTTAGGTCAAGGACTCAAGTCGGTGTATCGTTTCTTTTCGTTGCTTGCATTTGTGGCGCTTGCGCTAGGGTGTATTGGCGTAGCCAGTTCCGTACATATTTACGCGAGGGAAAAAAGAGATGATGTGGCCATACTTCGGTGCATTGGGTCGTCTGGCTGGCAGGCATTTAATATTTATTTTATTCAGATTTTTATTCTTGGAATTGTTGGAAGTATTGTTGGCTCTGGATTGGGAGTAGTTATCCATCAATCCATCCCATTTGTTTTTCAAGAATATATTCCATTGAAACTTCAATTCGCCATTTCGTGGCGCGCAATAGGAGAGGGAATTATCTTGGGCGCGATAGTTTCGGTTCTGTTTACATTGTTGCCCTTGGTATCCGTTCGATTTGTGCCGCCTTTGACCGTACTGCGGGCTGATTTTGATCCGGGTAAGTTTTTTTCAAAGACGAAATGGGTGGCCATTGGTTTAATTGTTTTGTTCCCGATTTTAGCTGCGGCTTATCAGACAAAAAGCCTACTGACTGGCGCGTTGTTTTCAGTTGGATTAGCAGTAGCATTGTGCCTTCTTGCCTTGGTAGCTATTGGATTATTGTTTTTGGTGCGAAGGTATTTTCCTACTAATTCTTCGTTTATTTTTAGACACGCGCTTTCAAATTTATTTCGTCCCAACAATCAAACCAGAGTATTGATGGTAACTATTGGGCTAGGCGCATTTATTATTTCAACATTGAATGTGATTGAGAAGAGCTTGTTGAATCAGGTTGAGTTTTCCGGTGGTAAGAACCAATCAAATACCATTTTGTTTGACATTCAGCCAAGCCAAAAAGAAGGTGTCGTAAAGTTGATTAAAGATCAGCCGTTGCCTGTGAATCAGGTGGTACCGATTATTACTTGCCGAATCAAAGAACTGAAAGGCAAAAGTATTGAAGAAATTCAAAAAGATACAACCAGCATTCCCGAATGGGCACTGACTCGGGAGTATCGTGTTACTTATCGCGATAGTTTGACGTCTTCTGAGGAATTGATAAAAGGCAATTTACAAAAATACTATCCGGCTAGACGGGATTCTGTTTTTGTAACTATTTCGGAAGGCATGCACGAGACACTTCAATTGAAGGTGGGTGACTCCCTGGTTTTCGATCTGCAAGGTGTTCCCATGAAGGCATGGATTGGTGGCATTCGAAAAGTGAATTGGCCAAAGGATCCACCCAATTTTATTTTTGTTTTCCCAGTCGGTGTTCTTGAAAACGCGCCACAGATTTACGTGACAAGCACCCGTGTAGATGACCCACAAGTGGCAACACGCTTTCAACGCGCCTTGGTGACCGACTATTCGAATGTGTCGCTGATAGATTTGCGCTTGATATTGAGCACCGTGGATGAACTGTTTAATAAGATTGGATTGGTGGTTCGTTTTCTTGCATTGTTCAGTATTGTTACCGGTCTGGTTGTGTTGGCGGGGGCTGTGATGAATAGTAAATTTGTTCGAATGAAAGAGAACGTTTTACTGCGCACGATCGGGGCTCGCACCAGTCAGTTGACCAAGATAACGTTGATTGAGTACGGTTACCTAGGAGTTTTTTCAGCCTTTACCGGAATGTTATTATCATTAGGTGGAGGCTGGTTGTTAACGAAATTTTTCTTTGATGTACAGTTTTCATTTGACCCCTATGAATTGGCTGCGATTGGTGCCGGGGTGATTTTTCTTACTGTCTTTATAGGATGGTTCAATTCGCGAGAAGTTATCTCGACCCCGCCACTACAGGTATTGCGTAAGGAGGGTTGATAGCTATAGCAAAAAACAATAAGAGGAAGCAACTTTCCAAGTCAACGCCCGTATCAGTATTTTTAGAGACCTCTTTTCTTTGTTTTTAAGGATATTCAATGAAGAGCTTACTTACATCCATTGTATTCTTGCAAGTGCTGATCGCTTCTGCGCAAGTAGGTGATATCAAAAGTGCTTCGTCAAGCAACGCGGGTAGAGGCGGTGATCGTGGTGGATCCGGAGGTAGTGCCTTTTTCTTTTATTTCATGGCTGATGCGATCAATGGGTTGGCGGATTGGCAGCAGTATAAACTCAAAAAGAGAGAAGTAAATCCTTACCTCGTTTCATTGGATGTAATCACTCAGGTCGCCACCCAACCCTCGAGATACTATTTGGTTAATCCACGTGTTCGAGGCAATTGGGGGCTTTTCTCCAGCGATTTTCGAGTCAACTACCTGCTCGAGGAAACGGTGAATGGAACCACCGACTTGAGTTCTATCGACTGGCAGGTAGTGCAATTTAATTTGGTTACTACACGGAATGTGGTCGGGCGCCTGGGAGCTGGCTTTATGAAAGAAAATTTTGGAGGTAGGCAGATATTTTTTGAATCGAGTGTTGGTGCGTTGGTCCAATCGAGCTCTAAGAAGACGGGTATTTCATTTGAGTATCGTTGGGCTCAAGATTTTGAAACGGACGTCACAGCACGGAGAGAATTCAGTGCCCAATTTGAAAAAAGATTAGCCTCTCGTGGTTATTGGAATACGTACCTGACTATTGGAGGCGTTTATCAAAGATACTACGAATCAATATCCGTTTGGGGCATTCAGGCGGGGCTGGCATTTAGAATATTTGCACCGGCTGTTCCCATCTCGAACAGAGACCAATGACGAATGGCTAAAAAAAAGCAGGGCGCAAAATTGATTTTTGCGCCCTGCTTCGAGTAAAGAAAATTCAGTTTATTTTTTAATCAGCTTTACTGCCGTTGACTTTTTGTTTGATTTCATTCTTACGAAGTAAAGGCCGTTAGTCTGTTCGGTGAGATCGATATTTTGTTCATGGTTTCCTGCTGGTAATTTTTCAAATAGTTGTGAGCCGATAGAATTACCCTTCGCGTCCAATGTCTCTATTGTTATTTTCATGTCTTCTATGAGCGTAAACTGAATTTTTGATTTTCCGCCAGTTGGGTTAGGGAAAACGGTCAGGTCTCTGATAGGCTCCGACAACTCTACACCTGTGGGTGGTTGTTGAATAAACAAATTGTCGATCGACCACCCCCAACCAGTCGTTGCATCGGCATCAGCTTTCAAACGGAAGCGAAATAACAAAGTATCGGTAGCTTTGAATTTTGACTTTAAGTCGATCGTTTGATCAACGGATAAAGATGGGACACCTGTTTGATTCACATTATAAGCGGCTAGCCATTGCGCATTTGCAGAGGCGTTATATCCGTCTTTGAGAGGAATCCAGTTCAGTCCATCTTTGGTGGCTTCTACAACCACAAAATCTTTAAACGCAGGTTGACCGAATGTGACGCCAGTGGCAGATGGTTGCACAAGGGCGACATCTTGATAAAAGAAATTGGAATTGGTATTGTCAACAACTATCGGTTGCAGAAGGATAGCGGTTGCCTCTTGGTTTGGAAAGTAGTTGTGAGCGGTTTGCAAACTCTGATTGGACGATCCGAAATTGGACAACAAAAAATTCTCAACCGAGAAATCAGAAATCGTTTTGAATAAATTGGCATACTGTTTTTGAAATGGGCTTATCAAGTTCAATTGTTTGCCTGCAAACGTTAGTGACGGGAAGGGCGCCTTGTCTTTGAATCCAACAATTTTAACATCCGCATTTCCCGGCACTACGCCTTTAATATTTACTATGTAACCTCCACTAGTCTGTTGACCAATCTTTCCTATTTTTTGGTTGTTGATAAAAACTTGTACAGAGTCAGTAGCGGTCAATAGTTTGTATCTAACAACTAAGTCGGACTTTGGCGAAGTCCCTACGGCTTCGATAATTGGCTTTTCAAACGAGCTCTTCTGAACAGCACTTAATTGGGCAGTCCAAATTCCTCTGCCATGAGTGGCAATAATCAACTGGTCATCTTGCGCCTTGATATCCCATACTGAAACTTTTGGAAAGTCATTTAGTAAAGCCCACGTTTGTCCATTGTCCAACGATTCGACAATACCAATTTCCGTTCCCGCCCAGATGATATTCGGGTCATCAGTTCTTACATATAAACAATACACCGCTACGTCTGGAAATCCGTTGGAACTTGGTGAGCCTGAACTGAACCCTGAGATGTCTGTCCAACTTTGACCAAGATTGGTTGTGCGCAATACTTTTGGCCTACCCGCGAAAGAAAACAATGCATAAGCAGTACTCTGTTGTGTAGGATGAGAAGCCAGCTTGGTAATCGATCCCAGTGCTGTGGTTGTATAATTATTTGTAGGAGCAAATGATATCCCGCCATTGATTGAAACGTGTAGATTACGCAACGTCCCGGAATTGGCCATACCGTTACCTGCCCAAACGATGTTTGCGTTTGCTCTTGATACTTCAATATCCATCAGTGAGGATGAGCCACCCCACTTATCTGCGATCGGAGTGAGAATCCACGACTGCCCAAAATCAGGTGAACGAAACACTCCGGCAGAAGAAAGGGTGAAGAGCACGTCTGGGTTGTCGCGGGAGTTAGCTAATTTTGAAATAAACGGATGGGTGCCCGAGAGGCCGCTGGTTGCAACTGCCCAGGAAGATCCACCATCCAGTGATCTTCTGAAGTTATTACCTTGAGATCCGCCAATTAGCTTACGACCATCGAAATTATTCCAGATTACTTCAAATCCATCTCCGCCAATATTAAATGAGTAGCTGGTTGTTTTGTTTGCAAGAATCCCGCTAGGAGATTTCCACGTTCCATTGTCTTGCATACCACCGAAGTATTCCTCGGCACCAGGGCGCTTGTCTGCTCCGTAAAATTGACTAGTGTTGTAAGAGTTTCCGGCAAAACTCCACTCTCCATCATTGAGCCCGGGAGTAGATGAGATATTTGAAACAAAAACACCTCCATCATTTGCGTTCAAAATTTTATACGTATTTGCTGTCATGGGAATCATAACAATATTATGATGATCCACATGAACTATGCTATTCTTATTTGGACTTCCATATTGACCCCTGCCATCTGTAATGAATGTAGTAGTAGAGTTAAATCGTTGTTGAGAATCAAATTTGAATCGGAGTGTTCCATTCGTGGTTGGCGGCCATGAAGCGCCATCCGCCAAGAACGGCCAAATATTAAACATCATATTAAACAGATGTCCGCCATTGGTGGAGATATTTGCGCTGGGAGCCGCTGAATTGTAGGCTAAGTTGGTAATAAAGATATACTCTCTTGATTGTAAATTTGAATTGGAGTTGTCAGAATTGAATGGGATTAGACTAAACACTCCATCTCTTCCCTGATCGCGAAAAGAAACCATCAATTGTCGGTTGTTCGTGACGTCCCAAATCTCAAAAGGTACGTTTACGTAATCTTGATAGCTATAGTTTGCAGCCAAAACTCCTGAGGTGGCACCTTCAGGAACCAAAAAGCGATGTGCTTTTTGTGAACGAGTCGGCCCAAACCTAATCTCAACTGTAGTTCCATTTGCGGAAGCGCCTACGTCAAAATTCCCGTTAGTGAAACCGCTACCACCAGGGCTGAATAAAGTCATAAAACTTGAATACCCAGCATCTTCAAGGGAGTAAACGCCAGCTGTTGACGCAGCTGATTCTAATTTTGCACGAAAAAGGTTGATTCCTCCAAAATAAATGACATCACGGTCGAAAGGATCGCAGGCAATCGTGTTATCATACCAACCTTGCCCATCATTGGCTTGTGTACCACCTAAAAAATCGAGGGGGACATTATTTAATGTTAGATTTACGATTGACCATGTGACTCCAGCATCGTCACTCATCAACATTTTTGGCGTATCTCCATTTTCGCAAGCGGCAAAAATCCGGTCTGTTTTTACGGGCGAAATGTCTATTTCACAGCGTAACAAAGGACTCATTCCAGCGTTGGAAAGTGCCCAAGTATTTCCTGCATCAATTGATTTCAGAACGCCCACCCCGTTTCGTGTTGCATATTGGATGTTAAAGTTACCTGGCGTTGCTTTCAAATCCTGAATGAAAGTCAAGCTTAATACTTTTGTCCAAGTGCTGCCTCCGTTTGTGGTTTTATAGATTCCCGAATTTGTAGCTACGACTACAATGTTCTCATTTGCAGGATCAACTATAGCGCGGTTAACGTCATCAAAGTTGCTAGTAGTAGCAAGATAACTCCATGTTTGGCCGCGATCGATTGATTTGTACATTCCGTTGCCTTGAACTCCGTCAATGTTGCCAAAGCCTTCTCCAGTGCCTAGGTAAATAGTGTTAGGATTTGAAGCTGCCATTGCCAATACGGTAGTAGCCAAATTCGATAGATCTGGTGTTACCAGAACCCAGCTATTGCCTGCGTTTGTTGTCTTCCAAACACCTCCACTTGCTGACCCTGCAAGCCATGTATTCCTTGTTGGATCGGCTGGGTCAACCAACAATCCACGAGTCCGTCCAGGCACATTAGATGGGCCGCGTTCTTTCCATTCTAGAACTCCATTTGCCTGAGTACGCCCATTTTTTCGAGCTGCCTGGGCGGTAAGCTGTGCGCTTCGCAACTCGGAAATTAGAAAACCGTTTTTGTATTGTGGAGAAGTTGCGTCTTCGGGAGTTCTTATCTCTTTATGAAACTTGATGAACTCTTCTGGTCCGTCAGTAGCAGGTTCACTGCTTTTTATTTCGTTTTTGGGTTTTACGCCCGGGTGCGGGAACTGGACTGCGATTAAAATTGACAAGCAAAAAGTAGTGACAACAAAAAGGAGCTTCAACAGTTTCATTAGTTTCTATTTGGGGTTGATATCTTTATTTTCTTGGTGTAAAGTGATAAATCTTCTCCTGCTTTTATCATTTCAGGGATATTCAATAGTTCAAGACTGGATTCATCAATCCATCTGATATAACCGGGGCTGAAATACTCCTCGGTCAGTACCTTACCGGTATTTGTTTCTATAACTATCGCACCGATAATTTTTGTTGGGTATTTGATGTCTTGTTGTTGGACATACAGGATGTACTGCCCAGAGGAATTAGGAAAAGAGTCAACTCTATTTCCTAATTTTTGTTGGGCAATTGATAATGGATTGTTCGCAGTTTGAGCATGTTGCTTGGTTTTGCAGCCCACAAATCCCAAGGAAATGAAAACAAATAAAAGGTATTTCATTATTAAGAAATCTGTGTTTAGGTTTTCTGTTTTTTCTTTTTCGCTGCAGGAAACAAGATGTTGTTCAAGATCAATCGATAGCCAGGCGAATTTGGGTGCAGATGTAAGTCTGTTGGCTCTTCCCCAACTGTATGTTGGTAATCTTCCGGATCATGACCGCCATAAAAAGTGTAAAAACCTTTGCCCATCACACCATGTAAGTATTTGGCTTCTTTGATTTCTTTGTTTTCGCCCATGATAGTAACATCGGGCTTGATGAGTTGTTTTTTGAACCCCGTGGTTTGGCCATAAAATCCCTTTATAACCCGCGAATGATTTTGGGTAAGCATGCTGGGAATCGGATCCCACTTGGCCGAAAACTGAAATAAATTGAAATAGTCATTGTCTTGGCGAAGTCCACGCTCGGGCGCATTGTTATCAATATCTGAAAATTCATATTGATACGGATCTCTGCTGAGGTGAAAATCGGTAAAAGCAAAAGTGTTGTCGAAGTTTAATTTTTCTTGCGCCTGCGGGTCGGCAGCATCACCGTCATACATTCGTTCACAGATATCTACACCCTCAGCTGCCAGCGCAATGTCGTACGAATCTGTGGCAGAGCACATGGCAAACAAAAATCCACCACCCGCCACGAATTCTTTCATCCGTTTGGCAACCGCCAGTTTTAATTGCGAAACTTTCCCGAATCCGTGCTTTCGAGCCAGACCTTCTGCCTCCTTTACTTGTTCAAGGTACCAGGGCATGTTGGCGTAGCTAGAATAGAACTTGCCATATTGCCCGGTAAAGTCTTCGTGGTGCAAGTGGAGCCAATCATATTTCGTCAATTCATCGCCCATCACTTCGTCATCAAATATGACGGTATAGGGGATTTCTGCGTAGGTGAGAACCAGAGTCACTGCATCGTCCCAGGGTTGCTTCGATTTTGGAGAATAAACAGCGATTCTTGGATATTTCTCCAACTTCATAATGTCATAGTTGGAAGCTGGGCTGGCGATTTCTGTTATGATGGAGTTTGCTTGTGCATCTGAAATAATATCAAAAGTTACTCCCCGAACTACCAACTCATTTTGTATTCGAGGGTGGTATTTGGTCATAAAGCTGCCCCCACGGTAGTTCAATAACCAATCTACTTCCTGATCCATTTTTAATACCCAATAGGCTATTCCATAGGCTTTTAGGTGGTTGCTTTGTTTTTCGTCCATTGGAATAAATACATAATTCCCGAAAACCAGCTTTGAGGACAGAACAAATAATAACAAAATGCAACTTCTCATCGTTAAAAACCCCTGTTTTGCTTTGTAACAATTTTTAGCCCCATTAGTCTTGAGGTAAACATGGTTAAAGGTATAACTTTGATCTTCAAAATGAATAAAACGAAACCAATAATTGAATGGATTTAGTTGAAAATGTAAAGGAGGGACTTCGCTCAATAAAAGCCAACATGCTCCGTTCTGTGCTCACCGCTTTGATTGTAGCGATTGGCATTACCTCTCTTGTTGGGATTCTAACTGCCATTGATGGTATAGAATATTCCATTTCTGAGAGTTTGTCTTCACTGGGCGCAAATACCTTTGATATCCGCTCAAAATTCAACAGAGGAAACAACCGAGATGGATTGAAGGAGAAAAACTATTCTCCACTATTGTTAGCTGAAGCACAAAAGTTTATTGACGAGTATTCCTATCCGGCCACCATCAGCTTATCGGCACGGTTAACAAACTTCGCAGAGATAAAGCATGGATCTGAAAAAACAAATCCAAATGTAAACGTAATGGGAGTCAATGAAGACTATATGCCGATCAAAGGCCTTAACATCGAAAATGGCCGTAATTTTTCACGATTTGAAATCCAATATGGTTCGAAAGTGGCCGTGATTGGGTTTCAGTTGGCAAAGACATTGTATGGTGAAAACAAGAACCCGGTAGGAACTGAGATATCGTTTAAAGGCACTCAGTTTAAAGTGATTGGCACGATGGTAGAAAAAGGTGAACTATCAGAAAATAATTTCGACAACATGGTCTTGATCCCGATCATCGTGGCCAACCAATTGGCATCTGGGCAGGGGCTCAATTATCGACTGACCGTGGGCATCCAAGACCCCGAACAAATGGACTATGCCATGGGCGAGGCCACCGGGTTGATGCGCAAGATTCGGGATGATGATGTGGGCAACGAGAACTCTTTTGACTTAGAAAAGAGTGAATCATTGGCGCAGAATTTAGAATCGATTACATCTGGCCTGCGTTTTGGCGGATTTGGGGTGGGATTCATAACATTGTTGGGTGCGTCTATTGCGTTAATGAACATTATGTTGGTCTCGGTTACAGAGCGTACCCGCGAAGTGGGGGTGAGGAAGGCGTTAGGAGCAACTCCTTTGCGAATCCGTCAGCAATTTGTCATCGAAGCAATTGTGGTGTGTGTGCTAGGCGGCATCGGGGGTATTATACTCGGTATTCTCATTGGCAATCTCATCTCCCGAGCAATTGGTATTGACACTTTTGTGGTGCCGTGGCTCTGGATGATGGTAGGTATGGGTATTTGTATTATGGTGGGTCTATTTTCAGGTTGGTATCCGGCAAGTAAAGCGTCAAAACTCGATCCTATTGAGTCGTTGAGATTTGAGTAGTGGGTGTCGCTGCCTTCTAACTTCTAACTTCTAACTTCTAACTTCTAACTCTTCCCCATCAAGTACTTCTTTGGGGTTACCCCAAACTTCTTTTTAAATGCCGCAATAAAATGGCTTGGATTGGTATAGCCAATTTGATAAGCCACTTCGTTTACCTGATACTTTGCAGAATCTAGTAGAATACGTGAATGATCTAGTTTGTGATCGAGCAAAAAGCCAAAGACTGTGTTACCGTAGATTTCCTTGAAACCGACTTTGAGTTGGTAGTCATTTAGCCCGACAATTTTAGCCAGTTCTTTCAGTGTGGGAGGAGTGTCAATATTTTTCAACAAGTGTTCTTTCACCTGCTTTATTTTCCGGACGGTTTCTTCGTCATTGAGGAACGGACACGTTTCCGTATTAGGCAAGCGATTTGAAAAGTAAAGGCTCAAAAGTTCATAAAACTTCCCTTGGTAAAACAGCTTTTGTGCGCTTTCGCTCAGCTGCGTGTTGAACAATTGATTGAGCACTAAAAGTATAGAGGAAGGTATGTCCCGCTCATCATAAAACTTTCGGTTGCTATTCTCAGGCTTTAATAGGGGAAGCGCATCGTGTACAAATAGTTTGTGCAGACTTTCCAACGAAATAGTCATGAACACCATTTTAGCTTGGGAACTCAACTGAAGAACGAAGGGCAAATCCTTGTCGGGATTGTAGAAGAAATAGTTTTTACCTTTTACAATCTCTCGCCTGTATTGCGGACCAAAGGCGAACACTGCGTTGCCTTCCAGACAAAAATAAAAATGGATAATGCCTTTTTGAATGAGACTATCCATGCTCATCATTTCCTGGGTTCGATTCTCAGCGAAAGAAAGAGAGAGATCGTCTTTTTCAAACAGAACATGTAAACTTCCTTTTTGGGTATTTTTTTCGATTGCTGGCGGTTTATTGTGATCAATCATAAGATAAAATGACAGAATTCATGTTTACTAGAAGGTCTTAATACAGATACTTTGGCAAAAGTACCATTCTTTAATAAATAGGTGTCACTCGGCATTAATTATACTTTTTTGGGTATTTTTTGGCGTTTGAGCCGGTCATATTTGCGACCTTAATGAAGAACATATTTGGTCAAATTAAGGTCTTGTTAATCGTTGGGAGCGTTGCGCCTTTTATTGCCATGGCTCAGGGTACCGATACGCTTCATTTCCAGCAATTGGAAGAGGTTATTATAACTGCCACTCGGAATGAGAGGACGATGGGCTCTTTACCAATGCCCGTCACACTGGTGCAAACGCCTATGATCAAAACAATGGGATCTGTTCGGCTCAATGATGTGCTTACCGAGCAAACCGGCTTGGTAGTCGTGCCGCAAATAAACGGGCAAGGCAATGGCATTCAAATTCAAGGCCTCAATCCAGATTATACGTTGATATTAGTTGATGGAGAACCTATCATTGGCAGGTATACTGGTACGTTAGAACTATCGCGTTTAACGGTTGGAAATATCAAGCAAGTAGAAATTGTTAAAGGACCATCTTCAAGTCTGTATGGATCAGAGGCACTCGCGGGAGTTATTAACATCATCACTGAAAAACCTTCAACTAATACTGCAAAGTTCTCGATGAGGTATGGAACAAATAATACGCTTGATTTAAACACAACAGGAGGATTTGTTGGTAGTAAATGGAACGTTTCCGTTTTTGCCAATCGATACAGTACAGATGGTTATGATTTATCGCCTCAGAATTATGGCAAAACGGTGTCTCCGTTTCTGAATTACACGCTAGGCAGCCGAGTTGAGTATAAGTTGAACAACCAAACAATTTTATCGATTGGGGGAAGATATTTTGGTGAAAACCAAGATTATAGTTTCGATGTGAATAACAAAGGGAACTCGATTCGGACATACGGAGCTGGTAAAATAACCGACTGGAATCTAAACACTATGCTGTCACACCGAATTTCAAATCGGTTCAAATTGACTGGAAGGTTTTATGTTACTAATTACGAGACAGACTCTTATTTCAAATTGGAAAGGAATGACAGCCTAACCAAGCAAGACAATTACAGGCAGTGGTTCAAGCGATTTGAATTAGTTGGTGACTATCAATTTGCCCCAAATCATATTACAACATTCGGCACGGGGCTGATTGATGAAAGCGTGGTTACAAACAGATATTTCGGACTAACGGAAAGAACTCTGCAGACAAAATACTTATTTATTCAACACGAATGGAATCCTATTTCGCCCTTGATTGTAATCGGTGGAATCCGATACGACAACAACTCTAAGTTTGGAGATCAGTTTAGCCCGAAGTTATCTGTACAATATGAGGTCAGCTCTAAACTTGTGTTTAAAAGCTCTTTCGGAGTTGGATTCAAGACACCTGATTTCAGACAATTGTATTATAATTTCTACAATGCAGCTGGAGGCGGCTATAATTTGTGGGGTTCAGAAATTGCCAATGAAAGAATCAGTGAGTTTCAGAAGTTAGGATTAATACAATCTTATTCTGTTGACCTTTCAACAATTGGCACTCTAGAACCCGAGCGTTCACTTTCGATAAATATAGGAGCGAAAGCGAAACTGTCTTCCTTTTTGAGTTGGGATGTTAATCTATTCAGGAATAACATCGACAACTTGATCGATTATCTGCCTATTGCACTGACAACGTCCAGAGAAACAATTTACAGTTTCAGGAATATCAAAAAAGTATTTACTCAAGGCATCGAAACTGATTTAGGTTGTCGACTTGGTTCAAATTTTTCCGTTTCTATCGGTTATCAACTTTTATTTGCCAAAGACCAGGCAGTTGTAGATAAAGTTGATAGGGGTGATGAATACTGGCGTGACCCCATTACTCTTCAAACCCAACGACTCAAATCCAACGAGTACTTTGGTTTGTACAATCGGTCCAGGCACACCGGCAACTTTAAAGTTTTTTATAAAAATGCAAAGAGTGGATGGGAGGGAAGCGTGAGGGTCATTTATCGCGGTAAATTTGGCGTGGGCGATGTGCAGGGAAATATTCAAGGCGAAATCATTCCGGCTTCTGATCAAAACGACAACCTGATTTTGGACGAGTACGATAATTTTGTTCCAGGTTATGCATTGGTCAATCTTTCTTTAGCCAAATCTATTCAGAGCCTCCGTTTACAAATAGGTGTTGATAACCTCCTTGATTACACCAATCCAATTTTTATACCCAACCTTCCTGGTCGCTTGATTTATGGAAGTGTGTCGTTTTCCTTGTTTGAAAAATCTAAAAACCAATAAATTTTATGAAGTGTGTTTTATCTATCGTCTGTTTGTTTTATTTTTCAATGTTTATTTCGTGTAGCAAATCTGATCCCGCGCCTACGCCCGTCACTGCGATTCGATTTTCAAATTTGCCTGCCGATCCGGCCACTTCATTCGATCCGAATACGGGCGCACCGACCGGCTTCACAAATAAATTTACGTTTTTTAGTTTTGCTACTGGTGCAGTGGTTGATAGTCCATCCGGCACCAATTGGGACTTAGCATTTCGCGCAACCACCATCCTAGTAAATGGAGGAACTAGTGGTGCTGGCAAAGGTGCTGCTCAAATTCTTACGGGCATTTTTGATGACGTTGCAAACGCACCAACTGATGGTTATAAACAAGATAACGATGCTGGCGGATTAAGCCCCGCAGCCGCACCCAACACTAACTTAGCAATACCCACTGGTTCAGGCAACGCGTGGTATGTAGCCACGGGAGGTGGGCCAAGTAGCCCTTCTGTGATTACTGCTACAGCAGGCAAAGTTATTGTTTTAAAAACTGCCGATGGTAAGTATGCAAAGATGGAGATTTTGAGTTATTACAAAGATGCACCTGCTCCGGTAAACCCGTTGCGTGATATAGCTAGATACTATACCTTTCAATATGTATATCAGCCGGATGGAAGTACACGGTTGAAATAGAGCGTTTTAATTTTCATTTTTTTTTTGCAACTTGTCTGATTGGGAATAGTAGACTAAGTGCTGGCTTTAATTGCTATTACGCTATGAATTTTTCAAAAAATGCTTTCAGAATTTGTGTTGGATATGCTTTTTTATTGACTTTATCGGGTTGCTCCAACAGCGACCCGTCTGCTGTGGCATTGATTCCCGTCACATACAAAAATCTCAATGCCGATTATGCTCCCATTGTATTAACCCCGGCCGGCAGTGAAACCAGGCCAAAGCAAACTAATAGATTTACTTTTTTTAGTTTCCTCACTGGTACACTTGTTAACAGAACCGATAGTGCTACATCAAAGTGGGATGTGGCCTTTCGGGGCACAACCATTATTGTAAACGGAGGCAAGAACAGAAAAGGGAATGCAAGCGTTCAACTTGTTGACGGTGCCTTTGAAGATCTGGCTACTGCACCAATCGATGGTTATAATACCGACAACCAGGTTGATGACAGAAAGCCGGTGCCGACTTCCTATGCTATTCAAGATCAATCTGGAAAAGGCTGGTACACAGTTGATCCTTTAACTAGGTTGATAGCGCCCATTCCGGAAAAGATAATTGTTGTCAGAACATCCGATGGCCGATATGCAAAGATGCAGATACTGAGTTATTATCAAAACGCTCCCGCAACTGTGAATAACCTTACTGATCTAGATCGTTACTACACATTCAAGTACATCTATCAACCAGGAGCGTCAAATAATTTTTAATAATTAACTTCAAAATGCTCCTGCCTTAGGGGCATTTTATTTAATACCTAATGAAATTTAGAATAAAACTGCTCCGTTTTGTAGGAATTACTGAAGGCATTTCCTTTTTGATCTTGTTGCTAATTGCGATGCCACTAAAGTATTTTTTTGGCTGGCCCTTCGCAGTGAAAGTAGTAGGTTGGGCACATGGAATTTTGTTTGTGGCATACATCTTTGCGGTGCTATTGGCCATAAGGGCGATGAAATGGAGTTGGTTTTCTGTTGGGGTTGCACTGGCGGCTTCGCTTATCCCCGTTGGCACATTTGTGTTGGATAGATCTTGGAGGAGGAGGGAGCACGAATTGAAACAGAATCTAGCTAAGTAGCTAGTTACAAAGAAAAAAGTGGGCCCTGCTGGGAACGATCCAGCGACCCTCAGATTATGAGTCTGATGCTCTAACCAGCTGAGCTAAGGGCCCCAATTAACAAGCGTTGGTGATTATCTCGCCATCCTGTAAAAGAGAGTGCAATTTTACATATTTGAAGCTTAATACACAAAGTGTGTTTGATCAATCAGGGGCTAAAAACATTATTTTCGACTTGGGTGGAGTCATTCTTGGTTTAGATGTTAACCAGACTTACCAGCAATTCGCAGCACTAAGCGGAAAAACGGTCGAACAGTTGAAGGCCAAAGCGGCAAACGCCACATTTTTTGAAGAGTTTGAGCGAGGGCTCGTTTCAGATAAAGCCTTTAGAGACCAGTTAAGATTATTTTTGGAAATTGATTTGTCAGACGAGCAAATCGACAAGGCGTGGAACGCGATGTTACTTGATTTGTCCGTTGCCCGTCTTGATCATCTAAAAAAGATTGGGCAAAATTTTCGAATTTTTTTGCTGAGCAACACAAACAACATTCATCTTCAGGCATTTAATGATATTGTCCGTGCCACTATTGGCGATCAGCTGTTCGGCAACTACTTTGAGAAAGATTACTACTCACATCTTCTTGGTATGCGCAAGCCGGATCGAGAAATTTTTAAATACGTTTTGCACCAGAATGAATTGAAAGCGGAAGAAACTCTTTTTTTGGACGACAGCGTTCTTAACTTGCAAGGTGCAGCAACCTTAGGCATCCAGACTTTTCACATTCAACACCCCGATCAACTATTTTCCCTTTTTAATGAAGCATAGTTTTAAAGAATATCTTTTACATGGCGGCCTATTTATCGTCACGTTTGTCACCACTACCATGGCGGGTGCCGAGTGGACGAATGGAAAATCAATTCTAGCTGATTCTTACACTTGGGCAGATTTTGCGAGCGGACTACCGTATTCTATTTGTTTCCTGATGATATTGACGGCTCATGAATTTGGGCATTATTTTGTAGCGGTCTACTACCGCGTTAGAACCACCCTGCCTTTTTACATTCCACTTCCACCGGTCTCGTTAATGCTAGGCACATTGGGTGCCGTCATTCGTATCAAAAGCCCTATACGGTCTACGAAAGAAAACTTTGATATTGGTGTTGCGGGGCCGTTGGCCGGGTTTGTTGTGTCCGTTGGTTTTCTGATATATGGATTCACCCATTTGCCGCCACCCGAATACATTTTCCAATTTCATCCGGAGTACGAACAGTACGGGCTTGAGTATGCTAACTATGTTTACACCGCTCAGTTTATGCCCGCAGGGTCGGTTGATATCATCATTGGCAAAAATTTGCTTTTTCTTTTTTTTGAAAATGTTTTTGCTGACCCCACTCGTTTACCCAACGTTCATGAGATCATTCACTATCCTTTTTTGTTTGCCGGCTTTCTGTCCTTAATTTTTACAAGCATTAATTTACTTCCGATTGGTCAACTAGATGGCGGCCATGTTTTGTATGGATTGGTGGGTAGAAAGAAACACAAAATAATTGCGTCTGCCATTTTCATAGCTTTTCTTTTTTATGCGGGCATCGGTTTCATTTCACCTTTTGAGCCGCTTGATAAATTGATATATGAAATTCCCCTCTTTGTCGGATTTTTATTTTTCGCGTTGAAAGGAATGGGGCTAAGCACCCGCGATAATGTGTTAGCCGCGCTGGCCATTTTCACGGCCCAGTACCTGATCGCTACTCTTTTTCCAAACGCACAAGGCTATTCGGGCTGGTTGTTGTTTACGTTTATCATCGGGCGGTTCATAGGCATCCAACATCCTCCATGCGAGATAGAAGAGCAGCTCTCAACTGAGCGGGTTGTTATTGGCTGGTTAGCGTTGGTGATTTTTGTGCTGTGCTTTACGCCACAACCCATTCAGTTGATTGAACACGTTATGGTGCAACCATAATCTTTTCAGTGTGCCATACCTGATTGAAGTAACGAACCAGATAAAGCCCGGGTACCGGATGGCTAATTGTAATTTCCTTGTGATCGAAACCATCGGTTTGTTCAAAAGAAACCGAGCTGCCAGTTACGGTGTAGAGTTGGATTACTGTTGCTTCTTTGGGTAGAAAAAATCGTTGCTGAGTTGGGTTGGGAAAAGGTTTTGCAGAAACACTTTCTTTTACGCTTGTAGTAAGATCTTTTGGTTTTCCAAAAATAGGGCGGATCATTAAACTTCCTTTCAAGGTTTTGTTTTGAATCCAACTGCCCGATGAGTTGACAAAAATCTTTTCACCCGAATCGTTATTGGCATCGAGGCCAATAGGAATTTCGGCTGCCGAAGTTAATTTCCACCCCAAGTAAAAAGTATTTTTCACTACTACACCTCCAGGAATGTCCACCCTCTTAAAAATAGTTTTGTCGTTTCTGTTGCTGCGCTCCACTGGAATAACTTTTTGAAAAAGATAATCGGACTGATTGCCTGTAAGCGCACCTAAAATATGCAGTTGAATATTTTGATTGGTTTCATCGCCAAATTTTGGGAAAAATAGATCAACGGCAATGATAGTATCCTCCGGAATTGTAGACATGTCAAACTGATATGCGAGTTGTGTGCCGGCACCGGTGATGTTTGCTCCGTATTCAGCAATACCGTCATCATATGCGTAATAGTTGGAAATCGAAAATGTACGAGAAGTTTGATCATTTTTTCGGAAGTCGATCGGGGCAAAAATGGGCAGGTAGTCTTCTTCATTATCGTCCGAGCTAATAAGAAGGCTATAGGTGACACGTATCGAATCGGCAGTGAGATTTAGCTTTGTTACGTCAATTAGACGATTCGTTTGAATTTCTTTATGAGTATTGGAGCTTATTAGTATTGGATTTGCTGCGCTGTCTAATTTTAGTGTGGAAAGTACTGGGATTCCAGATTTATAGGTGAATAAATTGGCTGAGGAAAAGTTATTAATAAGTTGCAATGTGTCGTTTGCATTATACACGTAGAACTTAGCCTTTGAAATAGAAGCTCCGTTCAAATGATTGATTGGAACAGCGCTATACAGATTGAAAATTGACGTTATGGGAAGTGTCAATGTTCTGTCAGGATAATATTTATTGGTACTCGTTCTGCCTTTGTTCACATATACATAATCCAAATTCCATGTATCGAACGGCCCCGACAGTCTTCCGAAGTTTTGAAATCGAAATTGAAAATCATTGTGAAAATATTCATCGCCTATAATTTGCAAAACCTCTTGTTTGAATTCATCAGGTTTCGACAGATTGTTAACCTCAATACTCCACACTTGCCGCCATTGTCCTGCCGCATTCTTAAATAAGAGTGAAAACACATCCCCAGGCTCTGGCGCATCTCCATTGCCTGCAAACTGATAGAAAAAACTGATGTAGACTCCAGAGCGTTCTGCAGGTGGCACATCCCCCAACTTCAATGGCCCGGATGTCAATTGATCGGCAAGTCCATTGGCGAGTACATTATTTACTGAGTAGGGTTTCCCTTGCGCATCATACCCATCGAACGTGGCTACATTGAGCGAGGGCGGATTGATGCCTGTTCCGCTATTCACCCAGACGGCACTATTTTTTTCCCATGTCGTGGTATCTGGAAATGGTGTTTTTGTAGAAGAGAAGTCATCCCAAAAAGGAAGTGCTCGTGCTGGCAAAGATTCTGTCCGCGCTGCCTTATTTTCTTTGCTAGGGGATTGTCTGTCTATCTGCACTATCTTCAATTGCGAAAAAGCGTTGAACGAGCTCGCAACTCCTACTACAAGAAGAGTTTTAAATATGATCGAGTATTTACCATTCAACATTTAGAATTCAACATTTAAAATTCACAGTTCAAGACTTAAAGCGGCTCTTTGAACCCTTTAGGGGCAATCCACAAATGAATAGGCTCGCCAATTCTAACGGAATCGCCCGGTAAAGGAACCTGTTTGTAAACGTAGGGAACGATGCCGGTAGTATCTTGTCCATCAGGGATTTCCACAGTGCCCAAATGCAAATTCCAGCCGGATAGTTTTAGCAATGCTGTTTTATAAGCATCGCCAATGAGGTTTCCGACTACGAAATCAGCTGGCCCATTGCCGTCACCCACCACCAGGTCGATGGTTGCGCCTTTGAAGATGCGTGTGCCTGCTAAAATCACTTGACCTTTATGCCTCATCTCGGTCACCAGATTGCGAAAAGGACTCGCTTCATAGTAGATGTTTCCAATTCTCAACTCATTACTTTTTAATACCACCTCTGCGTTAATCAACGAACGGTCTACTAAATCGGGTACCGGTAGGGTGGTAGGAGTAGTTCGATTAATAGATACATAAATAGTTCTGTTTTCCTTGACCTCTTCGCCTGTTTTAGGAAACTGTTTTAGAATCGAAAGCGGATCGGCATCTTCCAAATAAGCTGAATCGTTGACCGCAATGCGAAGTGTTTTTTCTGCCAATAGTTTTTCGGCTTCTTCCATCGTCAATCCAGTCAAGTCGGGAACGGGTATGGATTTCCCGTGGTTTGTGACGTTAGGCAGGTAAATATAAAAATAGATGATCGCTACTACTGCGATCAACGAAAAGGCGATCCCAACATTTGCGAAAAGCCCGCCAACAGTGTTTGATTTGAAAAATGTTTTTAGGTTCATACCCTTATTTTATTTTTTCTTCAACTTCTTTTTGGAAAGGCAACAGATGCTTTCGGACAATATTCCAGATAATTCGATCATCCACGTTGTCGTATGAATGAATTAGCCGATTTCTTAAGCTGATAATCTGTTGGGCATTCTCAAACGTTTTTGAAGGAGACTCTTTTCGAAACTTATTTAAGGCCTCACCGACAATTCCAAGATGTCGTTCAACCGCCCCTTTTACCAAGAAATCTTTTTTATATTGTTCAAAAGATTGTATTCCTTCAGTGAAAGATAGAATGTGATGAATGGATTGTAGGATATCAGACAAATATTTTTTCTCCTTGTCCGTCATAAACTAATTTCTTCGTTCGCTCTATACTCGTTCTTAAGTAGGGGTTTCGTATTGAGTCATCTGTCAGTAAGTCAACCTTTCTTCCGAAGAACAGTTCCAAGCTATCCCATAGTGATAAAAGCAACTCGCCATACTCCAATGGATCGTCAACAGCCAACGAAACAACCAAATCGATATCACTTTTCTCAAGATCAAACCTTTCCGTAACAGAAGACCCGAATGCATATATCTTGTCCACCTTGTGAGAGACACACAATCGGGCAAACTCTGCCTGATTTCGATTGATTAGATCGTCAATAATCATTGTGCAAATATAATCAGAATTTTTAGCCTATTGGCTGTTAAAAATTGAGGTTAGAGGTAAATCCTCTCTCTACTCTTTTTGTTTTTTGGAATCGCTCCATAGCGAGATCTGCCAATTTGGAGATCAAATCTGTAAACGAAATACCTCGCTCTTTCCACATCATTGGAAACATGCTGGAGTTTGTAAAGCCTGGGATCGTGTTTATCTCGTTTACAAAAACATCTCCGGTCTTCGTTAAGAATAAATCTACCCTGGCAAAATCTTCACACGAAAGAGCCTGGTAGGCTAGCAAGGAGAGTGTTCTAATTTTTTCTTGTACAGCTGCATCGAGCTTCGCAGGCACTTCGATGGAAACCGCGTTTCCATCTACGTACTTTGCGTTGAAGTCGTAAAACTCGTACTGTTTACTAATGATGATTTCACCGGGCAACGAAGCTTGCGCAGGATAGTTGCCAAGGATGGCACATTCTACTTCTCTTCCTTGAACGTACTTTTCCAGCAACACGCACTCATCGTAGCGAAATCCTTCATCAACGGCTTTGGCGAAATCTTCTTTTGATTTCACTTTAGATACGCCAACAGATGAACCCAGGTTGGCCGATTTCACCATGAAAGGCAACCCTAATTTTTCTTGCACTTTTTCAAATTGCAGATCTTCTTTTTCTGAATAGTTAACTGCGATAAAATCCGCTACCGGAAGCCCGGCTTCTTTGAGCAATCGTTTCGTCACCAATTTACTCATTGACATCGCGGACCCAAGCACGCCTGTGCCTATCATCGGGAGGTCGATGGCTTTGATGAGTCCTTGTATACTTCCATCCTCACCATCAGTTCCGTGCAGGACAGGAAAAATGATGTCCGCGCTCATCTTCTTCCCGCTTTTGGTTTGGAAGGTAAGTGCCGAGGGATTGAGCGTAAGTGAAAGTTCTTCGCCAGTCTCCATTTCTTTGTGAACTGCCTCGGTCAGATACCAGATTCCTTTTGTCGAGATGCCAATCAGAAAAGGTTCGAATCGCTGTTTGTCAATGTATTGGAAAATATTTCTGGCTGAGTTAATGGAAACGCCATGCTCAACTGACTTTCCTCCATATAAAATTGCAATTCTGGTCTTGTTCATGGGCATAAAATTACTTCAAAGATGTTAAAGTATTTACCGGATATCAAGCAACGCCATTCACTAATTCGACTAGTTGCCAACATACACTTTGCGTGCGCTAAGTTGGCCTGCCATCTGAAGGCGTATGATGTACACACCGACCCCACGATTACTTAAATCTACCGAGTAAGTTTGGTTGATTGTTTCTGGAAGGGTCTCTTCGACTACGAGTTGGCCAATGCTGTTGTAAATCTGTAAGCCAACGGTTTGTCGTTCCTCCAGATTGAATGTGATTTTAACGGGTGTGCCAGTACCGCCATATAGTGCATAAGGGCTTTCTACTTTCAGTTGAGTTGGACTGTTATCGGCAAAAAAATCGATGTTGTCCAGGTACAAGTTATTGCCGTTTCCATTGACCGCCACAAAAGCAATTCGAACATTGGCATGCCCTACATAATTTTGGAGATTGAGGAAATTGTTTTTCCAATCAGACGAAAGCACAGGCTTCCATGAATCTTCGGAGTCTGTCATAGCCAGTTGACTGCCGATTTGGTCAAACAAAATATCAGTATAGGTAGCTCCACAATCAGTAGAAGCCAGGACGCGCAATTTTTCGCAGCCATTTATTCGCTTCGCGTAACTCGCATCAAAGAATACACTTGCTTCAGTATTGTTTGTCAAGTCTAAGACAGGGCTCACCAGCCAAGAGTCTGCTCCGATAGTTGTGTTTGAGAATGAGTTGTAAACCAGCGATTGCTGGTAGTTGGTACTCGCCTTTGCCCAGCTGGGTTGCTGTTGCTGACTGACAATCGCCCATTTTTGTAAAGAGTTGCTATCAAATCGTTCGCGCAACGGAATGTTTTCTCTTGTGTCATTGATGACAACCTGATAGACGTTGCTATTATCTTGGATGTTTTCGTCAGCAATCCCATTAGGGCTCAAGATATTTACAGTGAGTTGGTTTCCCCCAAGCACGAGTCGGGGTTGCGTGACTTCGATAATGTTTTCAGCATTGGGCGCAAGTGCAAGACCTGAAAATGACTGGAAACTTGTACCTCCGCTACCCAATGAAACCGAACAAGTCAACGAATTGACCATAGTGGTTCCTACGTTTCTAACTCTTAATTTTATTGAGGAGTAGATAGAGCAAGTGACAGGTGCAGGGCTTTCGAGTTTCACTAATTTTAGATCTGTCACGGCACTTGTCACTACGCGCACATTGCTCAGGTAAAGATTGTTTCCATTGCCATTTGTTCCTTCAAATGCAAGCTGAATTGATTTTCCAATAAATGAAGTGAGCGGGATTACTTCTGTCACCCAATCGGCAGCCCCGGGGACAAAAGCACAAAGTGTAGACGAAGAAGTTGCCAGCGCTTCATCGGATTTATCAAAAATGGTTGTGGTTGCCAGATCAAATCGACACACATCGGAAGCCAACACCCGAAGGCGTTCACCAATTGTGCCGGGATATTGCGCATAAGCCCGTTCGAAAATCAAGTAGGCGTTTGTTTGAGTAGTCAAGTCAATTAAAGGTGTTATGAGTCTATCTACGGTACCTATTTGGGTGTAGTCGTAGTATTTTAAGTACATAGATGATTTCCCCCCGCTGGAAGACAGTTGCCACGTAATTGAATTGTCTGGATTAGTAACCGACCAGCCCAGCGGAAAACTTGTAAACGATTCGCTGATGGGTAGTGTCGCTACGGACGGTGTAGTTGTTACAATCGTTTTTGAATTATTGGCACTGTTTCCATCGATGGTGCCGTTGGTTAAGGTGATAACAAACTCAAACTGGGTGACTGATCCGGTGGATAGTGAAACAGGTAAAAAGTCAATTTGTTGTTCTGCATTTACCGCAAGGGTTAATAATAGGTTTTTGGTTTCGATGACACTGTTGTTTCTTTTTAGTTGAAGTTGCGCTGACGAAATCAGATTAGTGCCGAAATTTCTGATTGTAATTGAAGGCACCACAGATCCGCTACAAGCGGTGCTAGTTGGTGACGAAACAGTTTTAATTCCCAAGTCATTGGCAACAGCTGTAGGAGGCAACGAGCCAACAGAATTGGGAAGCTCTTTTCTCCGCGGGCTGTTCGCAACCACAAAATTCATTCGCGCTACCTGGCCTTGCGTAAAAATATTCATGCATGCGTCATCGGTATAGTCTAGGTAGTTCTGAAACATTTTTGTGTTGCTACAGGATGTCTGAGGATGAGCCGGGCAGCCTGAGGTAGAATTATTTTGGACGGGAGTGTCATCCACATAGTCGGTGCTTGTAGAACAACTGCTCACATCGCCCCAGATATGCCGCAGGCCAAAAAAGTGTCCCATTTCGTGGGTAAGTGTCCTGCCTTTGTTATAGCGGTTAGACAAATCAAAGACGCCCCCATCGGTTGAACCAAAATGGCGGTAGTTGACCACGATTCCATCCGTAAGCCTTTCAATCGGAGAGTCCCCCAAGCCAGGAAGAGATGACACCGGGAATTGGGCATAGCCGAGGAAATCGGTTATTGAGCTGACCCACACATTTAAATACTGTTCTGCGGGCCAATAGCTTTGTGACTTGAGAAGAAAATCATCGTTGAATGACCACGAAGTTTTTGAGCCTTGCACGCGAACGATTCCGCTTGTAGCAATCCCATTTGGATCTTGTTTAGCTAACACAAACTGAACGTCAAAACTACCTGCCACGGGTTGAAACAAACTGGGAGTGTTCATCTGGTCAGCATTTAGCCGATTGAAATCGTTGTTGAGTACCGTCATTTGAGAAAGCACTTGCGCATCTGAAATATTGAGACCCGTGCCTATTGGTTCGCCATTGTGGATGATATGGACTACTACTGGAATCGTCAGCGTTGTTTGGGTTCGTTGCGCGCGATTCGAATTTTTAGTTGTTTGGTTTGTTTGGTCTCCGATCCATCGTTCAAAATTTTCTAGTGATCGCTTTGGATTTTGGCGCTCAAGTTTCTTTTCATATTCCACGGTTCCGCATCTTCCCTGAGCCAATGAAGACAGAGGTAGAAGCAGCACAAAAATTAAAAAGGAGAAGAAAATGCGCATGGGTGGAAAGTTAATCCATAACGACATAAAATCCTTTAGAATACAAACGATGTAGAAAGTTTATTGCCCTTTTAATGGGACGGAAAGGGGCTGAGTAACCTCACAGGGGGATCAGATTAACAACTTCAATCAGCCGGATTTCAGGAACAGATTTTCTAACGGCTTCCTCAACCCCGGCTTTAAACGTCATCGAAGACATTTTGCAACTACCGCAGTTGCCCGTAAACTCCAACTTGAGAATGTGATCGTGACTGATATCTAACACCTTCACGTTGCCTCCGTCTGCCAATAAATAGGGCCGAATGGAGTCAAGAGACGCTTCAACACGGTCATTTAGTTCCTCTCTTTTTGATTTCTTTTCCACGCTGGTCATACGGCTATTTCCACTTTTTTGGTTGTATCAAAGGTAGCATTTCGAATGGCAACCTGCCGAGCAAGGCTTTCGGCCAAGTGAGTAAAAGCCAACGCAGTGGCGCCACCCTTCATGACAGCTGGCAGCCCGCTATCACCGCTTTCGCGGATGGATTGTACCAATGGAATCTGCCCGAGGAACGGCACATTGAACTTTTCCGCCAGGTTTTTTCCACCATCTTTTCCGAATATAAAGTACTTACTGTCAGGAAGTTCTTCCGGGGTGAAATAGGCCATGTTTTCAATTACCCCCAATACCGGAACATTGATGGAAGGTTGTTTGAACATTGCCAGTCCTTTCACCGCATCCGCCAAGGCCACTTTTTGTGGTGTCGTAACAATGATGGCCCCCGTTACCGGAACCGTTTGGACAAGAGTCAGGTGAATATCGCTGGTGCCAGGAGGCAAATCGATCAATAAATAGTCTAAATCGCCCCAAATGGTGTCGCCAATAAACTGTTTCAGGGCAGAACTTGCCATAGGCCCGCGCCAAACCACCGCACTCTCTGGCGGGGAGAGAAATCCGATGGACATCAATTTAACGCCATACTGTTCCAACGGCATTATTAAATTCTTGCCGTTGACCACTTTTACTTCCGGTTGCTCACGTTCACAGTTGAACATGACTGGGATGGACGGCCCAAAAATATCAGCATCAATCAATCCGACTTTGGCTCCCGACTGCGCCAGCGCAACGGCCAGATTTGTCGTAACAGTAGATTTGCCTACTCCACCTTTGCCGGAGGCGATCGCAATGATATTTTTTACGCCTGGTAGTAAAGGGGCATTATCTCTCAAAGTGGTCACTGAAGAAGTCATTAAAATGTTAATGGCTACTTTATCCCCAACCACTTTCATAACAGCTTCAAGGCAGTCGCCTTTTATTTTTTCTTTTAGCGGGCAAGCCGGAGTGGTGAGCACAACCGTGAAACTTACTTTATCATCTGACACGACTATGTCCTTGATCATATTCAACGAAACCAAATCCTTTTTTAGGTCGGGGTCGTTGACAGTAGAAAGGGCTTGTAAAATGGCTGAATTCGTAATACTCATGGTGTTACAACTATAAACCTTTAAAAGGAAAATTGGTTCGCAAGTTAGAAAGAAAGCGGTTAGCCGGCAGGTGAGACCAACACTTTTTGACTAAAAATTTGATGGCGAAAGGGTATCTTTGTGGATTATAGAATTTCGAAACCGCCACTCAATAAACTAGTACTCGGCTTGATCACTCGCGATACCATTGAAGAAGTCAAAAATCGCATCGACATTGTAGATGTGATTAGCGATTTTATCACACTCAAGAAATCCGGGGCAAACTACAAGGCGCTGAGCCCGTTTGCGAACGAAAAGACACCTTCTTTTTTTGTCGTTCCGGCCAAAGGGATTTTTAAAGACTTTAGCAGCGGGAAAGGAGGGGATGCGTTTTCGTTTGTCATGGAGCACGAGAAGTTGAGCTATGCCGAAGCCATCCGCTACCTCGCAAAAAAATATGGAGTTGAAATAAAGGAAGATAAGATAAGTGATGAGGGAAAGGCCGAGCAAAGTGAGCGCGAAGGTCTTTACATACTCATGAACTTCGCTAAAGAGTATTACAAAAACATTCTTCACACCCATGACGAAGGCAAGGGCATTGGTCTCAGCTATTTTCGCGAACGAGGTTTCACAGATCGCACCATCGAAAAGTTTGAATTGGGATTCGCTTTAGAAGGGTGGGAGTATTTCAGTAAAGAAGCTATTGCAAAAGGTTACAATAAGGAACTGCTGGAAAAAACCGGTTTGGTAGTTAGGAAAGAAGATAACCCTGACGGTACGATCAGGACGTATGATCGCTTTCGCGGTCGCGTCATTTTCCCGGTGCATAATATTTCCGGCAAAGTGATTGCCTTTGGCGCCCGCATGATGGGCAAGGAAAAGAACCAGCCGAAATACATTAATTCACCCGAGACAGACATTTATCATAAAAGCGATGTTCTTTATGGTTTGTATCAGGGAAAGAATGCTATCCGCCAACAGGATGTTTGCTATTTGGTAGAGGGCTATACAGATGTGATTTCAATGCATCAATCTGATGTGGAGAATGTGGTGGCTTCCTCGGGCACCGCACTGACAGAGAGCCAAATCAAATTGATACATCGGTTCACTGAGAACGTAACTGTTTTGTTTGATGGCGACTCAGCCGGTATCAAAGCTGCGTTGCGGGGTATCGATATGATTTTGAAAGGCGGACTCAATGTTCGTGTAGTTTTATTCCCCGATGGTGAAGATCCCGATAGCTATTCGCGCAAAGTAGGAACCACAGAGTTTCAAAAATTCCTGAAGGAACGCACACAGGATTTTGTTTCGTTTAAAACGAGCTTGTATGCCAAAGAGGCGGCCGGAGATCCGATCAAGAAGGCTGAGTCAATCAAAGAAATTGTAACCAGCATCGCTTTGATTCCAGATCCGGTGAAACGTTCTGTTTATATTCAAGAGACAAGCAACTTGTTGAAGATGTCTGAACAGGTTTTGCTCAGCGAGTTGAATAAGATTTTAATACAAGAACGCAGAAAGAACGAAAAAGAGAAACTTCGCGAGCAGGAGGACGAACCAATAGGTGCAGATCCAACAGTGGAGGTTGCGCCCGCTAAGATTGATACACAAAATATGGTGTATTATCAGGAACGCGAAACGATCCGTTTACTTTTGAACTACGCTGACAATCAATTAGAAAGCCAGCGACTATCCGATTTTTTGGTGCGCGAATTAGAAGATGTGGAATTTGTCAACCCGGTATTCAATGAGATATATCACACCTTCAAAAAAGGTATTGAAGCTGGAGAGCCGTTAGACAATCAGTTTTTTGTCAGAAAGGGAAGTGAGCAAGTCAAAAGAATGGTTACAGATTTAGTCACTCCACGGTACGAGACCAGTCAGCATTGGGGAGATAAGTTTCACATTTATTTCTCCAAAGAAGTAGATGTACTGAATGAACTGGCTTTGACTAATGTCTTGCGGCTGAAATTCAGGGTCGTACAGAAAATGATGGAAGATAACTTACAGTTAGTAAAGCAGGCGGAATTAGCGGATGATTTGGATTTATTAGATAGATCGTTGGAAACACAAACAGGGCTAAAAAAAGCGGAAACAGAACTAGCTGGCCTTTTAGGCATAGTGGTAGCGAAATAACGGAACTCTTGGTTAGAAAAATTGTTAATAATAGGTAAGGAAAGTAGAAACGAATGAGCGATAAAGTTAAAATTAATACCATTGAGGAGGCCATCGAGGAAATCAAAAATGGCAAAGTAATCATTGTGGTTGATGATGAAGACCGTGAGAATGAAGGTGACTTCATTTGTGCAGCCGAATCGATCACACCAGAAATTGTAAACTTCATGGCGACACACGGCCGAGGTTTGATTTGTGCCTCGCTCAGCGAGGAGCGTTGTGAAGAATTGGGTCTTGAGTTGATGGTTGGAAAAAATACGGCCGTTTATGAAACTAACTTCACTGTTTCCGTTGATTTGATTGGCCATGGTTGTACCACTGGAATTTCTGCCCATGATCGTTTCAAGACGATCAAGGCATTAGTAGATCCGGAAACAAAACCTGAAGAGCTGGGTAAACCCGGGCACATTTTTCCACTCAAAGCCAAGAAAGAAGGTGTGCTGAGAAGAGCAGGTCATACCGAGGCGTCCATAGATTTTGCGCGATTGGCTGGATTTAGATCAGCTGGTGTATTGGTAGAAATTTTGAATGAAGATGGATCGATGGCCCGATTGCCTGAATTGCAAAAAGTGGCTGAACGATTTAACTTAAAATTGGTAACCATCAAGGATCTCATTGCGTACCGGATGAAGATGGAGAGCCAGGTGAAAAGACAAGTAGACGTAAACTTGCCAACCATGTTGGGCGATTTTAAGTTGGCAGCATTTGAACAATTAAATACGCACGAGGTTCACATGGCATTAATTAAAGGAACATGGGAGAAAGATGAACCTGTGATGGTTCGCGTACATTCTTCTTGTGTCACTGGTGATATATTTGGTTCCTGCCGTTGTGACTGTGGCCCTCAACTGCATAGCGCAATGCGTATGGTTGAAAGAGAAGGCAAGGGCGTTGTGTTGTATATGAAGCAAGAGGGGCGAGGAATTGGTTTATTAAATAAATTGAAGGCTTACAAACTGCAAGAAGAAGGATTGGACACAGTAGAAGCAAATTTGCAGTTGGGGTTTGATATGGATAATCGCGACTACGGTATTGGTGCTCAAATCCTACACGATTTAGGCATTCGTAAAATTCGATTGATTACAAACAATCCGAAGAAGCGCGTTGGATTGATGGGTTATGGGCTAGAAATCGTAGAAAACATTGCCATCGAAATCGTACCCAATCAACACAATGAAAAATATTTACAAACGAAACGAGACAAACTCGGTCATGATATTCTAAAAAAATAATGAAGCGGTATATTTTTTTCATTTGTTTCATCATCCCTTTCGCTGCAGCTGCTCAACAGTATGCGTTTGAGCTTTGGCACGAAGGCAAAGTCATATTAGAAACCAGTGACACTATTAAGGGGTTGCTGAAATATGATATACAGAATGATTTCATACAGGTGAAAAAGCAAAATAAGCTGGAGAGCTTTACTGCACGAAAAGTGTTGGCATTCGAAATTTTTGATGCTTCAGTGAAACGATATCGTCAATTTTACTCCTTACCCTATTCACAGAACAATACCTATAAGACACCTGTATTTTTTGAACTTCTGTGTGAAGGTAAACTCACCGTGTTGGCGCGAGAGAAATTGGAGTACCGGACGGTATCTTCTCCATTTTACTATTATGGCACCTATAGCACATTGGTGTTGGTCAATCAGTACTATCTCCTCAAACCGAATGGTTCAATTGAAGATTTTGTTGCCCGGAAATCAGACTGGCTAGCGGCTATGGAGAATAAAGAACCGGAAATAAAGGAATATGCTAAAGTGAATCGATTGGACTTTGATGATAAATATGAATTGGTTCGAATTGTGGACTACTACAATTCTTTATTTGTAAAAAAGTAATTATGGCAAGACCGTTGATTTTGGTTTCTAATGATGATGGCATCACGTCTCGAGGCATTTTGAACCTCGTGAATGTTATGAAAGAGTTGGGTGAAGTGATTGTGGTAGCGCCTGATGGTCCCCAATCTGGAATGGGCCATGCCATTACGGTAGGTGATACACTACGACTAAATGAATCATTTATTTTTGAAGGCGTTCGTGCGTTTGAGTGTAGTGGCACGCCCGCTGATTGTATCAAGATGGCCAGGCACTTTGTGTTGAAAGACGAGCGTCAGCCCGATGTTGTAGTAAGTGGAATAAATCACGGAAGTAATACAAGCATCAGTGTCTTGTACTCGGGAACAATGTCTGCAGCGATTGAAGGTGCCATTGAAGGAGTGCCAGCCATCGGTTTTTCATTGTGCGACTACAGCCACAAAGCCGATTTTTCACACACAGCTCCATTTGTAAAAAAAATTACTGAGCAAGTTTTAAAAAAGGGACTTCCTAAAGGTGTTGCCTTGAACGTAAATATCCCTGCAAAAAAGAATGACAACATTAAAGGGATTCGAGTTTGTCGTCAGGCAAATGCCAAATGGGTGGAAGAGTTTGACCAGCGCTTTGATCCTTATGGACGACCGTATTTTTGGATGACCGGTAACTTTGTCAATTTCGACAAGGCAGAAGATAATGACGAGTGGGCTATTGCTAATAATTATGTGTCAGTGGTGCCTTGCCAGTTTGACTTAACTGCTCATCAGGCAATTGCTCAATTAAATGAAGACTGGGAAATTCTGCGCTAGTTCACTATGTACTAGGCTTAAATGACGCAGTAAACGTTGTGCCTATTTGTAAATTGCTTGTCACGGTTACGTTTCCTCCTAACGCCTCACATTGCGTTTTCACTAAGTACAATCCGAGGCCTTTGCCTTCCACATGATTGTGAAAGCGGCTGTAAAGTGTAAAAATTTTTTGACCATAGGTGTCCAGATCGATCCCAACCCCGTTATCTTTTACCTCCAGAAAAAAAAGATCTCCACGAAATCCTGATTTTACTTCTACAACAGGTTTTCGATCTGGATGCCGGTACTTGATTGCATTTGATATTAAGTTGATAGCTATACTATCTAAGTAAGGCCGTACTGTTCGAATGGTGGGTGCGTCAGAAAAGTCAACGACCAACGTGGTATCTGTTTCTAAAATATCTTTCTCAAGATTCAACTTAATCAAGTTCAATTCTTCTGCCAGATCGATTTGCTGAACGGATGAAATTGTATTTTTTCGTATTTCCAGAATTGTGTTTAGATCTTTAACAACACGATCTAGTTCACGAGCGGATGCAATCAAGTTTTGCTTTACTTTCAATACATCTGCTTCGTCAGTCATTATCTCAAGCAAATTGCCCAAACCTAGAATACGAGCAATAGGTGCGCGCAGATTATGCGATGACATGAATGCAAACTGCTCCAGCTGTTGATTGTAGTCTACCAGTTCTTTGGTTCTTTTTGAGATTTCAATTTCGAGACCTTCATTTTTTTCCAACAGTATTTGATGTTGCACCTCGATAACCTTTCGCGCCTCTTCCAGCTTGTGATTCTGTTCCTCTACCGTGTCGCGCTGACTGGCTAGTTCCTCCTGGCTTTGAACCAACTCTTCATTCTGTGCAGCGATCTCCTCTTTAGAGATGATTAACTTTTCGTTTTGTTGTTCAATTTTTTCTATCAGTGCATTCTGTTGCCGATCAAAAATATAGGTCAGGGTTAGAATTATGAATTGAAGACCGATGTGTAGAGACGCGGTCAAAAGATTATTACTTGTCATCAGTAATTTTGTTGGGATAAACTGGCTAGCATCGACCTGAGTAAATACTACTACTGTAATGAATCCCAACGCCCCCCATAACCACGTAGCCTTTTTACTCAGCAATACCAAACCAAGGATGGGGATTAATGATATCCAAGGCAAAACAAATGAATGAATACCACCCGAGGCAACTGATAGAACCAAGACGATTAGCCAACAAATGAAAACAAAACTATGAGACGTAACGCGTAATGAAAACAGTTGAAATTTGAACCCAAAAAGCTGAATCAAGAACAAAGCTGTTGAAACCACCATCAGGTATCGCGCCATCACAAAACCAGTGAAATAGGAAGATATGAAATAGCCAATCGCGAAGCCGATAGAAATCAAAGAAAACTTGATCTGAAGCGATATAAGCCTTGCGACTTTATCTGTCGTGTTGGAAAGGGGAGGACTAAAATAGCGCTCTACTGGTGACATCCTAATCTGGGCTTACATTCAAATGTAATCACAAGCCAGGGTGGGATTTATTGTTTTTTTGATGATTTTGTGATCATGTAAGAAATTAGGCAGGATCGACATCAAAAACAATTTTTGCGTTTCTGAATTCCTTTGTTTCCATCAGGTTCTCGACAATGTCATACAATTGCTTCTTGATGTCACCTAGTTTCCCCTGATCGCGGCCAATTTTAATCAACACAGACATTAAGAACTCATTTCTTATTTTTGATATCATAGGCTCGCCAGGCCCGATAATTTTAATACCCTTTTCTTTTTTCATGAGTAGATCGCTCAGTCTATGGGCAATTTCACTCGCTACCGTTTTGTTTGCATGCTTGATGGTGACTTCAATCAACCGGGAGAACGGTGGGTAAAAGAACTCTTGCCGGTCAATCAATTGTTCTTGAACAAATCCGATCACGTTATGTTTTATCACAAAGGTGAAAAGCGGATGTTCCGGATTTGATGTTTGTATCACAACTTTTCCTTTTTTCTCCCTTCGACCAGACCGTCCGCTTACCTGAGTAATCAACTGAAAAGCCCTTTCGTAGGATCGGAAGTCGGGGAAATGCATCATTCGATCGGCATCAAAGACCCCTACCAGGTTGACGTTATCAAAGTCGAGGCCTTTGGTGACCATTTGAGTGCCTACTAGAATATCTGTTTCCCCTTTTTCAAAGCTATTGATGATCGATTCATAACCGGATTTTGACCGCGTGGTATCTAAATCCATTCGTTGAATTTTCGCGTCTGGAAAATAGAGCTTCAATTCTTCTTCCAGTTTCTCGGTGCCGTATCCCAAAGATTTAATTCTCTTCGATGAGCAGGTTGGACACTGGCTTGGCAAGTCTTCTTTGTACCCGCAATAATGGCAAATCATGGCATGTCGGTATTGGTGGTAAGTGAGACTTACAGAACAATTGATACACTTAGGTACCCAACCGCAATCTTCGCATTCCACCATCGGTGAATAGCCTCTTCTGTTTTGAAAAAGAATAACCTGTTCTTTTTTTGATAAGGACTCTTTTATTTCATTGACAAGCAGCGATGCAAACTCGCCCTTCATTGTTTTTCTTTTTTTCTCTTTTGCTAAATCCGCAAAGAGTATTTCTGGTAGTTGAGCTTCACCAAAGCGTTCGGCAAGTGTAACCAGTCCATAACGCCCAGATTGGGCGTGGTAGAAAGATTCGACCGAAGGCGTAGCACTGCCCACGATAACTTTAGCATGGTGAATCTGTGCCATAACCATTGCCACATCTCGCGCATGATAGCGAGGAGCTGGTTCGTGTTGTTTGTATGAAGAGTCATGTTCTTCATCCACAATAATGAGCCCCAAATTGTCAAAGGGAAGAAAGATGGAAGAACGAACTCCAATCACTAATTTGAATTTCCCGGAAAGAATGCCATTCCAAACCTCCACTCGCTCATTGTCAGAAAATTTAGAATGATAGACTCCCATCAAGCTTCCAAATATCTTTTTTAAGCGAAATACAATTTGAGTGGTAAGGGCGATTTCCGGCAACAAGTAAAGTACTTGATTTCCACCGTCCAAAGCCCGCTTGATGAGGTCGATGTAGATTTCGGTCTTGCCACTTCCAGTAACGCCATGCAATAGAACCGTACCTTTTTCATTGAGTCCCGATAGGACATCGTTTCGGGCAATCTGTTGGTTTTCACTCAGAAGTAGAGGTGCCACCTGCACAGGGTCTTCGAAGCCAAATCGAGGGACTGCAATTTCGAATTCTTCCAGAATTTTAGCTTTGACTAAACTGGCGTAAGCGGCCGGGGAAATTTCTTTTTTTAGCAATTCTGATTTAGCCATTCCGCGCTGATTTAGCTCAGGGTGAGAAAAAGCTGGAACTTCCTGCAGATATAGTAAAATAACTTCCTCTTGTTTGGGTTTAGCTGAAAGAGCTTCAAAAAGATTTTCCAGACTTTTCTTTTTTACATATTCCGGAACTAAACGAACATGCTTTTCAGTTTTTGGTTTGTATTTTTCTTTAATCTCCTCGTATAAAATGATGGCGGCCTTGCTTACGAGCGATCGAAGGAGTGTGTAAATGTTTTTTGAATTAAGCAACTTAGTTACTTCCGTATAAGTTAATGAACTCTTCTGTAACCGGTGGAGTAGCACCCATTCTTTTTCTGAAAATTCAAATGAGGTATGGTCAGGGTCAAAATTGGGGTTGATTTGGACTTTCGATTCACTGGATAGCTTCAACCCCGATGGCAGAGCCGCGATCATCACTTCTCCCAACGTGCACAGATAGTAGTCTGCTATCCATTGATACAGGTTGAATTGTTGTGGATAGATGACTTCACTTTCGTCTAATAGCTCGAGTATTGACTTCGCCTCATAGTCTTTCGGAGGATTCTCGTGAACAGAAAAAATGATACCTGTAACTATTTTCTTTTTGCCGAAAGGAACAATTACTCGCTGGCCGGTTCTAATTTTTTCATTTAAAAGCTTAGGTACGCGGTAGGTAAATAAACGAGGAATCGGGACAGGTATAATCAGGTCGGCAAAAAGTGTCGAGGGTTCTTCGAATGGTAATTCACCGGTTGTCATTTACTTGCAGCTGATCCTATAAATTGCATCAACAAAACTATCACTAATTTTCGATCGGCAGCTACACTTGCAAAGCCAGAAATATTGCCACATTTACTGACCATTCTTTTGCATCCGTCAACTTTTCAATAGTGGGGTTGTCAATGGATTTGCCTCCGCAAAACACATCATGTGCGTTTGGGATTCCCAGGAGAAGATCCAGATGCTTTTCACCACTTGGGTTGGCAGCAGTTGGGTAAATAGCTGGCTTCAATTGTGATGAATAGTGAACGGAAAGGTAATTCATCAACCACAACCCAATTTTAACGGGACTGAATTCTTTGTGGTTGGTAACATGAAAATACAGACCGTAACAAAATTCGTTGGCATAGGTACTCCACATCGGTTGATAGGAGTAGGGGAAAGATTCGACCCCTTCGAAGTTATTGCTTTTGAAATCACGATGAAGTTGAATCGCGTTGAGCCAGGGCGCACCTATCACCCGGAAGGGAAATGAAGTTCCTCTTCCCATATTTACATTCAAGCCTTCAAATAAACATGTACAAGGATAGAGCCAAACAGCCTGTAACTCATTCATTGATGGTGATGGTGGGATAAATGATAGCTCCACGTTATTACTAAAAGGAATAACTTCCCATTCGATGTCCAGTTGTCTTTCATGAATGAACCACCGGGTCAACTCTCCAAAAGATTGTGAAAAGGTAAGTGGCATCGGCCAACGTCCGAGAAAAGACTGACAACTTGGTTCCAGCATGGGTCCTTCGATACTGTCAAGGCTGCGTTGGCTTATGTTAGGTCTGTCTAAAAGAATTATTTTTTTACCACTTGCCGCACAAGCCTCCAGCATGTACGTAATTGTCCACCAATACGTGTAAAAGCGGCAGCCAATATTGGGCAGATCGATCAGTATGATATCGATGTCTTCCAGATCACTGGAATGGGGCTTCATATTTTCACCGTAAAGACTGACGATGGGAAGATTAGTATAGGGGTCTAAGGCGTTTTTTTGTGCCATTCCATCTTCCCCTTGTGATAGAATGCCATGTTCAGGAGAAAATAGTTTTTTGATTGAGAAACCTTGGCGTAAAAGTTCATGCGCAACTGGATACCCAGACCCAGAAAATGTAGCATGATTCGTGAGCAACCCCAACGGACGATCTTTCAGCTGCGCATAGTTCTCAGTAAAACAATCAACTCCTAACATTTGTCAAATTGCATTCAATTGGATTAATGCTGCCTTCACAGAATCAACCGGAAGTTGACATGTCATATTTTGGCAAACATAGATTTTTGTTTTTTCATCGCTTGCCTCCCTGCCGGTCAGCAAAGGCAACTCACTTTTGTTAATGGCCCCCGCGAAGGTGGCAAAAGGTAGATAGTGTTGAGCAAGTTCTTTCCGTAGTTGCTCAGCGTTGGTCCCCACGATGACCACTTCAATACTTGGCATAGAAATTTCTGTTGCTAGAACTGCCCAATGACACATATAAATGGGTTCAGATTCAATGAGGGTTGATAGTCGGGTGACCATGGTTCCCGCTAAATCTCGCCATTCTGACTTTCCAAGCAGAGTGCCTAATTGATGTAAGTTTCTTGCCATCATCGCATTGGAAGAGGGTATAACATTATCAAAAATTTCTTTTTTTCTCGCGATGAGCTGCTCAGCAAAATTACTGTTAAAATAAAAGTAGTTTTCAGACGGATCGAAAAAATCAGTCAACGTAACTTCACACCAATGTTCGGCTTTTGAGAGATAACTTTCGTTGAATGTTGCCTGATACAATGAAGTATATGCCTGAATCAGGGACGCATAGTCGTCCAGGAATCCAGTCGTAGTAGAACACCTGCCCTTGAATGACCGGTAAATCTTGTTTTCGCTGATCAAGTTAGCCTCAATAAAGCCAATGGCTCGTTCTGCCATTGATAAGAAATACTTGTCGCCAAATGCTTTGTAAGCGTCCGTTAAACCTTGGATGGTCATGGCGTTCCAGCCGGTGAGGATCTTGTCGTCAAGGCCTGGTTTGGTTCGCGCGTTCCTGGCTCCAAGAAGTATGTTAATGCTCTCACCTAATTTTTCGTTGGGTTCACGTTCACTCTGTCTCTTTAAAATATT
>Ga0068872_10000209_pt1 | contig 50618 bp, 37 predicted proteins | sample NOAtaG_7_FD_66441 | JGI IMG/M metagenome (GOLD analysis project Ga0068872, IMG submission 66441) | Freshwater lake microbial communities from Lake Erie, under a cyanobacterial bloom - NOAA_Erie_Diel1S_2200h metaG | ecosystem: Environmental > Aquatic > Freshwater > Lake | place: USA: Ohio, Lake...
AATTGCATCAAAGAGTCGATGCTATTATAACTTGCAGAGTCGCATAAAGCTTGCAGGTCTTTTTTATATAAACGCACATGATGATATGCATTTAAAAAATTATTAACTGAGTCAATATCTTTGTGGTATAATGTGTCTGCATGAATAAATAAAGTGTCTTTGTCTATAATGCGTGCATAAATGGCTTTATCAGTAACCAAGGCTTCCGAATTCTTTTCTTTGTATTCAATGTAATTTCCGTATAAAATTGAACGTTGAGATGTGTCAACCAGAGTTACATTTTTAAAAGCTCTTCCTAATTGCTTATTGCGGTCATAGAACAAGCTGTCTCCTCTTAATTGCTGTTGTTTAGTTACCAGTAATGCATTCTTACTAAAGGCAGATTTTTCATTCTGTGTGTCATAGTAACCGTTTTCACAGTAAATATAATCGTTTTTGCTAAGTATGATACTTGGCCCAAGGAAATACGCTGTTTTGTTAATGGTGTTATACCTTAGCGTATCGCTATTCATTTTATAATCGGGGTTTGTTAGAACCATATCATAATGAAATGCAATATCTTTTGATGAAGAGTAATAGTGTCCGTTTTTACTCTTTAAGGTGTTCTCTTTATTTACAATAGTGCCTCCGTTATAATAATTGGCAATGGAGTTTGCCACATCAAATGTTAGAATGTTAGTTGTTAGAGTCATGTCTTTTTCAATACAAACAACATTTCCCTCTAGCGTAGCTAATTTTGTACTAGCGTCGTAAAATAGTTTATCGCCTGTAACAGTGATGCTGTCGCCTTTTACAATGCGAATGTGTCCACCGGCTTCCATTCGTTTGCTTGAAAAGAGTAGTGCGCTGTCGCAATACAATAAGGCACCTTCGTGTTCACAGATCACATTACCTTTTAAAACCTGAGCGTCTGATTTAGATTTATCGAATGATAAGTTATCTGCATTCTTAACAGTGATGGTCTTAAAATTTTTATTCTCCTGTTTTTTAGGTTGTGAAGCTTTCTTTTGTGAGAAGCCACATAAGGATAGAAGAATAAGAATATGTAAAAGTAAACTACGCATTTCGTTTTGTAGGCTCCCAAACGCTTGATCTTACACCTTTAACATACATAAAAAAGCCTTTTAATAAAGCGTAATTCATGTTGTAGAAGTGTGCAATAAACAGCAATGGTTTGATGGGGTTTAAAACATTAATAAAAAGCGGTAACATGAATAAGAAGAGTTGAACAACACTTAATCCTAGAAATATCCTTGAATGAAGAGCGAAGTAAAGGGAGCATCCGTAAATTATGAATAATAAAAATGGTGTTAGCCATCGCAGAACTTTATGAGAGAGGAATGCATAGCCCACCGGTTTCCAAGGAGGCCAAAGTAAATGTTTATAGCTCCTTAGATTTTGATAATTACCTATTGAAATTCGTACTTTTCGTTTGAATTCCTCAGAGGATTCGGATGGAAGGTCTTCGTAACAAAGTGCCTGACTTTCAAAAAGAACTTTACCGCCATTGTTGATCACGCCCATGGTAATGAAAAAATCATCCATAAAGTAATTCTTTGGAACCGGAATATATTTGTTGTTGCGGATCGCATAACAACCACCTTCGGCACCAATAACTAATTGCCAATTATTACTTTCTAATGCTTTGATCTTATTTTCGAGGTTGAGGTAATTTTTTTCTAAGGGTTGAATACTAATATCCTTATCTGACGTTTTGATGATATTTGAACAAACCTGATCGACGTTTTGATCAGAGAAATGTTTCACAAGTTGTTTGATCGTACTCTTGTCAAAGATAACATTGGCATCTGTTAAGATAAAGATCTCATCCTTACATGTTGTGGCAAGTTGATTAATGATCCCGGCTTTACCGGTTCTACCACTAAAGTTAATGAGGTGAATGTTACGGTGCGTTTTTGCTAATTCAGTGATGATCGAATTTGTTCTGTCGGTGGATGCGTCTGATCCAACAAAAACATTCACCAATTCCATTGGGTAATCTGAATCTAAAATGCTTTGTAGTTTTTGTAGGATGACCTTTTCTTCGTTATAGGCGGCAATCAGAATTCCTACTTTAAATATTGAATTCTCTTTTACCTCTTTGGTCTTTTTAGTTCCAAATAGTATGAGTAAGGCAGGATAAATAACATACGAATGTAAAATAGCCAGAACGCAGAGTCCAAAAATGACATATATGATTAATGTGATCAACTTATTTTTTTAAAGGTTTCTATAAGTTCGTGTGTGATCTGTTTATTTTGCAGGTGTTCTTTAGCGTACTCTTTCGCGTTATGTTCAATCCTTTTCTTTTCGATATCTGAGCTTAGTAATCGATCGATCGCATTCACAAATTCATCTGCAGAATCAGTGATCAGCATGTGCTGTCCGTTTGTTATAGCAATTCCTTCAGCTCCAATACGTGTTGAAACAATGGCTTTGCCATATGCTAATCCTTCAATGATCTTTATTCTTAATCCGCTTCCCGAGAGTAGCGGCACTAACATGATATCATATTTACTGTAAAAATCGCGTTTATTCTCTATGTTTTCGATCACTTCTACTTGAGGTAATTGAAGAGTTTTGAACTTATGTGGCATATGACGGCCGGCAATGATGAATTTGCATTCAGGGTGCTTGGCATGTATCTTATCCCAGCAATTATTAAGGAACCATTCCACTGCCTCAATATTTGGCATCCAGTCCATAGATCCAAATGAGAATAAAGTTTTCTCTTCTTTCTTTAGGTTAGCGTTTAGATCGTATTCCTTAAGATCAATACCGGTTAAACACGTAACAATTTTTAAGGAAGGAAAATTTTTAAGAATGTAACTTTTGTCGGCATCGGTAATGGTTACGATCATATCCACTGATTTGAAATTCTCTTCTTCAAATCGTTTAAGCCTGGCGTTCTGTATCCTTAAATATATTTTCTTGAAAACATTTTTCTCATTACTGATGTGTCGTTGCCATATCAAATGTTCGATATTGTGAGCTCTTAAGGCGATCTTAGCCTTACTGAATTTTCTTATGGTTTGAATATACGGTGCCATGAACAAACCTTCGAGTTGCACCACATCAAATGTGTTCTTTTGTAATGTTTTTATAAGCTCGGCTTCAAATTCTTTAAAGTAAAATCTACTAATGAAGTAGGATCTGGAACTGAAGAGGTTTAAAAAAGCACCTAATGCAGTAGGGCTTGTATCTTTATAAATTGAGCAATAATTTGATTTGGTTTTAAACTCAACGGGCACCAAGGCATCATCTTTAAAATGTTTTTTAGTATTGATGCTGAGTAAATACAATTCGGCTTGGTTTTCAATAAATCCACAACTCATGTTGTAGATAGCGATGCTGCTGCCATCATTTGCCGGGTAAGGGGCCTTATTACATATTTGAAGTATGCGCATTAATTGGCGCGTTTAAAGAGTTTTTGAAAGAAAATAATATAACTGGTTGCGTCGAACAATGCTGAATCTTTAGCGGCTTTGTATGTTAGGAAAATACTTACAGGAAGAAATATCGCCAAAGGTATCCACATGGCTTGCCATGGAGGTAAGGTACCTTCTAAGGCTACGGTTGTAAAAGCTTCGGTTAAAATAAAATATGCCAGAAAAAAGAACACGGCTGTAACCACCGGAAGTCCTAAACCACCTTTACGTATGATGGCACCTAAGGGTGCGCCAATAAAGAAAAGAATGATGCAGGCAAAGCACACCACTATTTTTTTATGCCATTCTACAATTAATTGGATGAGTGCATCTGACTCTCCTTTACGCAAATTAGTTGCGTTCTCAAGAACTCCAATATTATTGCGAGTGATGTTAAGGGCATAGTCGTATACTTTATAATAATCGTCCTTATTGAGTTTTGAATTTAAAGTATCAAGATCAACTAATGCAAAGTTGTTCTTTAAAGTATCAGTAAGATTGCTTTTAATAAAAAAGTAATCGTTGATCTGTTTGTTGAGTTGAGTGGCAAGAGTGCGTAAATTTTTTCTTGACGAATCTGCAATCGAATCAATTTGCCAAATATTCATCATTTCTGCATATCCCTTAAATAATTTCTCATCTGTTCGGTTTAGTTTAAAATCGGTAAGTTCGATATTTACTTGCAGTTGTTTAAAGTTGAGAATACTTAATGCCTTTGCTTTGTTCGTGTTTTCCTTATTAGTAACTGTTTCATAACGATTACCATCTTTCATCACCAATACCAAAGCGCCAGTATCGGAAGTGGTGGTCATTCGAGCTGCTTTTGCATACGTTTGAACCGTGTTGCCATCGTTGGCGCTGTGATCATAGATCAGGATGTTCTTAAGCGTATCTTTATTTTCTGATTTTCCTCCTACTAAGATCGAATAATTATCGAGTTTGTTGTAAAATATACCCTCTTTGATATTTACTGTTGGTTTTTTTTGGCGGATATCATACAACAGGGAAGTTGATTTCAAACTCACCGTTGGCAAGATGAAGTTATTGAATAGGAATGTGAGACCGGCAAGCACAAGAATCAATACAATGAGTGGTTTCATGATCCTAAAAAGTGAAAGACCCGAAGATTTCATTGCTGCTAATTCATAGTTCTCGGCCAAGTTGCCAAAACTCATGATAGAAGCTAGTAAAACAGCTAATGGTATACATTGAGGAATAATGGTGATCCAGGCGTAAGTGAAAAGTTTTATAAGGTCAAAAGTGCGTAAACCCTTACCTATCAATTCATCCAGGTAAGTGATAACGATCTCCACTAAAAAGAACAAAAAAACACTTACAAAAAGAGTAGCCAAAAAAGGTGGCACAAAACTTGATATCAGCAGTTTATGTAATTTTTTAAAACTCACAATTTTCGTTTAAAAATAAGATTTCTTATTAAGAAAATAAGCATTAATTTCACAATGTTTGTTATTTTTGTTAGCTTATGATTCATGGTAAAAAGATAGTGGTAGTGCTCCCTGCATACAATGCAGCACTAACCCTTAAAAAAACGTACGAAGAGATCCCATTTGATATTGTGGATGACGTAGTATTGGTTGATGATAACAGTACAGATAACACAGTTGAAGTTGCCCATGGCCTTGGTCTAAAACATGTGATCAAACATGAGAAGAACAAAGGATACGGTGGAAATCAAAAAACATGTTACGATAAAGCGTTGCAATTGAATGCAGATATTGTGATCATGCTTCACCCGGATTATCAATATACGCCAAAGTTAATTCATAGCATGAGTTACATCATTGCTAATGAATTGTATCCTGTTGTTTTTGGTTCGAGAATATTAGGAAAAGGCGCTTTGAAAGGGGGAATGCCGATGTATAAATATATTTTTAACCGCATGCTTACTTTCACGCAAAATGTATTGGTAAATCAAAAATTGTCTGAATATCACACAGGCTATAGAGCGTTCAGTAAGGAAGTGTTATTAGGCATAAATTATCACGCAAATTCAGATGATTTTGTATTCGATAATCAGATGATATCCCAAATATTTTATGCAGGATTTGATATTGCCGAAGTTACTTGCCCAACAAAATATTTTCCGGAAGCGAGTAGCATCAATTTCCGTCGCAGTGCCAAATACGGCATGGGTGTGTTAGGTACATCGTTTGTGCACTTTTTCAATAAATTGGGATTGATGAATAGCAAGATCTATAAACCAAAAGCTAAGTAAAATGGCAGTCTATCGCTTTAGAGTTTGTATGGAGGATAATGAAGATGTGTATAGAGACATTGACATTAAAGCAGCACAAACTTTCGACCTATTTCACGATGCAATTCAAGAAGCTTTTAAGTTTGATAAAAAACACGCCGCTTCTTTTTTTGTGAGCGATGATTATTGGCGTAAAAATGAAGAGATCACTTTGAACAAAGAGGATCTTGCATTAGATGAGGAGGACAAGCGAAGAAAAATTGAGCGTAAATATTTGATGAAGGAAACGAAGATCGCTAAATTCATCGAACAACCTCACCAACGATTTGTATACGTATTTGACCCGGAAGCACAGTGGTGTTTTTTAATAGAAATGCTAAAGATCGTAAATGAGGATGGTAAATTAAATTATCCGGTATGCATTAGAACTTTTGGTACTGCACCAAAGCAATACAAGCAATTGAATATCATAAAAGATGATCTCACGCCGGAAATGGCACTAGCGGCGATCTTGAGTGAAGATCCATCGGATGAAGAAGTTTATAAAACCTTAGATACAGGAGAGGAAGGAATTGAAGAAGACGATCTTGTTTCTTTAGAAGGAGAAGAAGGTGAAGAGGCAGATGAAGAATTGGGTGAAGATGAAGAGGGTGGCGAGGATATGGACCATTCTGCCTTTGAAGAAGACGAACATTAAATTTCACATCAATCAATCAAAAAAAAGCATGGGACTAAAGGAAAGCCTTTTAAAAATAGAATTCATTAAGAATATCAAGCGGAATCAGCAGAAGAAAAAATTCAAAGGTTCTGCAGAATATTGGGATGAACGTTACAGAACACAAGGAAATTCGGGAAGTGGTTCGTATGATCATTTGGCTGAGTTTAAAGCTGAGATATTAAATCCCTTTGTTGCGAAGCATAACATCGAGATGGTCATTGAGTTTGGTTGTGGCGACGGAAATCAATTGAAGTTGGCAAAATATCCAAATTACATTGGATTGGACGTAAGTCCAAAGGCCATACAAATGTGTCACGAGCTTTTTAAGAACGATCAACATAAGAGCTTTCTTCTTTACAACAGTTTAGCTTTTTACGATAATCATAACATCATTAAGGCTGATCTTACAATGTCTCTTGATGTTTTATATCACCTTGTAGAGAAACAGATCTTTGAAAAATATTTGACCGACCTTTTTAATACATCAAAAAAATATGTGATCATTTACGCAACTGATTTTGATCAAAAAGAAGAGCCAATTTATCAGCACGAGAACAGAAGAGGCTTTACGGCGTTTGTAGCCAAGCAATTTCCTAATTTTAAATTGATCGAACAGATCAAGAATAAGTACGCGGATGTGAAAAAAGGTGAAATTGGTTCAGATTGCGACTTCTTTATATACGAAAAGCAAAAATAAATGCACAACTCTAACGTTATGGTGCATTAAGATATGATCAGTAAAGGCTTCTTAAAATCATCTATCGTTTACACCATTGGTGGCGCCATGCCGATGATGGCCAGCATTATCCTTCTTCCATTTTACACGAATCATCTTAATGAACTTCATTTTTTACAGGTTGCATTTTACATAAGCATATCTCTGTTATTTCAGGTTCTGTTCACGTTTTCTTTAGATACTTTCTTTGGTGTAAAGTTTACTCAGTTAAATCATCAACCTGAAAAACAAAAGCAATTCATTGGAACAACAGCAATTCTTCTTTTGCTGATTGGTATTTTTTGGTTAATGGTAATGGCATTATCGGGTAATGCATTAATGGGAGCGGTTTTTAGAGCAGATTATGAGATGCAATTCTGGCCTTACGGTTTTTATGCCATCATTACCGCTTTTTTTAATTCATATTTTAAAACGTGCACAAATTCATTGATCTATTTAAAAAAGCCTATACTTTTTCTTAGTGTAAATTTCATCAATTTCGTTTTTACTCTCCTGATCTCTATTATGGGATTGCATTTTTTTCCTGAATCTATTATCGGACCCATGTATGGCAGATTATTAAGCGGTGTGATCATTTTCTTGATAGCGCATTTTATCTTTATCAAGTATGGCTCCTTCAAATTCAACAGGGAGTTTTTGCCTGAGATAAAGCATTTCTGTGTGCCGTTTTTGTTTTATGTGCTTTCAGGTTGGATCTTAAGTCAAATAGATCGTTTTATGTTGCAGTCCTATATTGACAAAGTTGATCTGAATACATACGACCTTGTATTAAAATGTTTTTTCGGGATCGAATTTCTTCAGAATAGTTTATCGGCCGTTATTTTCCCTAAACTTTATGAGATTTGGAACAAGCAAGATCAATTAAGCACCACTAAAGAGAGTAACCGTTATTTTAATGTATTCACGGCCGTTAATATCATGCAGTTGATCGTGTTCTGCATTGCAATTCCATTGCTTTACAAGTTGCTGATCACTAAACAAAGTTTTTACGACGCTGCAAGTTACATTGGAATTTTAGCAGCCGGTTATGGTTTAAGAAGCATTCTCAACTTCTATCTTTCAACCATATTATTTGCTAAGAACACACTCACACTTTTAAAGATATTTGGTTACAGTGCAATTTTCCAGATCATCATCACGTATTTTGCGGCCATCTATTTAGGCTTAATGGGTGTTATATATGCGGGTATACTCACCAAAGTTTTACAGGTTGTTTTATCTGCAGGGTTCACCAAAAAACTTTTTGTTTACGAATTCAACTATTTTAAAATATACATGATACCGCTCATGTACCTTCTCATCAATATGCTTCAGTTCTATTTTTTCCCGGAGTATGATCTAAGGTTATACTTAATGCAACTAGGTATTTTTACTGTTGTATTTTACTTCGCCTTTAAAAATGAGATCAAACAGGTGCTCATTCAGTTCAAAGTAATAAAGGCTTAATTAGAGATATTCCAAGAGTTCTCAAAGGCACATGATCTGTATTCATCATCTACTTTGATATAGGTTAGCTTTGAACGTTTCTTGATCCAATCTTTGAGTGCTTTTCTGTTTTTATCGGCAGTAGCCAATTGTTGGATCTTTTGGTAATCGTCCTTCATGTTTGCTTTGTGTGGATCAATGCGATTCTTTAATTTGATAATTCTAAAGGCCGGTTTGTTATCGGTATAATTAGTGTATTCCATCGTTTTACTAATGTCACCGATCTTTAGCTCAGCAATGGTTTGAACTAGTTTCTGATCTATCTGACTAATGTCTTCAATGGTCCATTTCGGACTTGCGGTCATTGGATTAACCATTAATCCTGCATTTTGAATGGTTTCCTTATCATCACTAAATTTCTTTACCGCTTCTTCAAAGCTGATGCTACCATTATTTATTGCGTTGGCGATGGAATCAAGTTGTAACTTACTTTTATAGAAATCACTACTACTCATTTTTGGTATAAGGAGTATATGTCTAATGTCTAAAAGGTCGCCTTTACGTGCAATTAATTGCATAAAATGGAAGCCATAAGGTGTTTCAAATACCTGCGAAACTTCGCCTGTTTTTAAACGATAGGCAACCGCTTCAAATTCGCCTACCATTTGTCCACGATAAACATTCGTAATTACACCACCTTCTTTGGCTGAACCCTGATCCTCGCTGTAAATACGCGCTAATACGCTCATACTTTCGCCACCTATCACTCGCTCGCGATAACCTTCTAACTTTTCCTTCGCCTCTTTTTTTGCATCTGCACTAAATGTTGGTTTCTTTACTATTTGCTGCATTTCATGTTCAGAACTTATCAGCGGCAAACTATCTTCGGGTATAGTGTTAAAGTAGGCGCGAATCTCAGCAGGTGAGAGTTTAGAATCAGGAGAGATCTTGGCTTGCATCTTTTGTGCTAATAATTGCTCTTGTACATCAGCCCTAAAATCATCTTTGATCACATTGGTGCGTTTACCGTAAAACAACTCCAATTTCTCTTCGCTGCCAAATTGATTGATGTAATAATTCAAACGCTTATTCAATTCGTTCTCAATCTCCGCATCGGTAACGGTGATACTATCTCTATCGGCCTGGGCCACTAATAATTTCTGAAAAAGTACTTGTTCAAAAGCTGCGCACTTGCTTATTTTTTCTTCATTCTTTTCCTGCATCAACATAGCATTTTGCAGGTCGCTTAATAACAGCGGGTATTTGCCAACAATGCCAATTACTTTATCAATGCTTTCTTTTTGTGAAAATGAAAGTAGAGTAAGAGAGAAGAATAGAAGTATAAGTGGTTTTTTTGGCATCTGGTAAAATTACGTATTATAAGCTACTAAAGCCTAAAAAAAGCTTAAAATATCTTAAAAGACTTATTGGCTTTGGCCTTTTCTAGTAATTGTTGTTTATAGGCCTGTATAAGTTTTATTTTTCTGGAGTTCACTATAAAAGTTTTAATGTTTGTTTTCTCGAACGAAAGTGGTGATGCGCTGTTCTTGATCTTTACATCTTTTATCTTCAAGTAATAATACGCTTCTGCATCAGCAAATTCAACAATGCGTCCTCTTACAACGTTATATTCCAAAGGACCTTTCATAGCCGGAATATCGCGTTTGATACCATCTAGCAACAACCACGAGCTGTCATTCAAAAAATAACTTTCTGCATTTTGAACGCATAATTCTTCTAGTTGTTGTTTGTCTTTTTCTGCCGAAGAATATACAAGACGTTTTAGTTTAGCTATTTCTTTTGATTGTATCGGGATCTTAAAGTAGTTCACCTTAACAATATTATCCTTCAATATAAAATTGTCAATGTTGTTATTGTAATAATCTTGAATTTCCTCATCTGAAACAATGGTATCAAGATTGTTCTCAATTAATTTAGTTTCGTAGATATAGTTGATCAGTTGTTTTTTATAATCATTTACTTGTTTTTCCACATCCATCTCTTGAGGTTCAAGCTTGGTAAGTGCTTCTTGATACAACAGAGTTTCAAGCATCCAATCATCTATTATTTTTTTCGCAAATGCCATGCTATCTGCTTTTGTATCGGCATGGATCAAACTTTCTTTGTATTCGCTTTCGGTAAGTTGGTCGGTTCCAATACTTGCAATTAATTTTTCTTGACTTCCTTCGTTAGCGGAATTTTTATTGCAAGCTGTAAGTGCAAGGCCTAAAAGAAATAAATATGTAATGGGTTTGATCAACAATCTTTCTAAATATACGAAGTTTTAAAATAATTGGTCTGTAACTTTTTCAAGAAGACTCTTCCCAAAGTATATTTGTATGCTTATATGTCCGTAAAAGCTCGTATTCATCGGAACCTTTACGCGTTCGGGCCATATTTTACTATTCTTGATGCCATCGTCGAAGCTCATAAATTGATAAAAATTATAGCCAAACTCGCCATAAACCTGAACGGTACGTGTTAGTTTGCGTCGCACATTCAAATAAGTACAGCCGTTGGCATAATTCATATTGCCTCGTCCATTACCAAGTTTTATTCCTGACCTATAACCATCTGTTTTAACACCAAAAACTACATAAGTTGCGTGGTGATAATATTGTATGTTGAGCTGAACTGGAAGCGAGTAATTAAATGTCCAGCGTTCGCCTAAGGGTTCTATTCCTCCAATAAATGGTGAGGGGATGAATAATCCATCACTGTAAATTAGTGAGATTCCATAGTAATATCCTTTTCGAAGTCCGCATATATGGTATTGTCCGGCAATAGCCGAGAAACGAGGAGTAAATTTATTAAGCGTTTTACCGTCTTCATGCAAATTCATATTTGCACTGTAGAAAAGTATCCTGTATTTTTTTGTAAGATGTAAGCCAATGATGCCGGCATTTGCATAATACAAACCTCTTTTTACCATCGTATCTTCAATACCAAAGTTTACGTTTCTCTGCGTTACTTTAAAAGTGCCCAATACTTCACTTGCTTTAATACGTATATTCTTCTTGAATAGATCTTTAAGTTTGAAATCTTTAAGATCTAAATTGATCTCTGTTTTGAATTTGCGTTTAATTGGAAATGTAAAACTTGCCGAGTTCTCAAAGCAGGCATACGCACCTCCTGTATCTTTTGTGGTTGGATCACATGTGTACTTCGAATCCAATTTCACTCGAGGCCTAATGAGCTGAGATGTTTGTTCAATATCGAAGGTTTGCGCTTTAGCGTTTAAAGCAAAAATAAAAGTGATCGCTATTCGTAAAGTTTTAAAACTCACTCTTTAAATGAAATTTTATTTTTGGAAATTTCTCTTGGGCCATTTGCAGCAACCAAGCGCTTTCAGCAAGAAATACAGGTTTGTTTTCCTTATCAAAAGCAACATGTGATGAACGATCGAGCATGAAATTATCCAGATCTTTTTTATCATCGCTACTTATCCAAAGCGCTTTGTATAAATTCAATTGGTCAAAGCTGGCGCTTGCGTTGTATTCGCTCTTTAAACGATGTTGAATAACCTCAAACTGTAATGCTCCTACGGTTCCAACTACTTTACGGCCATCTGCTTTTTTAGTAAACAATTGCGCCACGCCTTCGTCGGTTAATTGTTCTAATCCCTTTTGAAGTTGTTTGGTTTTCATTGGATCCAAATTGGTAACATAACGGAATAGCTCTGGTGAAAAACTTGGTATCCCTTTAAAGTGAAAATTCTTACCTTCGGTAAGTGTATCCCCAATTTTAAAATTACCCGCGTCGTATAAACCAATCACATCTCCCGGAAAGGCTTCATCGATCACCGATTTTTGTTGCGCCATGAAAGCGGTTGGATTACTAAAGCGAAGTTCCTTATTGTCTCTCACGTGATGGTAATATTTATTGCGTTCAAATGTTCCTGAACATATTCTCAAGAATGCGATCCTATCGCGATGTTTTGGATCAAGATTAGCATGGATCTTAAAAATAAAACCACTGAATTTTTCATCTGTAGGTTTTACAATTCCCTGATCAGTTTCACGTTCAATTGGTGGAGGAGCAATTTCAACAAAGCAATCCAAGAGTTCTTTGATACCAAAATTATTTACAGCACTTCCAAAAAACACAGGACTAAAATGCCCTTCTAAGTATTTTTGTCTATCCAATGTGTCGTAAACTCCATCTATCAGGTCAACGTCTGCTCTAAGTTGTTCAGCAAAATTTTCTCCAATTCTTTTATCGATCTGTTTATCGTTAATGTCACTAATGGTAAGTGTATCTTCAACGGTTGTTTTGCTTTCTCCTTGAAAAAGGTTCAATGATTTTTCGGTGAGATTGTAAACACCTTTAAATGATTTTCCAATGCCAATTGGCCAAGTAAGTGGACGAACTTTTATTTTTAATTCTTTTTCGATCTCATCTAAAAGATCAAATGCATTTTGTCCCTCGCGATCAAGTTTGTTGATGAATACGATCACCGGAGTGTTTCGCATTCTACACACCTCTAATAATTTTCGTGTTTGTGGCTCAACACCTTTTACACAGTCGATCACCATTATTACACTATCCACTGCGCTTAGCGTGCGGTAAGTGTCTTCAGCAAAATCTTCGTGACCCGGTGTATCTAAGATGTTTACTTTGTAATTTTTATAATCAAAAGCCATTACGGAAGTAGAAACAGAGATCCCTCTTTGTTTTTCAATTTCCATGAAGTCGCTGGTGGTAGCTTTTTTAATTTTATTTGATTTTACAGCGCCTGCACTTTGAATTGCACCTCCAAATAAAAGAAGTTTTTCTGTGAGTGTTGTTTTTCCGGCATCGGGGTGAGCAATAATTGCAAAAGTTCTCCTCCGTTTTATTTCTTCAGTAAAGGTCATGTTTGAAGCCGCAAATATACTTTTAATAGATAAAAAAGAGTTTTATTAAGCATCAATTCTTTCAAAAATCTGGCAATTTGGGTTATTATTGGCTATCTTGATAAGGAGCTGACTGCTAGCCGGTTGACTTGTTTTATTAACAATTACGTTTTTAGAGACAATTAATGTTGGTGGCCGTGAGAATCAAATTCAACGAAAAAATCACTGAGAATTTGATTTTGGATCTATTATGGAAGATCGCCGCGCTTAGTTCTTAATTATTTGATAAACAACACTTTATAAAATAATTAACTAGTAATAAACAGCTTCTGAAGATGTTTTGAACACGAACAATCAAGGTACCAAATATTGAGATAAGCGATTCGTCTAAAAAATAAACTTATTAACAAGTAATATCCATATCTTTGAAGTCCAATTAATTAAAACCATGTTTGAGATACTAAAAAGTTTTGAGACAAAGTACGGCACCTTGAAAAAGAAAGGATTGCGTATTGAGGGTTTATCAATGATAGATCCAAAAAGAAAGAAGCATGTTATTTTAATTAGCAAGCCTTTCATGTTTGATAACCGTCAGCTTCCAAAGAGCTACGAAGGTTTAGACATTAAAGCAAAGATTGAAGGTACTTTACCAAAGGAATTTGTTATTTTTCAAAAGGAAGCCGTAAAAAAAGAATATCTATGGGCGCCAAATAAATTTGAGAAATATGTTGATAGATGTTCGGAAGAGATCCGTGCACAATTTGGAAATCCAAAGATGACGCGTAAAGAGATGTTGGATGCTTTAGCGTTCGGAAATTTTGAAGAGCATAAAAAGAAAAGTTTGCAAATGATGAAGGAAGGAAGAATTCCTCCTTTCAAAATGAACTAAAGTGGGTTCATTGTTTTTGAGAACATAGTAGCTATTGTCATAATTAAGGGTTAAGCAATTAGTTACTTAAAGAAATGCCGGAGTGGTTACCGGCATTTTGCTTTTGCACACATTTGTCTTGATTTTCGATTGTAAAATCTGTTTGTGGTGTATCAATATTTTAACTAAATTGAACTTTAATTTAGTATGAAGTTCAAGCACACATCAAGAGTAATTTTATTCCTACTCATTTTTAGTTCAAATTTTGCATTTTCTCAAAAAGGAAAACATGGCAACTTAACTGTTGTTTCAACTAATACAAGGGTTAATGAATTCACAACACTCACTAACAATGCTTCAATAGGGAATACAACGATCTCTGTTGCTTCAAGCTCGCTCAATACAAATTCACGTTTTACATCTACGCTTCAAGTTGGTGATCTTATTATGATCATTCAAATGCAAGGTGCAATTATAAAAACATTTGCCGCTGTGCCTGGTCAAGATTCAACTTATGGCGAAATATTGAATTATAACAATGCTGGTAATTACGAATTTGCCCAAGTGTATGCTATTCCAAATGCAACTTCCATTGTTTTGGATTGCGGCTTAAAAAATAATTATTTGGTAAGCGGTAAAACTCAAATTGTTCGTGTGCCAAGATATAATACACTTACTGTAAATGCAGGTGGCGAATTAACCACTGATGCTTGGAATGGAACAATTGCAGGTGTGCTTGCTGTGGAAGTAAATGGATTAACCACAGTGAATGGAACAGTAAATGCAACTGGTTTAGGATTTAGAGGAGGACTTGCTGCAAACAATAGTAATTATGGTGGATTGCGTTTTGTAGATCTTGGAGGTGGAGCAAACGAAGGTGGATTAAAAGGAGAAAGTATTGCAGGTTCAGTTACTGATTACTCATTAACCTATGGCGGTGCCTATGCTATGGGAGCGCCGGCAAATGGTGGTGGTGGTGGAAATTGTCACAATGCCGGAGGCGGCGGTGGCGCAAATGCGGGCAATGTAGCCGGATGGTTTGGTTATGGCGTTATTAATCCTGCATATACGGCAATTTATAATTTAGAGTGGGCCGGACGTGCAGCCATTGTTTCGTCAGGTGGTGGAAGAGGTGGTTATAGTTTTTCAAGTGCAAATATAAGTCCAGCAACTAACTCACCGGGAATAGTTGCGTGGGGTGGTGACAATAGAAGAAAGAATGCAGGATTTGGCGGTCGTCCGTTAGATTATACCACAGGAAAAATATTTTTAGGTGGAGGCGGTGGCGCAGGTCATGTAAATGATCTTAATGCAAGTAACACAGGTGGTACAGGAGGAAATGGCGGTGGCTTGATATTTATGCAAGTGTATAATAATATCACAGGTACAGGATCTATTGTTTCAAACGGTGCTAATGGCGTAACAGCAACAGGATCATATCCAGGTAACTTTTCAAACAGTGTGAACGGAAATGATTCAGGTGGAGGCGGCGGTGGCGGCGGAACAATTATGTTGGCTTCAACCGGTAACGTAAGTGGAATTGTTGTAAATGCGAATGGAGGAAGAGGAGGAAATCAATTGATCGTAAAAGGAGGATTAGCAGGATCTAATACTGAAGCTGAAGGTCCGGGCGGCGGCGGCGGCGGAGGATACATTGCCTATTCAAATACTGCTCCGGCAACACAAAATGTTTTGGGTGCCCTTAGCGGAACAACCAATTCGCAACCTTTTGCAAACTTTCCACCAAACGGCGCAACAAATGGCGCTGATGGTTTAAAAGATCAGAACATCAAACTTTACGAGATCACTACAAGCAATGCAACAGTTTGTTTAAACAGCGCTGCAACTTTAACTGTAACAACAAATACACCATTGCCAAATTTCTTTTGGTATAATTCTTTAACGGGTCCATCACAAATAGGTACTGGTACCGCTTTTACAACAAGTGTATTTGCAACAGCCGGAACTTATACTGTCTACGCCGGAGTTTGTCCGGGAACCTATCGTGAACCGGTTGTGATCACTGTAGTTGCTACTCCAACTGTTGCTGCAAACTCTGCAAGTATTTGTGGAACACAAACTGTTATTCTCACCGGAACAGGTGCTACAAGTTATACTTGGAGTACAGGTCCAACAACTTCTACCATTGCCGTTTCACCAACTGCAACTACCGTGTATACAGTTATTGGTTCGGTGGCAGGATGTACATCGCAAGCTACATCAACAGTTGCATTGCAAGGTTTACCTTCTGTTACAGTAGTACCTTCATCAACCATAATTTGTACAAATCAAACCATCACATTAAATGCGAGCGGAAGTACCGGCACGTATTCATGGAGTACGGGAGCTGGTAATACATCATCCATAGGTATAACCACATCGGGTGTTTACACTACAACCTTAACAAATTCTTGCGGTACTGCAGTTTACTCAGTAAATATTGTTGAAGGACCATCATCAATTCCAGTTCTATCGGCATCAGCAAATACAATTTGTGCGGGAGGCAGTGTTACCTTAACAGCAAGTGGAACAGGAACATTTGCCTGGAGTACAACAACTGTGAATACAACTTCGGTTGTTGTTGGATCTTCAGGAATTTATGCAGTTACACTTACTAATGCATGTGGAAGCTCTAATGCAACTATTGCTGTTACAAATGGGCCACAACCAACAATTACTGTTGTACCATCGCAATCTGTATTTTGTACCGGACAAACAGCTACTCTTGTTGCTATGGGCAGTGCAACTTCTTACACTTGGGTGGGAGGTTCAACCACACCAACGTTTACAACCACCTTTGCGGGTATATATACTGTAAATGCTTCCAGTCAATGTGGTAATACAAGCGCTCAAGTAACGGTGACATTTCAAGTTTCACCTGATATAAGCGTTAGTAGCAGCCGAACATTTTTATGTCCTGGCGATACAGCAACTTTAAAAGGAACAAATTTAAGTGGTGGGGGAATGTTTAGTTGGAGCTCTTCTACAAACACTTCTAGTATTGAACCGATTTTGAGTGGCGGCGTTTACACTGTTTCTTACATTAATGGATGTGGTGCAGCCACTGCAACCATTTCTGTGGTGCAATCAACATTGATACCAAACTTTGTACCGTCTGTTACAACCGGTATTGTGCCATTAACCGTAAGTTTTACAAATACAAGTTTTAATAATATGATCAACCAATGGACGTATGGAAATGGATTGCTTTCAAATGGCAGCAGCGGAAGTACAACCTATTCGCTTCCGGGTATTTATACCGTTACGCTTGTTATCCAGAATGCAGAAGGCTGTTTAGCTTCTACTACGCGAACTATTGAAGTGATCAATGTGCCATTTGGAATTATTCCTCAACTTGTTTCGCCAAACAACGATGGTAAGAACGAAACATTTGAAATTAAAGGCATAGAGCAATTTACAGAGAGTGAGCTTCAAATATTCAATCGTTGGGGAAATAAAGTTTACAGTATGAAACATTACGATAATTCTTTTGATGGCACGCCTAATTATAAAAGCATAAGCGGCAAACTACCAGCAGGAACTTATTTCTTTATTCTAACCTTGGGCAATTCTGAAAATAAAACCTACAATGGATATTTTCAATTAGCATATTAAGTGTAAATTTGCCAAAGCAAATGGAGCAATTCAGGGAATTATTTTTAATTTACACCACAACGCCGATCTATGCACTAGTAATTGGCATCGAGATATTTTATTCTCATAGTCGTCATCGTGGCTTATATTCCGTAAAAGGCACTTTAGCCAATGTTTATTTAACCGCGTTAAATATGGGCTTGGATATTTTAATGCGTACCGCTTGTTTATTTGTGCTTAATTATTTCTTTCAATTTAGATTTGTTGATTCTTATGCTAATGTATTTGTTTATTGGACATTGCTTTTCTTTGCGGAAGATTTCATGTATTACTGGCTGCATCGCATCGATCACTACTGCCGTTTGTTTTGGGCTGTTCATGTAACACATCATAGCAGTGAAGAATTCAATCTCACTGTTGGATTTCGTTCATCCGTGTTTCAGCCGCTGTATCGCTTTATTTACTTCATTCCATTAAGTTTTTTAGGATTTAAGGGAATTGATATTATGTTTATTTATAGTGCAACACAGATCTTTGGTATTCTTTCACACACACAAACCATTGATAAATTAGGTTTTCTTGAGTATATATTTGTAACGCCGTCTCATCATCGCGTTCATCATGCAAGCAATGCTATTTATTTGGATAAGAATATGGGGATGGTATTGATCATTTGGGACAAACTATTTGGAACCTTTCAAAAGGAAGAAGCGAGTGAACCGGTTAAGTACGGACTTACCACAAACATAAAAACATATAATCCCGGCACTATGGTTTTTCATGAATGGATAAGTATTTTTAATGATCTAAAGAAGAAATGTTCTTTAAAGGATAAATTCTTATACGTTTTTGGTCCTCCCGGATGGAGTCATGATGGTTCCAGAAAAACTAGTTCGCAACTTAGAGCGGAATTAGAATCTAACCCGGAAATAACTAGTGCTTTAAAATGAGTTCAGCCTCTACCGATCGTCTCTCGCGTTTAAAACATCTCCTTCAAATAGAACGCGAAGAAGATTACAAATTATATAAAGAGCAATTTTTAAAGGCAAGTATAGAAACTCGCCGAAAAAATGGCCTCACTTGGTATCCAATTAAAATAAATGAAACCGAATTAGGTTACGGTGATCTTTTGAATGTAGACATTGAGCGTACATCTCATATTAATATGCCTCACCAATTTTCGGTAGGTAAAAGTATCAGTCTTTTTTCAAATGCTAGCGACGAAGGAAATGAAGTGTCGGGTGTAATAAAAGCCATTCATAGAAATGTGATCAAAGTAATTTTTCCGCACGAGGAGTTACCAGATTGGGCATACGATGGAAAATTAGGTATAAATGCGCAGTTTGATGAGAACTCTTATAAGGAAATGGAAAAGGCCTTGGATGTTGTGATCAATGCGCGAAACAATAGAGTGGAGGAATTAAGAGAGATTTTAGAAGGGAAACAAGAGCCTTCGTTTGGAAATGAGAAGTTAGTGAATCCTATTCTTCATTTAAATCCATCACAAAATAAAGCGGTTGAGTTTATTTTAAATGTAAGGGATTTTGGCGTGGTGCATGGTCCGCCGGGCACAGGAAAAACCACAACTTTAGTGGAAGCAATTCGTTTAACTTTACAAACTGAAAAGCAGGTTTTGGTTTGCGCGCCAACGAATACGGCTGTAGATCTTTTGTGTGAGAAACTAAATAATTTGGGGTTAAATGTGATGAGGTTAGGACATCCTGCCAGAATTTCTGAAGACCTTTTGAGTACTTCCGTGGATGGAAAATTAACCGCTTCGCCATTTTATAAGGATATAAAGAACCTTAGAAAGAATGCAGAAGAGTATTTTAGAATGGCCGGAAAATACAAACGTGTTTTTGGAAAAGAGGAAGCGCAACAACGCACTGCCTATTATACTGAAGCAAAAAATTGTTTAAAAGAAGCGCGTTTACTGGAGGATCATATCGTAGAAAATTTATTCAAAGATGCTCAGGTGATATGTTGCACGCCTGTTACAAGTACCAATAGGATGATGTCGAAAAAAAGTTTTGAAACTTTGTTTTTTGATGAGGCATCTCAAGCGCTAGAGCCAATGGTATGGATCCCGCTTTTAAAATGTAAGCGATTAATTTTGTGCGGCGATCATTGTCAATTGCCACCGGTAGTCAAAAGCAAGAAGGCGGCTTCGGAGGGATTAGGAATTACCCTTTTAGATAGGTGCATTAAAAAGAAGGAAGCCGTAGTATTATTGGATAAGCAATATAGGATGCATGAAGCCATCATGGCATTTAGTAATCTTATTTTCTATGAGAATAAATTAGTTGCCGATAGTTCTGTGGCTCATGGTAAATTGATAAACGACGAAAATGATGTTTGTAATCGCACCATCGAGTTTGTAGATACTGCAGGTTGCGGATTCACTGAAGTTCAAAATCCGGAATCATTGAGTTATTCGAATAGGCAGGAAGGAGATCTTTTGTTCAAGCATTTGAAATCGGTTTTAGATAGTTATTCTCAGTATAAGGAAGCGGATAAAATATCGGTGGGAATTATCTCTCCATACAAAGAACAAGTTGAGTGGATGAAGGAAGAACATACTTCTTATGAATTGAATTTGGAAAAAGTTGGGCACTTCAGCATCAAAACGATTGATGGTTTTCAAGGTGAAGAGCGTGATATAATTTATATAAGTTTGGTGCGAAGTAATGATGATCTTGAAATAGGATTTTTAGGTGATCTGCGCCGAATGAATGTGGCTTTAACAAGAGCAAAAAAGAAATTAGTGGTTATTGGCGATAGTGCCACCATTGGTAGTAATCCTTTTTACAAGCAGTTTATTGAGTACTGCGAAGAAAAAGGTTTTTATAAGTCTGCCTGGGAATATCAAGAATATTAATTATTTCCCATACAATACAAAAGCTCCCCAATAATAAGGCTCAGGAAATTTTTTCTTTACTTCTAATTGCGCGTTTTTAAAGGAAGAATATAGATCTCCTGTTTTTGTCCAGCCAGAGTAGAAGTTGATCATTAATTCTTTTGTTGCTTCATCACTTACGGGCCAAAGTGACATAATGATCGATCTAGCACCTGCTAATTTGAATGCCCTCTGCAAACCAAATACGCCTTCGCCATTTTTTACTTTTCCTAATCCGGTTTGGCAGGCACTTAAAACAACCAATTCTGTTTTATCAAGGTCAAGTGCCATGGCTTCAAAGGCAGTTAGCGTACCGTCTTCAAATTCTTTTAAGGAAGAAACGTTGGTTGTGTTTATGGAATATGTTTTATTAGCGCCAGAGAAAAATATTCCTGAGCGCATCATGGGGTTTCTAAAATAATCTTGCTCTGTTCTAGAATATTCTGCTAATACTTCTTCGCTAAAATCTTCCAAAAAGAACCCATGAGTTGCAAAATGGATCACATCGGGATTCTTTATTTTCTTTACAGCAGATTCATTCGCGTTTTCTTCAGTTAGCAAAGTTGTTTTTATGCCGTTATTATCTAAAAGTATTTTAATGGTTTCCACCTCTGTTTTGGTTCCCGGTAATTGTTCAAGTTTAAATCCATAAGCCCCGCGCACAGCAACTGAGTTTCCAAACTCTTGTTTGTTTGATGGTAAATTGGTAAGGTCAAAGTCGAATGTAGGATTTCCAACTAAAGTAGCATTGCTCGGTTTTTTAGTTGAATTTTGTTTGAGATATGCTAAGTCTTTTAAGGTAGTTACATAATGAATATCTTTTTCTTCAATGGCAAATTTGTTTGTTTCACCATTTAAAAGGGTATTTAAATTTACTTGATTGTAAAGACCGTCAGGAGAAACATAAATGGTTGTAACAGCTTTGATTTTATCATTAACGTGTTTCCAAAGGCGTCGGTAAAGATCCGGTTCGTTCTTTTTATCGTTGATGCTGCTTCTGTAAAGTGTAAGTACTTCATCTTCCCAAGACAGTTTACGGTCGATCACAATTGGAAATGGATCGCCCTTAGCCGGAATAACAATATAACTGTAATTACTGCCTTCACTACCATCCGGGTAAATAAGATTTGTGCGAATGATCTCAATGGCAGCTTCATTGGGTTGAAGTTGTTTTTGAATTAATTCCCATGTTGTAGTTTCTGATTTTGTAAGATCGGAAACTTTTAACGAGATCTCTTTTTCAAGTTGATTGGCTTCTTTTTTCAAGGTTTCTATTTGACCTAATGCATCCGGATACTCATTAGTGTTCAAGTTCATTAGCTTAGTGATATTCTCTCTGTCGGTTTTCAGAGTTTCAAATTTTTTGTTTAATGTAGGGTCGTTTAGTTCTATGATCTTACTTTTGATCTTAGCCATATTATTTAATAAGAGTCCTTTTGATCTTAATCTAAAATTTAAGGTGCTTTTTACTATCTCCGGATTTTTATCTATATAGCTTAAGGCTACGGCATAGTAGTTCTTTACATTTTGCTCCATGTTGTCCATAAAACTCAACTTTTCATTTTCCGACATGAATTTAAAGCGATCTCCTATTTGAATATATTTAAGATCAAGATACTTGTTGAAGTATTCGATAGATGTTTTTATATCATTTAAATTGGCTGCATTTAACGCTTTAGTAATATATACTTGTTCTTTTGCCCCTTCATCGGTAATGTTATTGATCTTGAGTAATTCTATCGCTTGATCAATTAAAGTTTTACCAACAGATGGAGTTTTTACCGCATCGCATATCCCAACGATGTTACAAAGGATGAAAATGGCGTTTGCATCACCTTTCATAAGCGCAGGAGTAAAACTTTGAGTAGCTAGCTGTATATAGTCATTTGCTTTCTCAAGTTGATTTGCCTCAATGCATACGTACGAAATTGCCAAATAAATATCACCCGACAGTTCATTTGCTGTTCCGTAGATCCTATCGTAATAAAAGATGGCATCCTTGTAATATTTTAGCGCTTTATCACGCTCTTTCATTTGTCTGAATTCTTGTCCTAAGTTTTGGGCAAAGGTTGCTCTACTTAAGGTATCATCAAGTTGCGGGTTCTTTAGGCCACGTTCTAATTCTGCCATCATTTCTTTTGCTTCCTCTTTACGGCCGGCATTGCTGTAAAAAACCATTAAATTATTTTGTGAATTAAGATAGCTTAATACCTTAACGCCTGGTATCTTCTTTTTTAATTCAATTGCTATTGTGTAGTATTGTTCGGTTTCAATGAATTTATTATTCTTTGAAAACACATAACCCATATTATTTAAAACGATGGCATACTCAGGAGAGTTCTCTCCAAATAATTTTAAATGAATATTTCGGGTTCTATATAAAAGTGATAATGATCTCTCTAATTGCCCCGATTCGCCTAACGATGTTGCGTAGTTGAGTAAAAAGTTGGCAAAATCAACATTCATCGTGTCGGTTTGTTTAGAGAAAAGCTCTTCTGAGGTTGCATAAGCATCCATCGATTTTGATTCTAGCAGCATATCCTTGTATACCAATCCAAGCGTACTGTATAATACGGCGTGATCAAATGTTTTGTTCATTCCATTTTTTTCGCTGTAGGAGATAGCCTCTTTTAAATAATTCTCAGCGCGTTTGAATTCATATACAAATTGACAGCATTGTGCTAATGAATTTAAAAGCGAAATGTGTTCGTCTTTATCAATACCAATTTTTTTAGCTAGTTCATAGGCACTTTCAAATTGCGAAAGCGCATCGCGGTAATAACCATAAAATGCAAGAGCTGTTCCGTAATTCTTTCTTAAATGAACTCTGGTTTTTTCACTTAAACTGCCAAGGTTATTGAACAGAGCATCGAAAATGCGCATACTCTCATCATACTTATCGTTGAAAGCCATGTAAGTTGCATTCTCACTTTTGATCGATGTTAATTCATCTAAGCCTATTTTTTTATTTTTTTCAGCTTCTCTTACAATTTGGTCTGTGATATCAAATGCTTTTTTAAAATTTCCTTTGTTGTATTCCTGTTGCGCACTCTTTAGTTTGTTGTCATAGGTTTGCGCGTGCAATGAAATGCTTAGGATGATGCCTAGGTAAAAAAATACTGATCTATTCATAATTCAATACTACAATTAAGAAACCGCATTTAAAATACGAATAATTCCGTATTTGCTTGTAAATAACATGTTATCAGGTAGTTATGTTGAGTACGAACGAGGTTTTGACCAAACATTATTCTAAAATACCGAGTTTGTGGTATTGGTGAAGAGGTGTCATACATGCAACTTTGTCTTGTATTAGAAACTCTGAAAAATTTATCCATGACAAATAAAATATATACTTTCTTCACACTTATCTTATGTTCATCAAGTGCTTTTTCACAAGTGAGCGACTCTATAAAACCTATAGAATTAAAGGAGATCGAGTTTTATGTAAAACCAACTAAGAATGAAGTTCAGCGCATGCCGGAGATCCAAAATGGCATCATCTATTCAGGTAAGAAAAATGAGGTTATTAAACTTGGAAATATTGATGCCGATCTATCGATCAATAATTCGCGCCAGGTTTTTGGAAAAGTACCGGGATTAACCGTGTGGGAAAATGATGGCTCCGGATTACAGGTTGGTATTGCAACACGAGGCTTAAGTCCTAATAGAAGCTGGGAATTTAATACGCGACAAAATGGTGGTGATATTAGCGGCGAAACTTTTGGTTACCCGGAAGCCTATTATTCACCTGCCTTAGAATCCATCGATAAAATTGAAGTTGTACGTGGTGCTGCGTCTCTACAATATGGCCCTCAGTTTGGAGGATTACTTAATTATGTTGTAAAAAAGGGCGATCCAAATAAAGTAATTTCATTTGAAACACAACAAACAACTGGTACATACGGTTTGTTTAATTCATACAACGCTTTAGGCGGTACCTACAAAAAGGTTTCTTACTACGCCTATTTTCATCATCGCGGTGCTGATGGATGGAGAATAAACAACAACTATGAAAGTAATTCTGGATATTTTTCTTTCACATATTCAATTTCTCCAAAAATGAAATTAAGCTTAGATTATACAAACATGGAGTATAACAGTAAACAGCCAGGAGGATTGACTGATGTCCAATTTGCAGATGAACCAAGAAGATCTTACAGAAACAGAAACTGGATGAATGTTCCTTGGAATGTTGCAAATATGAATTATGAGTATCAGGCTTCTGAAAATACATACATTACTGCAAAAGTGTTTGGTATTATTGGCGAAAGAAATAGTGTTGGATTTGTTTCGGCATTAACAGTTGCTGATACATTTAATAATACGATCAAATCATATAATCCGCGTCAAGTGGATAGAGATTCTTATAAGAATATTGGATCTGAAATTAGAGTCCTGCAGTCGTACAAATTAATTGGGCAAAAACAATCGATCTCCATCGGTGTGCGCGTTTACAAAGGCGAATTGAATAGAAGACAATTAGGAAAGGGAACAACAGGGTCTGACCTTGATATAAATTTAATTGATCCAAACTGGGGTAGAAGTTTAACCTATGGCACACAGAACATGGCATTTTTTGCAGAACACTTACTGAAAATAGGAAAGCGATTATCGATCACTCCTGGTGTTCGTTATGAAATGATCGACAATACCGCTGATGGATATTACAAGATCACCGGTGGAAAGCAAGACGAGATCTCTAAAGAATCGAGATCAAGAAATGTTATGTTGATAGGCGTAGGCAGTGAATTCAAAACAAGTTCAACAACTAATGTATACGCAAATTTTAGTCAGAATTACAGGCCAATTACTTTTTCAGAATTAACTCCTTCAGGTACTACGGATGTGATAGACCCTAATTTAAAAGACGCATACGGTTATAACATCGATGGTGGTTTTAGAGGCACATTAAAAGAAGCTATTAGTTTTGATATTGGTGGATTTTATTTGTTGTACAATAACAGGATCGGAACAATAAGTCAAAATGGGGCGCCATATAGAACAAATATTGGAACTTCTGTGAGTAAAGGAATAGAATCATACTTAGAAGTAGATGTTTTAGGTTTAATGATGAACTCTGCAAAGTACGGACATCTTAATTTATATGTTTCCTATTCGTATATCGATGCAACTTATACAAGATGGGACAATCCTGCTTTAATGAATGATCCAGCAAAGACATTGGTTGGAAAAAAGGTTGAATATGTTCCGCAACAAACACAACGATATGGCGCAACTTATATTTACAAAACTTTTTCGGCAACATTTCAATTGAATGCCATAGATGCTGTGTATTCAGATGCTGCTAATACGGAAGCCGCAAATTCAACAGCTACTATTGGTAAAATTCCTGGTTACACCATCATGGACGCATCCATGACCTATGGGTTTTCAAAAAATTATAATTTTAAGGCGGGTGTAAATAACCTGGCCGACGTAAATTATTTCACACGAAGAGCGGGTGGATATCCTGGTCCGGGTTTAATGCCAGGTAATGGTAGAACTTTCTTTGTAAGTATTGGCGCTAAGTTCTAATTAAGCAGAGATCATTTCTTTACGCTTCACTCCAAAATCAAGGATCTTATCAATGAATTCGTAAGGCTTGTAATTATTGATGGCGGCTTGATGAAAAATGCAAGTAGCCGGTGTCATACCTGGTAAAGAATTTACTTCAATAAAAATAATTTCAGCTTTATCGTTATCAAATACGCGAACAAACGCATCAATACGGCAATAGCCGCTTACGCCAAGCGCTTTAGCTGCTCCACCCAACGCTTTTTTTACTTGCTCACTTACTTTATCTCTGCTTTCTTTATTTTTTGCGTAACGCGCCGGAGTGATGTTTTGCCCTTGACCCGCCAAAAATTTTTCTTCTAAACTTAAAATATCGCCATCTGCCAATGCTTCTGAAGCTTCAAACACTTCGTACTCCAATTCGCCTTTACTATTGTATTTTGTTAGCATTCCTCCGGTTATCTCAAGGAAATGTTTTGCATTGCGTTTACTGATCAGCTCTTCTACCAATATCACGGGCTTCATTGGGAATTCTTCTTTCTCTTTGATGTGAAGTGTTTCAGCGGCTTGAGGATCTAATTCTTCACTCGTTCGGAACATTAATTTAGCAAAAGCTTCAAACTCTGCTAAAGTTTTTATTTTCTTAACCGCGCTACTGCAACCATCGTCAACAGGCTTTGCAATAAATGGATACTTGATGGTATTTTGAAGTGTTTCGGTTAGTTTAGTTTTGTTATTCTTCCAGTCTTCCTCGGTAATTAAAATATGTTCAGCCACTAAGTAGCCGTTCTTCTTTAAGATCTCGTTTGTTCTGTATTTATCAATGGTAATACTTGAGCTGTCTTTATTAGAGCCATTATAACTCAAGCCAACTTTATCCAATTGTTCTTGCACAGCGCCATCCTCTCCCGGTCTTCCATGCAAAGCAATAAATACTTCCGCAACTTCTTTTGAAAGTTTGTGGTAATCTAGTGTAATAGGCGCCGCTAAATTATTTCGAGAGAACTTCTCGATGATAGATGCGCACTGGGTCTTTATTTTTTGGATCAAAGGATGAACTTTAAAAGAATAGATCTTCTCTTTAATGTCATCTGCATTATCTTTCAATAATAAATTGATAGGAATTTGGTAGAGTTCGTGTTTCTCTCCGCTTCCTGTTAAGAAAACAGGAATAGGAAAATATTTTTCGGAAGAAGCCAGTTTTTCATACACATTTCTTCCGCTTTCAACGGAAATATGTCGCTCTGATGAATATCCACCCAAAATAACAGCCACTTTAGTTTTGTAAGAAGCAGCATTCGACTCTTTGTGTATCAATCCTTCAAGCTTTAATTCTAATTCCTTATAAACGGTATTACCTTTTGCTTGAATAATTCGTTTGCGTAAGGAAGTGCTGATGATGAAACTTAAGAACTCTGAAGGACTTAATCCAATCTCTGCAGCCTGATGAAAGAAGAAAGAAGAAGGCATCATCCCCGAAGTTGTATTTGGATCATTTAAAAATACTTTTCCATCCTTGCTTAAAAATCCATCAATACGTGCGTACACATCAAACTTTAATTCAACAAACAAACGCTCGCAATCTTTTCTGATCTCTTCAATTTGTGCATCCGGAAGATCAATCGGAGTGATCTTTCTGGAGAGGCCTGGTAAATATTTACTTCTATAATCGAATAATTCTTTTCCTTTTCTAATTTCAGTAGGAGGTAAAGCTATAGGAGTTCCTTTTTCGTTCTCCACAACAATGCAACTGAATTCTTTCCCTTCAATAAAACCTTCCACTAATACAGTACTTTCCCCATCTAAACTTTGTAACATCATACCGCCGCTTTTGAAATTCGTGTTGAATTCTTTTACTAAAGCATCCGGATCATAAATGGTTTTTTCATCTGTTAATGATTGGTTATCCGGGAAAATGCTAACAAGAATTGGCATACCAATGCCTTCGCGTATATCAGTTAATTTTTTTACAAAATTTAATTTCTCTTCATCATTCTTCTTTTTCCATTCTTCAGCATCTAACCAATAGGTGAATAATGCTTTTTCAACGGCGTACATAAACTCCGTTTCATTTTCTTTACTTAAAATGGTAATTCCTATACTCGAACCTTGATTGGCAGGTTTAATAACACAAGGAAAACCAATTTTACTTTTTACTTCTGCAAAAACACATTTGCAAGCTCCGTTTATCCAAGCTGCGCGATCAATGGTTAAAAATTTAGGACTATTAAATCCTTTCTCTACCATCATGCGTTTTTGAACTGATTTATCTATGCCGATAGAACTCGGTAAAACGCCTGAGCCGCTATATGGAATTTGATAATATTCAAATAGGCCTTGTATGCGTCCGTCTTCACCATAAGGGCCATGTAAGCATAAAAATGCAAAGTCAATTTTAGTTTTTAACTCAGCAACACTTATTTTTTTACCAATACCTTCAACTAACTTTTCTTGTTCAGAAACTGATAAGTTACCAAGATTTTCGGCGTAGTATTGAAAATGTGATTCTGCAGGAAGAAATTCAACGGGTGGATAAAAATCACGAATGGTGCCTTTGTAAATGAATTCCCACTTTAATTCCACAAAATTCCCAAAGCTGTCAACAAAAACAGGAATGGCTTCAAAAATGGATTTATTTAAATTATCGTAAACGGTTCTGCCACCCGCAAAAGAGATCTCGCGTTCCTTGCTTTGTCCGCCAAAAATAATACCAACCTTAACTTTGTTTTGTGCCATTTTAAAAGAGTTTCAAATACTAAATATCAATAAATAAAATAAGCGAACTTATTTCGTTCTATAAAAAAATCAACCAAGTTATTAACGTACTCGCTTGCGGCTTGACATGTAATTTTTAACGGCCTTTTTGGAAGTGTACCAAACTCTTCCTTCTTTGTAGGCATCAATTTTTCCTCGGCGCGCCAATAAACTGATATATTCCTGACCATAGGGCAATCCCTCTTCTTGTACGATGTTTTGTATAGAATCATAATCATTATCATTTCCGGGCGTTGCGGCCAGGTAAATGTTTAAACTCCGCTCAGTAGCTTGGCAAATAAGCAATATTAATTTGCTGTAGTTGCCTTTATTTGCAAGGTTTAATGCATCGTAGTATTTCTTTCTATCTTCCTTGAGAATGATAGCAGGAGGATATCCTTTTTGCATTAGAAATAAATTCATGGCAAGCCTAACCGTGCGGCCATTTCCATCAAAGAATGGGTGTATCCAAACAAATTTATGATGGAAAACAGTTGCCATCTCCATATCATTTAAGTGTAATGGATTTTCATTTACAAAATCGATCAATTCATCAAAGAGTTGAGATACCTTATGAGCCGCGGGAGGAACAAAGTTGGCGCCGCTTATTCTTACGCCCCCATTGCGTAAACGGCCGGCATGTTCATCTTCAATGCTGCGTAAAACGTATGCATGTAAAGAAAGTACATCAGATGAATTGAATTTACTTTTAGTACCAATGAGTTTATACAAATGATCAATGGCCTTATAATGGTTATGGGCTTCAAAGTGTTCTCGAAGTGGCTTTCCTTTAACTGTTATACCTTCTTGCAAAACCATTTGTGTTTCGCGTAAAGTAAGACTGTTACCCTCAATGGAATTGGAATTGTAAGTCCATTCTATGGATATGGCCTCTTTTATTTTACTTAAAGCGCTTTGCGATAAAGGCCTTCCGTTTTGAAGTTTTTGCTTTTTAAGGGCAATACGTTCAAAGGTGCTTTGCATTTCATTTCGTGTATTTTCCAGATCAACTTCCCACATACCCAAATTTACCACTAATATCGGTAATATTCAAAAATTTACTTTACCGATATTAATATTTTAACAATTATCCACTGCTAAGGAGCCGTTTTTCTTTTTTAAATAAGATCTAGGGTTTGAATTGGGTCACCTTTCATCAATCCGTCTTCATCAAAACTGTCAATTTTGATCTCTCTAACCTGATTAACCGCATTATGGTCGTAAGGTAATTTTACCTTCACGTAATTGTCGCTATACCCAAACATAAAGCCATCGCGGTTTTCGTGTTCAAATATAACCGGGCGAATACTTTTTAAATTTTGTTCGTAGAAGCTTCTTAATTTTTTTGCCGAAAGAATTCGAAGCATTTTATTGCGTTGTTTCCGAATATTCACAGGAACCACATCTTCCATTTCGTTGGCAGGTGTATTTGCCCTTTCGCTGTATGTGAAAACATGTAAATAGGAAATATCTAATTGATTCAAAAACTCGTAGGTCTCGTTGAATTCAACATCGGTTTCTCCGGGGAAGCCAACCAAAACGTCAACGCCGATGCAACAATCAGGCATTAAATTTTTGATAGTAGCAACGCGTTCTGAATATAATTCGCGCAAATAACGGCGCTTCATTTTTTTAAGAATGGTATTGCTGCCACTTTGCAATGGAATATGAAAATGCGGAACAAATTTCTTTGAGCGAGCAACAAATTCAATGATCTCGTTACTTAATAAGTTTGGTTCGATGGAGGAAATGCGAAAGCGTTCAATGCCTTCAATTTCATCTAAAGCTTTTACAAGATCAAAAAATGTATACTCGCGTCTTTTTCTTCCGTCAACTTCTATTAGTTGACCATGACCAAAATCACCAATATTCACACCGGTGAGTACAATTTCTTTTACACCGCTTGCCGCAATTTTTTTGGCATTTGCAATAACATTTTCAATAGTATCACTTCTGCTGCTTCCGCGTGCTAAGGGAATGGTACAAAATGTGCAACTGTAATCGCAACCATCTTGCACTTTTAAAAACGAACGGGTTCTATCTCCAACTGAATAAGCGTCTACAAAAAAGTTCACATCATCAATATCACAATTGTGAACTACAGCATGTGTGCTTTTTGAAGAAAGATCGATGTAATTTAAAAGTTTGAATTTTTCGGAAGCACCCAACACAACATCAACACCTTCTATTTTTGCAATTTCATCGGGCTTTAATTGGGCATAACAACCAACAACAGCAACAAAGGCTTCCGGATTATTTTTAAGCGCATTTTTTACAATACTCTTTGTTTCCTTATCAGCATTTTCGGTAACTGAACAGGTGTTGATCACATAAACATCAGCCGCCTCGGTAAAATTCTTTTTCACAAAGCCTTTTTCGGCAAATAATCGGGCAATAGCCGATGTTTCGCTAAAATTTAACTTGCAGCCAAGTGTATGAAAAGCAACCGATTTGCCTTCGTAATTCATGGCGCAAATTTAGGCTTTTTTGCCTGATTTTTTATTAGTAAATTTGCTGTTTGCGTAAATTATATAAAAACAGATGGAATTAACCGTTTTAACAGCTATTTCGCCAATTGATGGACGATATAGAAAGACCACTGAACCACTTGACAATTATTTTTCTGAATATGCTTTGTTCAAATACAGGGTTTTAGTAGAAGTACGTTATTTTATTGCTTTGTGTGAATTGGATCTACCTCAGTTAGGTAAATTAACTGATTCGCAAAAAAAGGGCTTACATGGATTATACCAGAATTTCACTCTGGCCGACGCCTTAAAAATAAAGGATTTCGAGAAAGTAACTAATCATGATGTAAAAGCGGTAGAGTATTTTATGAAAGAAAAAATAAAGCCAATGGGTCTTGAGAAATTTGGCGAGTTCATCCATTTTGGTTTAACTTCTCAGGACATCAATAATACATCTATCCCTTTAAGTTTAAAAGATGCAAGCGAAGCAGTAATTATTCCTGCTCTTAATGACGTGATAAAAAAAATAAAAGAGCTTGCTACGGAATATAAAGATATTTCGATGTTGGCCCGAACTCATGGACAGCCTGCCTCGCCTACAAAATTGGGAAAGGAGTTGATGGTATTTGTTGAGCGTTTAGAATCACAATTGAAACAATTATCCAATGCAACGTATAGCGCAAAATTTGGTGGCGCAACCGGAAATTTTAATGCACATCAGGTAACTTTTGCAAGTATTGATTGGGTAAAGTTCGGAAATGATTTTGTGAATAAGGATCTTGGATTAACGCGTTCGCAATTCACTACACAAATTGAACATTACGATAATTTAGCCGCATGGTGCGATACATTAAAACGCATCCACACCATCCTGATCGACTTAAGCAGAGATATGTGGACGTATATTAGCATGGAGTACTTCAAACAAAAACTAAAAGAGGGTGAAGTAGGTTCATCGGCCATGCCACACAAGGTAAATCCAATTGACTTTGAAAATGCAGAGGGAAATTTAGGAATAGCGAATGCGGTATTAGAACATCTTTCGGCAAAATTACCTGTATCACGCTTGCAGCGCGATCTTACAGATAGCACAGTGCTAAGAAACTTGGGTGTTCCTGCTGCGCATGCCTTGATCTCCTACGCTAGTATATTAAAAGGATTGAATAAGTTGATCTTGAATGAAGCGGCTTTCAAAAATGATCTGGATAATAATTGGGCTGTATGTGCTGAAGCCATTCAAACTATTTTAAGAAGAGAAGGATATAATAAACCTTACGAAGCTTTAAAAGATCTTACACGCACAAACGCACATGTTACAAAAGATACCCTTCATGCATTTATTGAAGGACTGAATGTGAGTGAGGCTGTTAAAAATGAACTAAAAAGCATCTCGCCACATAATTACACAGGCATCAATCCGGTTTACTAATGAAAAAGGTTTGGATATATTTAAGTGATAAAGAATTAAAAGGCGATCTTTTAATGGCAGTTAAAAGTGCAGGCGAACAATTTGTACAAAGTTGGAAGGCTCATGAAATGCCTTTGAGCGCTACGTTTGAAATTGTTAATGATCGTTTTATTGTGGTGAGTGTTGATGAAACACAATATAATGCCAGCGGTTGTAGCATTGATAAATTATTGCGTTTGATAAAACAATTGGAAGCAGATCATCAATTACAGCTTTTAAATAGGTTGTTGGTGGGGTATAAAACGCAAAGTGGAGTGGAGGTTATCCCTTCTTCACTTGTAAAGGAGAAGCTACAATCAAAACAATTAGATGAAAACACCTTGATCTATAATGTAGCAGCTTCTAATTCGAATGAGTTTGCTAATTGGATGCAACCACTGAAGGAAACTTGGTTGAAGAAATACCTTTAGTTATTTGAGTTTTTTATTTTTCTTGTGACGTGTTTTATCACGCTTTGTTTTTTTATCCAAATTATTCTTTAAAGCCTTTTCCAGATCAATTCCTGTTTGGTTGGCAATACATATTAAAACAAACAATACATCTGCCAATTCATCGTCCAGCTTTTTACTCTTATCACTTTTCTTTTCGCTTTGTTCGCCATACCTTCTTGCCATAATGCGCGCTACTTCCCCAACTTCTTCCATAAGCATGGCAGTATTGGTAAGCTCGCTAAAATAACGAACGCCGTACTTTTTAATCCACTGATCAACTAATTTTTGTGCTTCTGATATTTTCATATTAAAAATCTGTATCGGTAACGGAATGAACTTGGCGCTTTGGAACCGGTGCCTTGATCTTATTCTTTTCAAAGGCAACTTTAATTTCATTATAAAGATCACTGGCAAGTGGAGAAGTGTCATCAGGCAAACAAAATGGCTTAACATTGATCGCAATGGCGCCGTCTGCTACTTTACCAACAAAGATGCCTGCAGGCGGTTCTTTTAATACCATTTTATTCTTCTCTACCACTTCCATAATGATCTCCTTCACCTTTGCGATATTATTTTCTGTACTTACTGTAAGCTGAATGTCGATGCGTAAATTACCGGCACGCGTATTGTTTACAATCGTATTATTAGAAAGTACACCATTTGGAAGGATCACAGTTTTATGATCACTGGTTAACATCAATGTATTAAAGATCTGTATCTCTTTTACTTCGCCTGTTTGTCCTTGGGCCTCAATTGTGTCCCCCACTTTAAAAGGTTTAAAGATCAATATCAAAACGCCTCCGGCAAAATTTGATAATGATCCTTGCAAAGCTAAACCAATAGCTAATCCTGCGGCTCCTAACACAGTAACAAAGCTGGCGGTACCAATACCTATCATGCCTGCAACTGTAACTATGAGTACAATTTTTAATCCGATCGACATTAAGCTCTTTAAAAACGTACGTAAACTAACGTCGAGATCTCTTTTCTTCATGGCTTTATCAGCCAATATTGCAATTCGTTTAACTAACCACAATCCAATAGTTAAAACAACTATGGCCATGATCAACTTGGGAGCATATTCTGCCACGGTGTCCATAAATCGGTCAATATGTTTATCAAGAAAAGCAGGCATACCTATTTTTTTTATATTTTTACAACACAAATCTAATTAAAAATGTTCAGGTACTTTCTAATTCTTTTTACTTTGTTTAGCACTTCAATGTTTGGTCAAACATCTATTGAGGCAGAAACAAAAATTGAACGGAAATCTAGAAATTGGGATACCTTGAAATATCAAAAGTTTGAAACAGTTTTTATTGTTGGTTGGATATCGCAGTACAGATCATTTAAAAATGAGTTTGATCAGTATGTAAATAGAGATACTTTGAATCTTTCAAAACACACTTTCAGTACAGAAACTGATGCGGCGGGTTCGCAAGGTTTTGTTTTTAATTACGATAAATTTCAATTATGGTTAACCTGGTCGCCAAAACCGCCGGATAACAACAACGGAAGAGGGCATACTGAAGTTTTTAATCTTGGCTTGAATGTGGGAGATAACAGATGGGTGTCTGAGAATTATTTCAGGAAATTTAGAGGTTTTTATGATGATAAAACGCCTTCTTATGATTCAGCTAATTTTAATAAAACTAAACAATACAATTTACGACCATCCATGGTGAGCTCGTTGTTTATGACGCGTTTCATGCACTTTACCAATTATAAGAAGTTTGCATACAAATCAGGTTTTGGTTGTAACTATCGTCAATTAAAATCAGCATTCTCATTAATTGTTGGTGGAAGTTTAAGCGCATTTAACTTAAGAAACGATAGTGCGATCATGCCTTTGCAGTCGCGATACCTTTATGGCGACTATGGAACTATGAGGGGAATGTCTTCCTTAAATGTTTCAGCAAATTTTGGTGTTGCCGGCACAATTGTCATATGGAAAGCATGGTTTGTAAATGCCTATGGCACCTTTGGCCCGGAAATGCAGTTGAGAAATTACGACCTCATAACAAATCAATCAAAGAAAAATATCTTAGGAGGAAGTGGAACTGCTAGGGCCTCTCTTGGATTGAATTTAAAGAAGTTTTATTTTATCGTTTCTTACACAAACGACAGAAACACCTATCATATTAAGAAAACTTTGTATCACAAAACTGTTTCTCGGAATGTTGCCGGAACAATTGGGATAAGGATCAATGCGAAAACTCCCAAGTTCTATCAACAATTTCAGCAAACAAAACTTTATGGCTTGCTATAAGTTATTACTTGCCATTACTGCTTTTTAATAAACCCTTTTTAAGAATTTCGGATAGATAATAATGCTTGTTCTTGTACTGAACAAGTATAAAAGCATCTTTTACCGCAAGTTCTTTAACTGTAGATAAGCGCGTATAAGCCTCGTTAAATGTTTTGTAGTTGCCTATTGTAAAACGAGTAATGCCATCATCATATATTTTTCTGATGATGATGCCAAGGTCAATGGCTCTTGTGTAATTAAAGTTCTCAATAAAAACATAGGCACCTATCTGAATTTTGTATGTTAAGCTGTCGATGATAAGGTCACCATAGTTCGCTTTAAATTCCTCAAAACTTATTCCTGAATTAGCAAGTTTATCAATTTTGTCAATACTTTCACGCTTACTCTCGATCATTTTTGCATAAGTCTCCGAATAAAGGTCGGCTATCATGGTCATCACAATGCTCGAATCAACATCTTTAGTGTTGAATGTTCTTTTCATTGGAGGAAAATTCTTGTAGGTAAAAATAAATTCATAATCATTATTGGTTGGCAAGCTGATCAAAAATTTTCCTGTTCTCGAATTTGAAATATAGGTTTGCGATGCAATATCTTTTTTCTTAAGCGAGTTTATTTGGATAGTGGCTTCAATAGGCTTCTCATTAAAGGTTACGTTACCCGATATACGCACAACACTAACAGGTTTTCCGGCGATCCCAGGTTGGATGTAATAAATGTCTTGCCCGCCTTTACCACCTTGGATCTGCGTAGAGTAATAACCTTTTTTTCCATCTCCGCTTACAATGTAAAATTTATCATCATTGGGTGTGTTTACAGGTTTTCCAATGTTGTAAGGTTGTTCCCAATTACCATTAACCATGTCAGATCTTAAAATATCATAACCTCCTGTACTTAATTTTCCATTGGATGCAAAGAAAAGTATTTTCCCATCAGATGTGATAAATGGTGCATCTTCATCATCGGCTGAATTAACTGTTGGACCAAGATTGGAGATGTTGCCCCAAAGATTGTCTCCTAACTTTTCAGCTTTGTAAAGATCTTTTCCGCCGTATCCACCTTTACGTTCACTCGAAAAAATAATGAATTTATTACCTGGAAAAAATGCGGCACTTCCTTCCCATTTATCACTGTTCAATCCTTTTTGATACACGGGTACTGTCCAGCTATTACCAACTAACTGACTCAGGTAAAGATCGCCATTACTTGTACCTAGATTCTTATAAATAAAAAGTAAATTTCCGTCAGATGAAAGTGTTACTGCCGCGTCGTGCAAACTTGTGTTGATCGTTTTAATAGGCATGGGTTTACTCCATGTAGTATCATTTAATTTTACGGAAGTAAATACATCTTCAAAATAAATTCCTTCTTCCTTTTTGGAAGTATGTAGGAGGCTTTGCTTATTTAAATTTTGTTTCCCACCTTTTGATAATTTCCCTCTGTAAGTAAAGATCATAAATGATTCATCAGAAGGTAAAAGTGGTACATATTCATCAGCTTCTGTGTTAATGAAGGATCCTATATCTTTTACTTCCACTGTATTTCTCATGTACTCCATCTTAGTAGCCATTTTCATGTTCTCTATTCTGCGTTTTGCATCTGCTACAAGTTCCTTGTCGTTTTCTGTACGCAGTAAGATACTTTTTGCCGCAATTTCATAATAGAGTTGCGCTTTTTTTAAACTATCATTTGCTTCATAAGCGTAGGCAAGCCAATAGGGATAATGCTCCAGCTGAACTGAGGAAGAAGAAATGCTTTTCAAAAGTTCGAGTGCGGTTTTTGATTTATTGCCTTTAAAACAACCGGTAATTCCTTTCATATAGCGAAGACCAATACAATCCGGATAAAGAATTAATAAGGAGTCGATAGGAGAAGAAGCTTCGGCATATTGTTTTGTTTCAAAAGATAGTCGCGCTTTATTGTAGTAATGAAGTTTGTTAGGGTCAACGGTCTTTTCAATATCATCATTCACAAATGCATATAATTGCGCATGGCTGTATAAAGCAATGAACGAAATGATGAATGATAAATAGATCTTACGCATAAGGGAAATCTGCTACTAAAGATATAATAATTGCGGCGTATTTGGATCAAAATAAAGTGAAAACAAAAGGAATATTAGTTAAAATACCCGAATTTTTAAAGGAAATAAATCTGTTGGCTAGTGGATCTGCACTATAGCTTATTGATAATTTCCGCAGCTTTCTCAAGCGTTTCGGTCTTTTTAGCGAAGCAAAAGCGCAGTAATTTATGATCCGTATTTTTGGTGTAAAAAACAGAGAGGGGGATGCAGGCCAATTTAGCTTCTTTGGTAAGGCGAACGGCATAATCTGTATCAGCTTCGTTGGTTATAGCGGAGTAATTCAACAATTGAAAATAGGTGCCGGTACAAGGTTCAATTTTGAAGCGAGATGAATTAATGAGTTTACGAAACAGATCACGTTTTTGCTGGTAGAAATTCTTTAATTCTAAATAGTTCTCTTTTTGTGAAAGAAAATCGGCGAGTGCCAATTGAAATGGATGATTTACAGCAAACACTAAGAACTGATGAACTTTTCTAAATTCTTTCATTAACTCAACGGGTGCCGCTACATAACCAATTTTCCATCCGGTGGTATGCACAGTTTTACCAAATGACGAAACAATGATACTTTGTTGTTTTAAAGAAGGAAAGCGTGCAACACTTTGATGTGGTTGTCCATCAAAAGCCATGTGCTCGTATACTTCATCACTTAGTACGATCATGTTCTTATCTTTTACGATGGCCTCTAGTTGTTTTAGATCACTCTCCGACAATGTAGTGCCGCTTGGATTATGTGGCGAATTAATGATGATCATTCGCGTTTTGGAATTGATATGTTGCTTAACTTCTTCCCAGTTGATACCGAAATTAGGATACGTTAATTGTAGAGGAATGGCTTTTGCGCCGTGTAATTCAATAGCAGGAATATAACAATCATAAGCCGGTTCAAAAACGATCACTTCATCGCCTTTATGAATAAACGCCGCAATAGCGGTGTAAATTCCTTGCGTTGCGCCTGCAGTAATTGTTATTTCTGATTCGGGATCGTAGTTTGAGTTATAGCAAGTAGAAATAATTGTTGCAATTGTTTCGCGTAATTGAATAACACCTTGCATGGGCGCATACTGGTTAAAACCATTTTGCATATGCTTAACGGCAAGCTCTAATAATTTGTCATCGCAGCCAAAATCAGGGAAGCCCTGTGAGAGATTAATGGCGTTGTGTTGGCGAGCCAAAGCGCTCATTGTGGTGAAAATTGTGGTACCAACATTAGGCAACTTACTGTTTATTAGCATATAAAATGTTTTAAAAGCGCTTACAATATGCAAATTTTTTATTACTTTTATAGTCCTAAATTCTTTAGAGAATAGGTCCTGTGGCCGAGTGGTTAGGCTCAGCTCTGCAAAAGCTGCTACTCCAGTTCGAACCTGGACGGGACCTCTGGTAAAACCTCTGAGACCCACGCTAGTCGTGGGTTTTGGCGTTTTATTCTATGATATCGATCCGAAATGCTCAAGATGGATGTTTTTCCCTTTCCAAAGGGCAACCATGATAAAGATCAGTAGGGATAGAAATCACGCTCATATTTTTTAACTGCAAATTTGCGCTCTTTTACATAAAATTTTAGTCAAAAAATGAAGGCATTATTGATTTTATGTATCTCTATGATCATCCTTCCAATGAAGGAAAAATGTTTCGCTCAAACGTATACTGTTACCAGTGGCGTTTATATTACGGCAAAAGATTACAAAAAAAACAAATTGCACGTAGAGGCCGACTGTGTTAATGATAAGAATAAGTTCGAGAAGAATGATTATATATGGACATCAACTTTTGTGGTGATCCATAAAGGTAAAAGGATAACCTATCAAAAGAAGGATATTTACGCCTATAGAGATTGTAATAATAAGATCTGGAGGTTTTACAAAGATCAGGCGTATCAGATCATGGAAACAAAAGCTATTTACATTTACACTACTCAAAAAACCATTTTAAATGATGTGGTGATCGAGAAAGATCCCATTGTGTATTATAGTGCCGGACCTGAAGGTGAAATAAAGGAGCTCACCATTGCCAATTTGAAATTGACATTTCCTGAGAATTGGATATTCTTAAACATGGTACAAGTAGAGCCAGAGCCGGAGAAATCTATTCGGGCATACGATGCCGAACATAAAATGTACAGGGTAAACTATTTGTACAAGCATTCTAAAAAAGAAAAATAGCAAACAAATTTAGGTAAAGTCTAGTATTAAATTGTGTTTAGCTATCTTTGATCTAATATGTTTTTATATTCCTAATGTATTCATAAAGGTGTTGCATTCTTTTTACTTACTTTTATGCATATGAAACGTTCAGTTGCCATTATAGGAGGAGGTTCAGCGGCTTTAATGCTTGCGGCTCAATTGAACGAGGATAAATTTGATGTGACCATCTATGAAAGTAATTCGGCAGTAGGCAGAAAGTTTTTAGTGGCTGGTGATGGAGGATTTAATTTAACGCATTCGGAAGAATTAGAAAAATTCATTTCTCGGTATACACCTAGCGATTTTTTTAAGCATATCATTTCTTCTTTTACAAATAATGATCTAAGAGATTGGTTCAAAAAAATAGGTATCGAAACTTTTGTAGGATCTAGCAAGCGGGTTTTTCCTGTAGAAGGAATAAAACCAATTGATGTACTGAATGCAATATTAAATGAACTCAAAAGAAAAAATGTTAGTATAAGAACCAATCATACCTGGAAAGGATTCAATGATGGTGAAATAAAAGCCGGCATTACTGTTTTTGCCTTGGGCGGATCCAGTTGGAAAGTTACGGGATCGGATGGAGCGTGGACAAATTATTTTACTGAAAAAGGAATCGGCATTATTCCATTTCAAGCTTCTAATTGCGCTTATGAAGTTAAATGGAAGGATGAATTCATTTCTACTGCAGAAGGAAGGTCAGTAAAGAATATTTCGATAAAATGTGATGCTAAAGAACGGAAAGGTGAATTAGTGATCACCAAATTTGGGTTAGAAGGCGGTGCCATTTACGCCTTGAGTCCTGAAATTAGAAAACATCTGAATAAAGAAGGTTTTGCCAAAGTATATATAGATCTTAAGCCTTCGCTTACGGTTGAACAAATAAAAAATAAGTTCAGAGCAAGAGGAAACCGCACTATTAAAAAACTGCTCATCGACCGATTGAATTTTGATGACACGCAAATAGATCTTCTAAAAACAGTGCTTAGCAAGGAGGAATTTACGGATCTTGAAACGCTTGCAAAAAAAATAAAAGAACTTCCAATTACACTTACTTCTGCAGCGCCAATGGATGATGCCATTTCAACGGTGGGAGGAGTTTCATGGAACGAGATCGATGAGAATTTTCAATTAAAAAAACTACCCAATAATTATTGCATTGGCGAAATGCTTGATTGGGATGCGCCTACAGGTGGTTACCTTCTACAAGGATGTTTTAGTATGGGGTATTGTTTAGCGCAACAGTTGAATAAAAGTTAATTCTACTCTAGAGGGGGGCACGCCCAAATAGTTCTTAAAACTTATCTCATCGCAACTCCATCGGGATCATAAACCAATTCTAAAGCGCCGCTAGTATTAAAATCTGATACCAAAGTGGAAATTTTATATTTCCCCTTATTGTTTACAGCAATAGCGGCGGTGTTTGGCGGAATGCGTCCGGCATTGAGGGCATACATTACTAAGGTATTTGAACCAATATTCAAGTTTAGAATAATTTCTTTTTTCTCTTTGGTAACTTCTAAATTCTCTATCAATACTTCTCCGTTCAAATATATAGAGATGATATCTCCGTCAACGCGGTTCTTATCGTACACTTGTACTTTTACAATATTACTTTCAACATTTACTGTTTGTTGTACTTTGTATTTGCGTCCATTACATTTACGCTTGTTGAATTTCACGAATTTCTTTTCTACAATAATTTCAGAGCTTGTATCAGCCACTTCTACAATATCTTTTTTTATGATGCTGTCTTTCTTAACCTCATTCACAATAACAATATCTTCTCGGCTAGTTGTATCGCAAACCGAATTGCCGAATTTAAAATTATCAATGTTCACCCAAGTTTGAATATCTCCTTGAGGCATTTGAACAGTTAAATATTTACCACTAATTGGCGCAATAAAACTGCACTCGCGGCGCGTCCACACATTATGAATGGCCGATTCTTTGAACGTATGAACTACAGTTCCAAGAGTGCTATTGCTAGTTGAAAGTCCTATCTCAATGGGATTTGCTTTATAACCTGAGGCAGCTCTATCGTAAAATGAAATGGTGTATTTTTTTCCTTGCGTTAAGGGCTGGCTTAATTCAATGGCCACTATATCGGTTCCCCCACCGGTTAAAGCAATGTACCAGTTCTTACTTTGGGCACCACTTCCGCCATAATCACTCGATCTAATAATGTCTACATCGCCGTAGGATCCAAAAGAGGTAACGCCTGGCATCATACCATTAAAAGCAGTGTTAGATAGGTTTATTTCATCGCGAGAAGCCTTATGATTCTCAAAATCACCGTTTACAAAGCATTGGGCGCTTGTTGTATTTACAATTAAGGCTAAAAATGGGGCTATTAAATAACGCATGTTGCTTGTTTTTAATTAGGATGCTAAAGCATGTAGGATTCCATAAATGAAATGAGAGGCTTTTTAACCATAGAGGCGCCTATGACGCTCATAGAGTTTTCCATGGAGTACATAGAGCTGACGAACCGCCTAAATAAGTAAAGGTTTTCTCAGTGATCCTCTATGTTGACCTCTTTGTGCTCTATGGTTTCTGCCTCTATATTAGACCTCACTCATTTGCAACTCAAACTCACCGCATTTAAGTTTGTATCTACCACAGCAAAAACGCCTTATACCATTTAATCTGCTTAAGCAACCAATTATAAAGCCAACTATGTACTTTAAAAAGAACAGGCCAAAACCGCGTAACCATACTGCATTTTTATAGTACAAATTAACAAGAACTAACAATTACTCATTTAAATCACAAGGTTATGAAACGCTATCCAAACACAACAGTTCTACTAAGCTATATGTTAGTAATACTGTGCTCTTGCTTCTCATTAATGCTGGTATCATTTAAAAACAAATCGCAACGCTTATTTAAAGTACCGGTTATTATCAATAAAGGAAAAGGTGCACCCATTTGTTTAGCGCCAAACTTTATGATGAAAGCCGAACATACCATTGAACGCATTGAAAAATTTGGCGATACACTTAACCTTAGCACAAAAGCAAAATGGGGTTTTGAAAAATGTGATGTGGCAATTACTAAAGATGCCAATGTGTACTTTAAAGATGGGGGACTTAAAATTTTGGTGGATGATCAAAGCGAGGTAGGGGTGAGTTTAAGAGCAGGAATGCCAAAGGTTCAAGGCTTGCCTGTCTATATCATTAACCAAGGCTCTCGCGGTGCAGTAGAAATTGAAACGCACAATGGTAAATTAAACATGATCGTTGAAGCCTTGAGTACTAAAAATACCTGGGAGCCTATTGAGTATGTTGCGCAACAAAGCACCAGTAAAAAAAGTTGCCTGCTTAATTTACCGGCGCATTGTTACGCCTTTACAAAAAACATTCTTCATTGCGGCGATCACATTAGTAAATGCCGATTAAAATTAATGAGCGGAAATAATTCCTATTACAGCAACGAATTTATGATGGGAATTAATTATACGCAATTCGAAAAAATATAAATAGAATCTAGAGTCTGGTCGTTAGTCTCTAGTCCTGTTAGTCTATGTTTCTCAACTTTACTGTTGAGACTTAACACTAACCACTAATGACTTACGACTAATATCCGCAGTTGCCGTTTAAGCAGGGCAATGTATGTCGAACCTCCGTCTAAAAAGGCGGGGGTTTTGTTTTTAGAGCAGAAACCACGAAGAACACAAAGTTCTTTCACAAAGGTCACAAGGCATCGTGCCCTTCGTCCTTCTTAGTGAACATCGTGGTTAAATGCCTCTAAAAATTTACTGAATATACGTCCGTTTTATTACGTTGAATATTAAACACCTCAAAACCTCCATCTTGAGGAATGATCTCGCGAAGATCAAAAGAGGTGCAACCTTTACTTAAGCCTTCAAAAATAAGTGTAAAGCCACGGCCATCGTTCAGTGTCCATTGTGGCGCAATAGAAATATTATAAGCAGTAATTAATTGCGCTTTTTTATCACTGCCATGTTCAATTAAAAAGGTACTTGGCCAAATGCGGTATGCTTCGGCACCCTCGGTGTTGCAAACGCAATGCACAATCGTTTGGCGCTCTTCGCTTTCTAAAGTTTTTACTTGCGTGCTCGCTTCAGCTTCTTTTATTTCTAAAGGTTGTTGTATGGTGGTTGGCATGTGGTAAAGATAATGTTCTTTTGAGTATTTTTCACCCCTTAAACCCATCCACCCAACTTGCTGTGCTCATTTGTTTTAAAATCCTTGGAACATCGCCAAAGGCGCTTACAAGGGTATCGCGACTGCGTTCGTTCACAAGGTCGGTTCTAAAATTGTTTTGGCTTTGTACTATAAATTCGGCCATTTGTGCGCCAATTACTTTCATTAGGTCAAAGCGGGTAACATCGGCCATGTCTATACTTCCTAAAGTTTCTTCGCGCAGGTCGTGCAGCCATTTGGTCTTATATTTTTTTTCATCCAATGCATCAACGTTGGGGATCTTAGCAATTGAATTTGGGTCGAGCGAAATTTGAAAACGTCTAAAGTCAACCAATGTATTCATCATGGGCGATCTAAACATATCTACTTGCATGGCGCTGGCATCTTGCGGTGTTTGTGTCATCAACCAGTTTAACCAAAAACTGAGGTCAACACCTTTAGGGTTAATGGTATCATCTGGTTTTATAAATTGCCTTGATATGCCTGTACCAAAACTAAACAAGGTAATTTCGCTCATGCGGTAATCTGGTTGTTTTCCTCTTGGGCAACTGTACGAAACCGCTTCAATAAATGAGGCCAGCGAAGGATTGTTGTAGGTTGTTGTTCCTCCATCTACAAAACGCTCTAAAGGATAAAAATACGTGGGTGCGCTCATGGTGGCTTCCATAACCGAGCGCAATAATACATTTCGGTATGTGCCATGGTAGGTATTATCGGCTTGTTTAAAGCAGGTAAAAAATGTTTCTTCGGCCGCGGCCATGTCTTGTGCGGTAATTAAAAGATCAATATCGTGTTTGTGACAAGCTTGTTCTAAGGTTTCGTTCTTAATTGTTTCTAATAGTAATTTGCGGTATTGCTGTTTGCTAAATGCCGGAGGATTTACAAAGCGATTGCCCAAATTGCGTTTATCAAATACTTTGGTAACTAAACTTTCGTACAGTGTTTCAATTTGTGTGGCGTTGTGCCCAGTACAAATCAAACCTGCAATTATCCCTCCGGTTGACGTGCCTGCTACCATATCAAATAATTGATGCAAAGGGATCTCAGCTATCTCTTCTATTTTTTTTAATAATTGTATGGTTAATATGCCGCGCATACCTCCACCATCCAAGCATAATATTGCTCGGTGGTTAATATTGATGTTCAATTTTTCGAATGCTGCTTTGCGCTTAGCATCCATTTGTGTACCGTTTAATTTTGCCATAGTATATTTTTTTTTGCCACGGAGGCACGGAGAATAAATAGGCGAAGCTGCCTAAGCGCTACAACAAGAAAATCTGTGCCTCCGCACCTCCGTGGCTATTATTTTGTGTTAAGCATTATGAAGATAAATATTTACCTCTAAAAACAAAAACGCTGTTAAATAAAAGCTGTAACTTAAAGCTTTAAAAGAATTATACTTTAAATGCGAACTGCTCTGATCATACTTTTTTTGTTTTTACTGAAGATGGGTTTGGCTCTTGGCACAACAGCTCATCCTTCGACTCTTCCCGATAGCTATCTGGACAGGATGACACTGCCTAAAGATTCGGTTAAAGCAGATACCTTATTAGCCTTGGCCAAATCGCAATTAGGCAAAAATTATTGTTACGCTGTTTCTGATCCCGAAAAGGGTTTTGATTGCTCAGGCTTTGTTTATTTTATTTTTCATAGTTTTAAAATTGAAGTGCCGCGCTCAAGTAAGTTGTATAAAAATTACGGCCAAAAAATTGACATCGATTCTGCTAGGGCAGGAGATGTGATCGTATTTACGGGAACAAATGCTAAAAAGCGCAGTCCGGGACATGTAGGTATTGTAATCTCGTGTAACAATGGCGTGCCTACGTTTATTCATAGCTCATCGGGCAAACAAAAAGGCGTGATCATATCTGATTTTAATGAATCGCCGTATTACAAGAAGCGATTTATAAAGATTGTGCGGGTGGCAGTTGTGTATTAGAGGCAGAAACCGCAAAGGTGCAAAAGCACTTCGCTAAGGATGCGCAAAGGTCGCAAAGGATCAACTAACTGCATAAAAATAAAAGAAGGCAAAGAAGCTATGCTATCGCAAAGACTATATACTTTTTTTATTTCCTTTTTGCTGACTTTGCGAACCGAAGACTTTGCCTCCTTTAAAACAATGGTGATAAAACTTAGCGTACTTTGCGCCTTCTTTGCGTAGTTCGAAGAACACTTTGCGGTTTCTGCCACTAAAAGGAATAAAAAAAGGTTAGCCTTAACTAACCTTCTCAATGATCTTGTAAGAAAAATCCATAAAGCTCAACAGATCCTCGCCAACATCGCGCAGGTCGTAATCATTTTCGTCGTACAACCAATCAATATGAACCTTGTTGCCGGATTTATGTAAGGCATTTAACTCCTTTAAGAAATCAAATAACATACGCTGTGAAGAGGTATTGATGTAATTAAGTTCAAAAGTAACTTTGGTGCTGTCTTTAGGCTTATTGCTATAGTCTCTTACCCAGGTAATAAGTGGGGTATAAAACTCATGGGCGTTATCTAAAAAAGAAGAGCCTTTTATTTCAAAGGCACCAACCACATGATCAAGGATCACAAGTGGTGATTGTTTTGTTTCTTTAATATTGAGCTTTTCCATTGCTGTTATTTCAAAGATAGGATAATTTAGTTAAAAAAAGTAGACCGTTTATCTACAAATTGCCTTGGTTGAGCAAAAAATACAAGAGAGTGAGTAAGCACCTTTCGTTTTAGTACTTAGATATGCAAAATGGAATAAGGTTTAATGTATTGTCTTTTAGAACTTTTACATCATTTTAAAGTGTTGACAAGCAAATAGTTACGTGATTTTTAAATATGCCCATCAAGACACTAAGTTACCGTTTTTTTGCATTCGTAAACCGTGACTCTGTATCATGGTGTTTAAGAATTAGTACGGGTGATGAAAATTACGTTGTACCCTTGTGGTAAAAAACTAATTTATCAATCCGTGCAACTTCATGTACTCCGGAAAGTCGATACCTTTTTTGAATGCCTCCGAATAAATATATTTTTTTATTTCTCCGGCCCATGCGCGATGCGATAATCCTAAATGTAAAATGGATGGATCAAATGGTTTACCAAAATGAATTTTTACAGTGTGTCCTTTTTGCTTGAACATTTCATCGGGTAAAAAAAGCATTTCAATATTTGCTTTAATGCCAATGCGTTTTCTAAAATTGGCGAAGCGGTAAAAGAATTTTGAATTCTCTCCTTCAATAAAAGTTGGCACGATCAAACGCTTGTGATCAATAGCTTGTGTAACAAAACTTTTTTTCCAAGCAAGGTCAACTATTTTTCCTTCAATTTTTCTTGATACTAATCCTGCCGGAAAGAACAATACGGCATCATTGGAATTCAAAATATCTTCCATGGTGCGCAACGAGGCCGCAGAAGTAGAACCCACTTTATTGATGCCTACAAAAACATCACCATAATTTTTTAAGGTAAGTAATACGTCATTCACAAAAAAGCGCACATCTTTTCTAAGGTCGCCAACGGCTTTAATAAGCGACATTCCATCTAATCCTCCTAAAGGATGATTTGCTGCAACAATGATGCGCTTGTTAAGTGGAATGTTCTCTTTATTTACGGTAACAATTTTGGCGCCAAGAATTTCTAAGGCTTTTGTATTAAAATCTAAACCCTTGGCATCTTTTAAATATACCATGGCATCATTGATCTCTTGTTCGTGAAGTTTGCGTTTAAGCCAATTTAAAACAAATCCGGGCATCCATTTTCTAAGCCCAGGCGCTTTATCGCGTAATACTTTATCTACATCAATGAATTTTTTTTGCGACTCACTCATGATAGAAAGATCATTTTTTTGAGATGGTTAGTTCTAAGTTTTTTATACGATCGTTAAGCTTTTGCAAGCTGCGGAACAATACATAACTCCTGCGATAATCGCCAATTGGAAATGCCGGCGATCCTTGTACAATTTCTCCTTCTTTTTCAATGGTAGATCCAACGCCGCTTTGTCCTGCAATTTTTACGCCATCGGCAATGGTAATGTGTCCTACAACACCTGCTTGTCCGCCCATCATCACATTCTTACCAATTTTTGCAGAGCCCGCCACAAATGCGCCACCAGCAAGTACTGTATTCTCGCCTATCTCCACATTATGCGCTATCTGTATCAAATTATCAAGCTTAGCGCCTTTGCGAATAATGGTTGATCCCATGGTGGCGCGGTCAATAGATGTATTCGATCCAATCTCAACATGATCTTCAATGATCACATTTCCAATTTGTGGGATCTTCTTGTAATTATTTTCTGAGTTAGGCGCAAATCCAAAGCCATCACTTCCAATGACGCTGCTCGCGTGTACTGTACAATGGTTGCCTATCACACAATCATGATAAATTTTTACACCCGAAAAGAATGTGCAGTTATCACCAATGCTTGTACCATCACCAATAAATACATGTGGATAAATTTTTACGTTGTTACCAATTTTTACATTCTCGCCAATGTATGCAAATGCACCTACGTAACAATCGTTACCCATTTTTGCGCTGGCCGAAATAAAACTTGGTTGCTCAATGCCTTTTTTGTTTTGCTTGATCTCGTAATACATCTCCAACAGCTTTGCAAAACTGCCGTAAGCATCTTCTACACGAATTAAAGTGCAAGTTGATTTTACCGGTTTTTCTAATTCAAAATTAGTGTTGATGATAATTACAGAGGCGTCTGTAGTGTATGCAAAGTTGGTATAGAGCTTATTAGATAAAAAGCAAAGACTTCCGGCTTTACCTTCTTCAATTTTAGCTAATGAGGATACTTTCACATCTCCATTACCTTCAACTTTGCCATTTAATAATCCGGCTATTTGATTTGCTGTAAATTCCATTTTCTTGCAGGCTGTAAAAATACATTTTATCTGCTTTTACGCAAAGCGTCTATGTTTATTTATTCAAAAGTTGTTTTACAGCTTCTTTGATCTGTTGGTCTTCACCTTTTATCATTTGGCTGTAATCGTTCATCACCTTGATATCGGGCTCCAACTGGTTGTTCTCGTAGTATTTACCGTCCATGGTAACAACACCTACTTGCGGTATTCCAAAAAACAAAGTAGGGTCTTGCATGGTTTCCCACCAAACGGCGGTTCCGGTGCCCGGCACAGGCATTCCGATTAATTTTCCAATTCCTAAGGTTTTGTATACAACCGGGAACATATGAGCGTCTGAATAATTTCCTTCACTCATTAGCACGCACGATGTTTTGATCCATTTATTGGCAGGTTCAACTCCAATTTTTCTTTCGCGGGGAATAAAATTAATGTATTGTTTACCGGATAAGAATGTTGCCAGATCATCGTGCAACCAGCCTCCGCCATTAAATCGAGTGTCAACTATTAGCGCTTTTTTATTGACATATTTGCCCATTACCTGATCAAAGAACTCACGGTAACTTTCATCGTCCATTCCTTTCACATGCATGTAACCAATTTGTCCGTTCGATAATTTATCGGTCATGTCTTGCATGCGTTTGATCCAGCGTACATAAAGTAAGTTATAAACTTGACCATTGGAGAATGGTTTAACTGTTTCTTCCCAACGTTTTTTTGTGGTTTCATCGTAAAGAGATAATAAAGTTGGTTTACCTGCTAAACGGTTCAATAATTTATAATGATTTGTTTCGGGTGTTAATTCAACGCCATTTATTTTTTCAATGATGGTTCCTGCTTTTATTTCGCTGCCATCATTTACTAAAGGTCCTTTTGCAATGACTTCAACAATTTTTAATCCTGTTCCTTTAAATGATTGATCAAAGAAGGCACCAAGATTTGCTGTTTCATCGCCACGCTTTCCATTACCGCGATAACCTGCTCCTGTATGCGAAGCGTTTAATTCGCCTAACAACTCACTTAACATTTCGGCATAATCGCGGTTGTTGTTAATGTAAGGTAAAAAGGTTTGGTAATTTTGTTTGTAATAATTCCAATCGGTTTTTTGAAGATCAGTTACATAAAATTTCTTTACCACTTGACGCCATACATGCTCGTACATTTCGGCACGCTCGGCTGCTAAGTTCATCGTCATTTCAGCATTGAAGGAAATTTCTTTTTTCTCCGCTTTCTCAATATTTATTTTAGTTAGTTTTCCGCCGGCAACAAAGAAAATGTTCTTGGCATCTTTGTCAAACATCATTTCTCCAACATCGCCTGCATCTAATTTTACAAATAATTTGGTTTCATTCTCTTTGAATTTGGTTTGCCAAAGATCATATCCACCTTCAAACTTAGTGATGTAAAATAATTTTTCGCCATCTGGGCTCAACAAAGCATCCGCTAATAAAGATGAATGAATAGTTAAGCGCGCTTTTCTATCTTCTAAGCCATCCATCTCAATTTTAACCGGCTTCACGCTGGTTTTCTTCACTGTATCCGATTTACTTTTGTCTTTATCCTTATCTTTCTCCTTCTCTTTATCTTCTTTTTCTTTTAGTAAGGCATATTCTTCTTTCTTCATCGTAAAACGCTCGTAGGCTGCTTTGGTAAAGAATAAACCGTACATGTCTGATTGATTGCCATGGCTAGCAATATTTTTCATACCATGACGGCT